>OBLU010006615.1_pt1 | contig 10303 bp, 6 predicted proteins | sample 1518681 | NCBI WGS metagenome assembly OBLU01 (sample SAMEA3539304, study PRJEB22396) | soil metagenome | biome: tundra; feature: field; material: soil | place: USA | collected 2010-05 | depth 0.15 m
CGCCGACCAGGTCGGCCGCGAGACGTCCGATAACCTGCTTGGCCTCGACGTTGCGTTTGCCTTTGGAACGGAAAGAGTAGTCCGACGGACGTCGAAGCGTCGCCCCGCCGTAAACCAGCTCGATCTCCCCAGCGGCAGCCAGGGCTCTGAGGTCGCGGCGGACGGTAGCTTCGGACGCAGGCAGGTCCACGGCCAAGTCCCTGGCGGAGACATGGCGCTTTTCGAAAATGGTCGCGAGTATCTTATCGCGGCGTTGACGGAACGAATTCATAGTCTGTCCCGAGGCTCCCAAAGCCATCGACGCTGCTCTGGACGTATGGTCAGGAGCACTTCGCCCAAGCCACCCCAAATACTGCGTCATCAGGTTCGACAAGGGGATTAAACACTATTCTGACTGGGAATCAACATATTTCGATCGGATTCTGATTGACTTGTGATTGTCTTTGACTGACTCTTGACCGAGTTAAGTAATAAGATCAATCACGAACGGGTTAATCATGCCAACGATTACATTGCCGCAGGCAAGTAAATCCGCCTTGAATGCCACGGTTATCCGGTGGCGAAAGCGGGCGGGAGATGCTGTCCGTAAAGGAGAGGTTCTGCTGGAAGTCGAGACCGATGAGGGGTTGGCCGCGATCGAGTCGGCCCTGGAGGGCACAATCAAAGAGGTGCTCGCCCCGGCGGGCCGGACGATTCCCATCGGTTCGCCCCTGGCCGTGATCGAAGGCACAGCGGTTCGGCAAACCAGTCAACAACCCCAACCCAAGACCACCCCCGTGTCCACTACAAACGTTCCAACAGGCAAGGTAATCCCGATTCTCATGCCCAAAGCCGGGCAAAGCATGGAAGAGGGAGTCATCGTCAAATGGCATGCTCAACCTGGCGCGACCATCAATAAGGGCGCGATCCTCTTCGAGATTGAGACTGACAAAGCGACGATCGAAGTCGAAGCCCCCGACTCAGGCCGACTGGCCCGCATCGTTGTCGCGGAAGGAGCTACCAGTCCGGTGCTTTTGCCAGTGGCCTATCTGGCAGATGCTGATGCTGATGTCGATGCTTTCATCGCCGCCTCCCGCGGAGGAGCAGCACCGGTGGCCACCTCAGCCAGCGTTCCTCTCCCGGCGAGTGACGAGAAGCCGACTCCGGCCGTGTCGGACCAGGCCACAACCACCGAGACAGGCCGCGTGAAAGCCTCCCCGGCCGCTCGCAAGATCGCTGGCGAGCGCGGGGTGGACCTTGTGACGGTCGCGCGAGGGTCCGGCCCGGGTGGGCGCATCCTCTCGACGGATGTTCCCGCAGCCGGCGTGGGAAAGCCCCCCGCTGTCGCTGCGACGCCGGTCGTTCAGGGCGATTTGCCGGCCGGGGTGGTGCGCAAGCGGATGAGCGGGATGCGGAAGGCCATAGCCCGCAATCTAACCCTGTCAAAAACCACAATTCCACACTGGTACATCAGCTCCCACATTAATGCCGGAGCAATGATGAGCTTCTACAAGAGCCAAAAGGCCAAGGCTGGGTGCAGCGTCAACGACGTAATCGTGATGGCGTGCGCCAAGGCGATTATGGAGTTTCCAGCGATGCACAGCCGCGTTGAGGGTGAGACGGTAATTGAGTTTCCGGGAGCAAACATCGGCGTTGCGGTGGGGATGGATGAGGGGTTGGTCGTGCCGGTGGTCATGAACGCCGAGCGGCTGACGCTGGCGCAGCTTGGGGCGGAAACCAAGCGGCTGGCGAACCAGGCCCGCGCGGGGAAGATCGAGAACATGGGCCAGGGAATCTTCACGATCTCCAACCTCGGCATGTTCGGGGTGGATGAATTCGTGGCAATCATCAATCCGCCCGAGGCGGCGATCCTGGCAGTGAGCGCCGTACGCGAGGATGTGATCGTGAAAGACGGTGCGATGAAGGCTGGGCAAACCGTGAACCTGACCCTGAGCGCCGACCACCGGCTGATCGATGGCACGCTGGCCGCGCAGTTTATGGCGCGGCTGAAGGTCCTGCTGGAAGAACCACTTCAGTTGATCGCGTAAGGGTCCACTGCTGCAGAACGCGCGGGGCCATCGCAAAACATTAAATCATGAGCAAGCACTATACTATTGCCGTCCTGGGCGCCGGGCCTGGAGGATATGTCGCGGCGTTGAAGGCCGCACAGATGGGGGCGAGCGTCGTCCTGGTCGAGAAGGAGCACCTCGGCGGAACCTGCCTGAATTATGGGTGTATCCCATCGAAGGCGCTTCTTGGGTCGGCCGAGCTGCTGCACCATATCCGACACGCGGCGGAGATGGGCATCGACGTGCCGGCGGGGGCAGCCGTGAACTGGGCGAAGATCCAATCGCGCAAAGACAAGGTCGTGCAAACGCTGCGTACGGGCATCAAGGGCCTGCTTGGGGCGCGGAAGGTCGCGGTCCTTCAGGGACGTGCGGTCTTGGCCGGAACTGGGAAGGTGGTGGTCGCCAGGCCGACGGGGGCTCCCGAGGAGTTCACGGCGGACAAGATTATCCTCGCGGTGGGTTCGGTTCCGTCCCGGATTCCGGGATGGCCGACCGAGGTAAACGTCGTCTGTACGAGTGACGAGGCCCTGCACTGGAAGACGCTGCCGAAGAAGCTGCTCATTGTGGGTGGCGGCGTCATCGGGTGCGAGTTTGCCTGTATGATGCAGGCGTTGGGCGTGGAAGTGACAATGGTCGAAATGCTACCGCAGATTCTGCCGAACCTGGATGGGCAGGTGGCACAGTTGTTGAAGAAGATACTCAGCGCGCGAGGCATTAAGGTGTTCACCGGCGTGAAGATCGAGAGCCTGACGCTGGGCGGGTCGGGCGCGCTGGCGAAGTTGGGCAACGGCGAGAGCATCGACGCAGAAAGAGTGCTAGTAGCAACGGGCCGGCGGCCGAACACGGCCGAGATCGGGCTTGAGACCATTGGGCTGGCGACCGAGCGCGGGTTCGTCCGTGTGAACGATCGCATGGAGACTTCCACAAAGGATTACTACTGCATTGGCGACGCCAATGGGCGGTGTTTGTTGGCCCACGCGGCGTCGGCACACGGCGTGGCGGCGGTTGAGAACGCACTCGGTCAGGGACATGAGTTCAAGGCTCCGATTCCCAACGCCGTCTATACTTTCCCCGAAATCGGGACCGTAGGGATGACGGCGGAGGAAGCCAAAGCCAAGGGGCTCCCGGTGTCGGTCGGGAACTTCCCGCTGTCGCATTTGGGCAAAGCGTTGGCGGTCAACGATAACGAAGGATTTGTGAAGGTGGTGCGAAATCGCGAGACGGGCCTCCTTCTGGGGGTGCATATGATCGGGCACAACGCGACCGAGTGCATCGCTGCAGCCGGGGCTTTGCTTCATCAGCAGGTCAGCGTGCAGGACATCGCGGAAACCGTCTTCGCGCATCCGACGATCAGCGAATCGATTAAAGAAGCGGCCGAGGATGCCCTGGCCATGGGTCTGCATCTGCCACCGCGGAAGGTTTTGCAGGTCGTGGCCACGGTGCAGTAGTATTCGGCCATTCGGTACTGAGCGCACAGCTCGCAGTTACAAGTCGTGGCAGGCACGAAAAGATAAAAAAGCTAACAGCATTCTTATGTCACAACGCGCCGCGGAAGCCCTCGCATTTCTGAAAGGACTGGGAACGCCCAGGGATCTCGCCGCCAGGGGGAGCGCAGGCGGTCCACCGTCGGCGGGGCTGAAGGTCAACAGCCACATCCACCTGCCGCCGAATTTCTCGGCGTTTCAGACGGTGGCGCAGGCGATCGAACTTTCCGCCGCCCAGGGAATTCGGGTGTTGGGCGTCAGCAATTACTACGATTACGATGTCTATGGCGACTTCGTCGAGGGCGCCCGCAAGGCCGGTATCTTCCCCCTCTTCGGGCTGGAGATTATCTGCCTGATCGACGAGCTCGTGAAGCAGGGTGTAAAGATCAACGACCCCGGCAACCCCGGCAAGATGTACGTCTGCGGCAAGGGCATCACGCGTTTTGCCCCGTTTAGCGCCGAGGCAAACCGGCTGCTCGGCATCATCCGCCACAATGACAGCAAGCGCATGCGCGAGGTCATTAGCAAGCTGGCCGAGGTGCTTGCCCAGCGCGGGCTGCCCATCCAGTTGACTGAGGCCGACGTGATTGACATGGTGGCCAAGCGCCACGGATGTCCCCGCCAGCGCATCTGCCTCCAGGAACGCCACGTTTGCCAGGCATTTCAGGAGGCGATCTTCGCCAAGGTTCCGGCCGCCAAGCGTATCGAGAAGCTCAACCGGGCGTTCGGCCTGACCGCCGCGCCGAAGTTCGGCCCGGAGGAAGCCGTCAAGATTCAGAACGAGATTCGCGCCCAACTCCTGAAGGCTGGCAAGCCGGCTTATGTGGCTGAAACCTTCGTTAACTTTGAGCAGGCCTACCGGCTGATTCTCGAGCTCGGCGGCATCCCTGCCTATCCGACGCTGGCCGACGGCGCGAGCCCCATTTGCCCATTCGAGCAACCCGTGGAGACGCTGATCGCGGACCTCAAGGCGCGCGGATTTGAGTGTGCCGAATTCATCCCGATCCGCAACCAGCCGGAAGTGCTGAGCCAGTATGTCCGGGCGATGCGAGCGGCTGGGTTGGTGGTTACCGCGGGCACGGAGCACAACACTCTGGACCTGCTCCCCATTGAGCCCGCGTGCCTGAAAGGCGCACCCGTTCCCGCTGAGGTGAAGGAGATCTTCTGGGAAGGCGCCTGCGTCGTGGCGGCGCACCAATTCCTTTCGCTCCACGGCGAGTGCGGTTTCGTGGACGCGCAGGGCAAACCGAATCCGAACTACCCGGATGCGACGACACGCATTGCGGCGTTTAGGTCGCTGGGGGAAGCGGTGATTCAGCAGTATTTGAATTCAAAGTAGCATTATTATGGCATCGAGCATGAAGTGGCCCACATTTTCAGCATCAGATACACCCCTGGAAGTGCTCGTGAAGCTCTCCCGCTTCTACGGGTCCGATCCGGAGTTCGTCCTTGCCGGGGGCGGGAACACGTCCGTCAAGGTTGGCGACCGGTTGTTCGTCAAAGGCAGCGGGCATGCCCTGGCCACGATACCGCCCGAGGGGTTTGTGGAGATGGACCGCAAGCAGCTCGAGGCCCTGCTGAACAGCACGCTGTCCGAAGAGCGGCTGCAGCGCGAAGCGGAGTTCAAGGCGGCTACGCTGGCTGCTCGCATCCACCCGGAAAAGAACCAGCGTCCGAGCGTTGAGGCCCTGCTGCATCACCTTATGCCGGGGCAGTATGTGGTCCATACGCACAGCACGCTGGTGAACATGGTCACCTGTTGCGCGAAAGGGCCGGAACTGGCCAAGCAACTGGCTGGGGACGTGGTTTGGATCCCTGAGGTGGATCCGGGCTACATCCTCTCCCGGACACTTCGGCAGTCGTTGGAGGATTACCGGAAAACCACCGGCCGCGACTGCCCTCGCGCGGTTCTCATGCAGAACCACGGCCTGGTCATTTGCGCCGATACGCCCGAGGGCATCCGCAGCCACACCGATTGGCTCGTCCAAACCCTCCGCAAACAGCTCGCGGCTGTCGGTAACGCATCATCTTTCGGTCCGGTTACGACGATCGATCCCGCCGCCGCCCGCAACCTCATCCAGGCCATCGCCCCCGCTCTGCGCGGGCTGCTGGCGACGGGCGAGAATCTGAAGGTCGTCACCTTCTCGGATGCGCCCGAAGTGATGGAGCTTGTCGGCGGCGCCGACGGCAAGACCGTCGCCACCATCGGCCCCCTTACTCCCGACCAGATTGTTTACTGCAAGTCATTCCCGCTCTGGATTGAGCCCGCGGCCGACGCCGCGGCGCCCACGCTGGTCGAACAGCTTCGCCAGGCGATCCAGGAACACACCCAAAAGACCGGCTCGGCCCCGCACGTCATCCTGGCCAAAGGGCTCGGCATGTTCGCCGCGGGCGATGACTTCGCGGGAGCGGACACGGTGCGGTTGGTTTACACCGACGTCATCAAGGTGATGGCCGGCGCCCGCCAGCTTGGCGGTATCCGCTACATGGACGACGGCATGCGGAAGTTCATCGAAGACTGGGAGGTCGAGTCTTACCGCAAGACGATCGGGGCGGCGGGGCGGGCCGCCGGACGTGTGGCCGGCAAGGTCGCCATCGTTACCGGCGCGGCCCAGGGATTTGGACTGGAGATTTCGCAGGATTTGATTTCGCAAGGCGCCACCGTGGTGCTGACAGATGTCAACGCCCAGGGCGCACAGGCGGCGGCGGCTCGGATCAACGCCCAGCTTGGCAAGCCTCGCGCGATTGGCTTGCCGATCAACGTCGCCGACAGCGCCTCCGTGGCCGAAGCGATTTACCAGGTCGTCCGCTGCTTCGGCGGGCTCGATGTGCTCATTTCCAACGCCGGGGTGCTAAAGGCGGGCAGTGTCAAGACGATGCCGGAGAAGGACTTCGACTTTGTCACCACCGTGAACTACAAGGGGTACTTCGTTTGCGTGCAGAGAGCCGCCCCGATCCTGGCCATGCAGCACCTGGCTAGGAAGGAGTATTTCTCGGACATCATTCAGATCAACTCCAAATCCGGCCTCGCAGGCTCCAACCGCAACGGCGCTTACGCTGGCAGCAAGTTCGGTGGCATCGGCCTGACTCAGTCATTCGCGCTGGAACTGGTTGAGGATGGCATCAAGGTTAACGCCATCTGCCCCGGCAATTTCTTCGATGGCCCGCTCTGGTCCGACCCGCAGAACGGCCTGTTCGCACAGTACCTGCGCAGCGGCAAGGTGCCGGGTGCGAAGACGATCGCAGACGTGAAGCGATTCTATGAAGCAAAGGTCCCGATGAACCGCGGCTGCACCACGGCGGACGTGGTGAAGGCCATCTATTACCTAATCGAACAGAAATACGAGACCGGCCAAGCCCTGCCCGTTACGGGTGGCCAGGTGATGCTGTCGTAAGGTCTATATCCCTCTGATTGACTACCACGCTGAACTAAGGAACCAAGCAAGGAACATGACTATGTCAAACACAAGACTCCCCGCAACCCAATACGCTATCCAACTCGTCGGCCCCGGCCAGCTCAAACTCAATACCGCCAAAGAAGTCCACCACCCCGGCCCGCACCAGGTGCTCGCCAGGATTGAGTGCGTGGGGCTCTGCTTCTCCGACCTGAAGCTCCTGAAACAGTTCGAGCAGCACCCCCGCAAGAGCGCCGTCGTCAAGGGGCTGAGCGCGGAGGTCCTGAACGAGATGCCCAACTACGTCCCCGGTTCCAAGCCCACCGTTCCGGGACACGAGGTCACCTGCCGCATCGTTGCGGTGGGCGAGAAGGTCAAGCACCACAAGGTTGGCGAACGCTGCATCGTGCAGACGGACTATCGCGATCTTCCCACCGCAGCCTCGGCTTCGGCCTTTGGGTACAACTTTGAGGGCGCGCTGCAGGAATACGTCCTGATGGATGAGCGCGTTATTATCGACCGCTCCGGCGAACGTTTCCTCATCCCCGTAAACGACCAGCTCGCCGCGTCTGCGGTGGCCCTGGTAGAGCCGTGGGCCTGCGTTGAAGATTCCTATGTCAACATCGAACGCCAGACCATAAAGGCCGGCGGCAGGCTTTTGCTCGTCGCCGACAACCCCGCCAGCATCTCTCTGGAGGGGCTCCCTTCCGATCCGGCCGGCAAGCCTGGCGAGGTGCTAAGGAAGACTCCCGCCGAGGTTGGTTCCCTGGCCAATGAGTCCTTCGACGACATCCTTTACTTCGGCGCCGACAAGGCGACTCTCGAAATCCTCAACGACAAACTTGCCGCCCGGGGCATCATAAATGTCGTGCTCGGCGGAAGGCAGATCGGAGCCCGCGTGAACGTCGGCGTTGGCCGGGTCCACTACGGCATGACCCGCTGGATCGGCACGACCGGCAGCGACCCAGCCGACTCCTACAAGCACATCCCGCGCACCGGCGAGATCCGCGAGGGCGACAGCGTCGTCGTCATCGGGGCCGGCGGACCGATGGGGCAAATGCATGTCATCCGCGCCGTCTGTTCCGGGATTCGGAATATCGCCGTCATCGGCACCGACATGGATGACGCCCGCCTGGAGTCCCTGCAGAAGAAGGCCGAGCCGTTCGCCGCGGCCAACGGCGTGGCCATGAAGATGCTCAACACGGCCAAGACGCCACTGACCGAACGGTTTTCCTACTTCGCGCTGATGGCCCCAATCCCCGCGCTGGTGGCCAGCAGCATCCGCGACAGCAAGCCCGGCTGCCTCATCAACCTTTTTGCCGGCATCCCCGCTCCCACGAAGCACGAGATCGATCTCGACACCTACATTGCCAACCGTTGCTTCATGTTCGGCACCAGCGGCTCGACCATCCGCGACATGAAAATCGTGTTGCAGAAGGTCACGACGGGCCAACTCAACACCAACTGCTCGGTCGATGCCGTCAGCGGCATGGCCGGCGCAACCGAAGGCATTGCCGCGGTCGAGAACCGCACGCTGGCCGGAAAGATCATCGTGTATCCGATGCTCCACGCTCTCGGCCTGATCCCGCTGGTGGACCTGCACAAACAGTTACCCACCGTCGCCGCGAAGCTCGACCACGGCCAATGGACCAAGGCCGCGGAGGAAGAACTCCTCCGTGTGGCTGGAAAAGCGTAGCCGATGACCGCCAAGACGTTTGTTGGATTCGGCTTCGGCCCGATTCAAAGCGCCCTCTTTCTCTACGAGGCGTTTCGCTCCGGGCATTTTTCCCGCTTCGTTATCGCCGAAGTCGATGCCGGCGTCGTCCAAGCCGTCCGCTCCGCCGGTGGCCGCTACACCATTAACATCGCGCTTCCCGACCGCATCGAACAAGCGACGATCTCCGGTGTCGAACTCTACAACCCCGGCATCCCCGAAGACCGTCAGCAAATCCTGGAGGCCATTGCCGAGAGCGATGAGCTAGCCACCTCGCTTCCCAGCGTCGCGTTCTTCGATAAGGGCGGCCAGACCAGCGTGGCCCGCGCGCTGGCCGACGGTCTTTCGCTCCGTGCCGCTCGGCATCCCGCTATCATCTACACCGCGGAGAACCACAACCACGCCGCTGAGATCCTCCGGGAATCCGTGGTGCAGTATTGCCCCCCCGCAGCCCTCCAGAGCATCCAGTTTCTCAATACTGTCATCGGCAAGATGTCCGGCGTCATCATCGACGCCGCCACGATCGCGAAACTGCACCTAGCACCGATAACTCCAGCTACCCCCAAGGCCGTGCTCGTTGAAGATTTCAACCGCATCCTCATCTCCCAGATCACCTTGCCTGGCTTGACCCGCGGCATCGATGTTTTCATCGAGAAGCCCGATCTGTTGCCTTTCGAGGAAGCCAAGCTTTACGGACACAATGCCATCCACGCCCTCATCGCCTTCCTTGGGGCACACCGCGGTTTGACGACCATGTCCGACGCCACCGCGCATCCCGACATTATGGCCGACGCCCGGGCCGCGTTCCTCGACGAATCCGGCGCTGCCCTGATTCGCAAGCACGCCGCTCTCGGCGATCCCCTCTTCACCCCGGCCGGCTATGTTGCTTACGCCGACGACCTGCTGGGCCGCATGGTCCGCCCCACCCTCAACGACCTCATCGCCCGGGTCACGCGCGACCAAGTTCGCAAACTCGGTTACGACGACCGTTTCTTCGGCACCATGCGCCTTGCTCTGCAATACGGCATTCGCCCAGCCCACCTCGCCCGAGCCGCGGCGGCCGCGGTCCTGTCACTGATGGAACAATGGGATTCTCTCGGTCAGGCCGTCGCGCTGCTGCCGCGTCCAGCGGAGCCCGTCTCACGGGAGTCTGTCGCCCAGCTTCTCCGTGCAATCTGGTCCACAAAATCCGGCCCGGAAGCCGCAACCCTCATCGACCTGACCTGGGAATCCGTGGCGAGCCTTCACGCCGCTAGGATCACGGCCTGAGAAACGTCGTGGCAAGGAACGGGCGTTCGTGGCGCGGCTCGCTGTCCACCATGACGCCGTCCGGGTCGAAGTTGATCGCTTGGCACTGTCCTATACAAGGGCGTGGACAAGACGGGGAGCGGGCTGCGAAGGCACGCTCAAACCGGCGCCGGCACTTTGGGGGGCGCAGGGCAGGATTCTTCAAGGAGCCAGTGGCGCTATCCCGACGTATCGGTACGCACATCCCTTGTGGGGTTAGGTGAGTTTGACCTCTTTAGCTCCCTTGACTTGTTCAGTCCGGCCAGAATGCCTTGGTCACCTCGGCAAGCATCAAAACCACGAGCCGGTGGCCTCGGCGAGGGGTTGGTGTTGGCACGGTGTTGCGACGGTGTTGTTCCATAGGGAGTCCATAGG
>OBLU010006616.1_pt1 | contig 10303 bp, 6 predicted proteins | sample 1518681 | NCBI WGS metagenome assembly OBLU01 (sample SAMEA3539304, study PRJEB22396) | soil metagenome | biome: tundra; feature: field; material: soil | place: USA | collected 2010-05 | depth 0.15 m
CCTTTGCATTTCGGGCGTGACTGGCGTCCGGCATCGGGTATTTGCGCTTCTCTGGTTGCGCGTCAAGCGCATCAACGCGCGCCTTGAAAAGAGCGCCGTAGGGTTCGAGTGCAGCTGAAACCGATGATAATCACTCCGACGACCAGTTCCATTGGCTCCTCCGTATCGGCATCTCGCGGCCGACCTGTCCCTGGCGAATTGCTAATCGCGCCCGATGTTCTTCGGAATTAATTCGCTGCGGAGACTCGGGGACCTCGGTTCAAGCTCGGTAACATTGTTACATGAGCGGATTGCATTGTGTGCCAGATCATCCTGTAAACGTACGAGTCGGACGCGGCTAGGTCCGTAGTAGCGCAGAATCGCGGTTTTCCCCCCATTTTGTAATTCGCCAGGGACACGATCCAGAGGATCTGGTACGGTTTCGGCGTGTCATGATGGCGCTGGTGGCAGGGTCAAAGGTGATGCTGGATTTGCAGGAGTGACTTCCGATGCATTGGCCGCTACTTGGGAACTGCGGAAGAAGGATTTCGATAGGACTCGATTCCGAAGCCGGGGACGATGTCGGGCCGACGATTCAGTAACGATCACCAATAACCGGAAGTACACGCCCGGTCCCGGCATGGATTCGAACCACGATTCACGGCTCCAGGCCGCTGCCGCCCCAGAAAAGGACGAAAGTTACCACAGAGACCCGATCTCTCCACAGTCACAAGCACAACGTCGTCGGCTGCTATACTTCCGGCGATGACCAAGCAAGCGATGGTGGATCTCTTTGCCAAACTCGCACAGCGACGTTTGATGGACTTGCTAAAACTGAAGGTCAGACACGTTTACGAAACCACGCCGGGGAATGCGAACTCGAAGCTCATGGTAGACGGTTCCGAAGTCCAGTTCAAGTTGGTGAGGACGGCACAGCCGTACAAAGACATCGAGAGATTCGTCGCCGAGGATAAAGTGATGGGCTTTGTCGTTGGTCCTGGGGTTCTCCCGATTGTTAAAGCGATTTCGATGGATCTCCGTGGAAAGACAATGCTGGTCACACGCAGCATTCAGGACCGAGATGACGAGAAGGGTGTGGTTGCACATCTTGACCACTTTGGGGGGCGGGTAATCATGTCGTTTGATTCAATTCGTAACGAGACTGATGTGGTTTGGGAAGCTTTGTACGGCGTAACGTAGAGGCGACATGCGCTCGCCTGCATGCATGGTGCAGAACCAATCCGTGTAGCGGGACTTCATTTCGCCTTACAACTGCACATACTGGGCCGGAAGTGCCGCCTGCAAAGAAAGACCCAACCGGGTGAAAACTCCAGCCGTCGTATAGATGTTGTGGATCTCGACAACCCGGCCATCGGGCAAGGAGAAGTCATTTTCTCCGGGTACTGATATGCGTTCGTCTGCACGCTTGAGCCAAAACCGATATCCGTGCATTTTGGTCCATTTGCGAGTGTCGCTGAAGAGTGTGCCTTCATGGGCCGAGGTTGTAGCAGCGATGACGAAGTGGTCCTCCGAATCCGACTCGACCACGATCACGCCGTAACCGGCATGACGCACCATGGAAATCAGATTCGTCAGCGGTTCACTTTCCGATTGGCAAATTGCGACGGCGTTGTCAGAGTTGAAAAGAGCCGGAATGTCGAAGTCGAGCGTTTGGAGGATCATGAAACGATACCCATTTGACTGTATCGGCATATTGTTAGCGTTGCGACAGTCCAACTACACCTGATCCCCTGATCCCACCAAAACCTCAACAGAACGCAGTGGTTACCGTTCAGGATAGCGGTTTCGTACCGATCAGAATCCTTCCCGAAGTGAACACGCATACTGTGAATCGTGGTTCGAATCCATGGCGGGGAGCCAGCCATTTTGGTTCGGAAAGTCTCTCCCCGTTATTCAACGCGAACCCTGCACAATAAGGGCATTCTGGCGGTTTTTTAGCGAGGTTGGCGTCTCTCTGCGCTCCTGGAACAAGCAAGGACCCGCTCGGAGATTCCCGAAGTAGCGCGGCCGTCTCCGTTTTCCATTTCGGGCCACCCCGTTATTTAATAGCCCTCCAAGTGACGTGACCGGTCCGTGTAGCAGATTTGTGGAGAGAGTCGAAGGGGTCAGATCCAGCCCCGGTCCGCGCTGCGCACTTCCGTCATACTTAATGGCGATCAGCTTCCGATGCCACAAATCTAGTATTTTTTACGATAGTTGTTGCTGTCGATTTCGTTCGTTAAAATATGAAAACAGACTGTGATGTAGACTCGGTCATTTTCAAGATCGATTCCGGAAGTAGTTTTTCTACCACCTCCGTCTGAGAAGTCCAGCATCAGCGGAGCGTTGTCAGAAGTATGGGACACCCAGGCCCTTATTTGCAAGGTCTTCGGCGATTTTGTTCAGTTCGAACATCTTCGTGCGGGCGTCCGCGATGTGATGAGCGTCCTCCATATCTCCCAAGCCATACGCTTCCTTCAAATCGCCGACGATCGTACGGTAGAGTGTTATTGCTTTTTTAGCGTCTGGGTTATTGATGGGCGCCGTCGTGATCTTCCGCAGATGGGGCGGCGGAGTTGTCTTCAAGTAGGGGGTCAAGATCACTTGGATCTCGCGGAACTTGCTGTAATGCTGCATGCCATCCGCCAGAATGCGTGCGGCCAGCTGCTCGAGCGATAGGCTGGAATACTTCGGCTGGCGCAGCGTTGCCACTACGCGGACATACTGGCCGTCTAAAGTCCCACTGGGTTGCTCGATATCGATGAAGCTTTGGAGCGTTTCCGAATCGAGCGGGTTCAGCGCCCGCTGCCTCGGCTTTCCTTCGGCTGGTATGGTCTGGGCTATCCCTAGCGACGGGCCCCACTTCTTCGTCGTCAGATTGGCGTGCTCCAGCTCCCAGATCAACTGGTTGGCCCAGCGCAGGTGCCGCATCTCACTCACCGCGATCATGAGTATCTCGTGGCGCACGAAGGTAAGCGCATCCCTGAGCGAGGCGTCCCTCACGTTGGCGGGATTCTTCACCGAGAACATTGCGTACAGATATTCGAGCGCCACGGCGTGTTCGAGCTCGGCCAGGTTCACCAACTCTGCCGCCAGCAAGTCAGGAGTCTCAAACGTCTTGGAGCTATCGGCTTCCCGCGCGTTAAAGATTCGCGAAACCTCATGGCCGGCCAACACGATGGAAAGATCCTGCCAACGCTGGTTGATCTCGTAATGATCCATCTCCGCTTCGCGATTCTGTCCTTCGGTGTCTTCGGCAGCGGCGGTCCGGGCCGGCCACCGGTCGGCGCGCAACCAGTCGATCGGCGTATTGTCGGTCACTGGGTTCTCTGTCAGCAGATTCTCGGCGCCGCCGACGGCTTCTTCGGCCAGAACGATATCTGGATGGTTCGATGCCCAGTAGGTACACGCGCAGTCTCGAAAATCGTGCATCCAGGGCGAGCAGAGGCTCTGGGTCAATTCACCTGGCGTGTATGCTTCCGATAGGACGCCGCTGTTCGCGCTAACGAACCTTCGGCGCCACCCGCGGAGTTCCATCCTTCGCGGAGTGGGCACCTTATCTCCTTGCTTTTTCGGGCGGCGCACCAACACGATTTTCACCGGCTCGGGCTGGAGCGAGCGCACCAGGCGCCATGTCGTCATCCCATCCAGCGGCGGGCGGCCCCGAGCGCGCTGGTGCAGTGAAATGGTCTTTCCGCCTTGCGTGATGGATTCGAGGAACCACCCCTCCTCCGCGAGCGCAGTACCGGGGTCGCCAAAGAGCGCCGTCGCCAGTTCGCTTTGGATATTGGCGTCGGGCTGGTCCGCGGGGCTATCCACGAAGTTCGTCGGATCGAGATCGGGATCGTTCAGGTCCACTTGAACCAGGCGCGCCCCCTGCCGAAGATTGTCGTCCGATGAAACGAACTCGAAGACCAGCCCCGGAAAGAAGCGCCGGTCGAGGTTTCGATGGTCGAATTCGAGTCCGGGGAAGCAATTGGAAACTCCGCTCTCCATGCGAGTGGTCACAGGGTTGCCTGCTACGGTTTTCGCCGCTCGCGCGGTCAGATTGAGCGCAAAAATCTTCTCGTTCTTCAAAGGGATGTTCTTCTCGCTCATCGTGTCACCTCTGGCTGTGGCTCAAGCAGGCCGGGGCGTGTCTGCAATACACGGTCGTAAAACCTCAGACAATAATCCAGCCATCCACGTATGTAATCGCAGCCGCTCCGTCCCGCTTGAATGACTTCCGCATGGCAGCCGCCACCGCATAGATAGCGCGCCCAACAATTGCGGCACGGTTCCTGCATGTCGACATGGCGAACCTTGAGAAAATCCTCCCGCGCAACGGTGGAAAGACCGGCCGTGGTGGTCCCCAGGGCGAAGCGCCGGTCGTCAATGGTGCGGTGGCAGGTGAAATAGCCGCCCTCGGCGCTCACCGATACGTAGTTCGCCGCGGAGCCGCATGGCAGGGGTTTGGCCGACCCAGCGTGCAATTGCTTCATCGCGTTTGCGAGATTAGAGAAACGGAAACCGTGGCCGCTCGAGATCCGGCGCCACTCTTCTTCCGCGGCGCGGATCATCTCGTCCAGCAACCGAGCCCAATCCTCACCGTGTAACACCAGCGAGGCGTCGGGGCTGGTCCGCAGGGGGCTTACGCCTGCTTCGAGAAACCCAGCATCGCACAGTGCACTCACACGTTCGGCAATGCACAGGTCCTGACGCGTGACGGTGGCTCGGGCCGCGATGCGCGCCTTCCCCGGATTCTCCAGCAACGGCCTTAAACTTCGCAGCGCTTCCTGAAAACCGCTCAATCCGCTCCGCGCGCGGCGATGGCGGTCGTTAATTTCCGCATCGCCGTCGAGACTCACCGAAACCGAGAAGGCATGGTCTCTGAGCATAGCGGCGTCGGACCGGCTAACCAGCGTTCCATTCGTGGTCACTGAGAAGCCAACGGCGCAACCGTGCTCGTGGGCTCTTTCGCGGGCGTACTCAACGCTGCGGTACAGCACCTCACGATTGAGAAACGGCTCGCCCCCGATAAAGCCCACCGTGATTCGCCGGCCGCGCGCACCGTCAATCAACCGGTCGATCGCCGAGCGGGCCACTTCGAGTGTCATGAACCGCGCTCGTCCGCCAAACCGTCCTTCGTCGGCGTAGCAATAGGAACAAGAGAGATTGCAGGATTGAGAGATGTTCAGCGAAATGGCGGTCGGATCGGGCAGACCTGAATCGAAAACCCCCTGCCGTGGCGCCGGTCCTGCCACAGCGAGCAGTTCCTGTTGCGCCCACAAGTCGCCGCTCTCGAGCAAGGCGAAGAATTCGCGATCCAGTCCGAACAGCCTGGATCCTTCTACCAAAAACGCCAGCGGCCGCTCGCCACGGACCAAGTGGACCACGGGAGGCGGAGCGGGTGGCGGAGAAGCGCAACCTTGGGCGTTCAACGTAACAAGTTGGGTCATGGCTTTCCCTTGCGCCGCTGTACTACTTGCGCCATATGAGCGTGGGCCCGCGTTTGCAATGGCTCCGTCTTGCCCTTCTTCTTCGGAGCAAGCTGATCCACCATCTTCATCAGGAAGTTATATTGACGCCGCGTCAGCGATAACGCCGTTGCATCGGAATCCCGCATATACGGCGGCATCCGCATGTCATGCAAACCGTCGCGGACGATGCGCGGATCGCGCTGTTTGGGATCCGGGCGCGAGTTTGCGGGTGGATCTGTTTTCAGCTTCTTGAACGCGCCGTAAGGCGGGCGAATGAGACGTCGGACCAGATCGGGATGCTCTCGGAGCAAGGAGGCTAAATCTTCGGCCTCCGCGTGAGCCAGATGCCGGTCCTGCGCTGCCGCGGCGTACGGCAACCTTTCCTCGGGAGTAGGTGATCCGATTTCCACCTGGTCCTTGCGGTAGTAAGGTTGATCGCGCGGGGTCATACTGGCGTCATCGGTCCGAGGCCGGTCACGGGGCGTGCCGCCATCCTGTCCGCCAACGACCGCACGGTCGCGCATTGCATCGACATTCGCCAGGCTGGCTGTCTCATAAGCGCGCTGGAACAGGTCCGCCAGACGATCCAGCGCTTCGAGCGGCAATTCGCTGGGCTCCTGCGCGGGCGGGTCGCGATCGATAAGCTCGTCTGCCAGGGACACGAATGGACGGCGGTCGGGCGAAAAATCAGGCGGCCCGCAGAAGGCGCGAGTCGTTGCACGTAGCCGATCTCCCGCCGCTATCACAATGGCTTCGATCAACACGTCGCACGTGTCATCGACGACTCCGTAGGATTGGTTGTTGCGGGAATCGTCGTCGGCGCCGTCGTACGTGTCCCACGGCTCCGGATTGTTGTACACGGTGTCATCGCCCGTGTAGTTGAGCCAGGGTGAGTTTGGGTTCAGAATCCGATTGGCGGGGGGAACCAACTCATACCGGCGGCTGAGATCCGGAAAATCCGGTTCGACGGCATTCGTAGCGCTGGGAGGTCCATAAACTTCACCCTTCGCGGGAGTCAGGCGAACGCGCAGCACATTAAGATCCACATCCATTGCCGCCGCCTCTACTGGCCGGATCACTTGAAACGTCCCAAGGGGTATGGGTTGGCCGGGCAAGACCAGAGGCTGATCGCCGATGCCCGACGCTAACAGCGGATGCGTGCCAAAGTCATTGCCTATCACTTCGATCCGCGCGGTAAATGCACAGGATGAATCGCCGGTCCGCCGCGCGGCTTTGTGGTTCGCGGCCGTAACGATGAACGTCACTCCGTCCAGGGAACCGCTGCATTGCCGCAGCAGCTTTTCGGTAAGCGGTTTCTCGGTTCCGTCGTCCAGCTTGGCCCACAGTTCGAAGAAGGGCGCCGTGGGCCGGAGCAAATTGCCGTCCCGGAATTGAATCGACGTGGGCAGGAAGGGGCCCAGAGAACCATCCTGCAACACTTCCAGGCTGGTAGTGGGCGCGATTACCGTTTTCCCCGCACCGTGCAACGTCGGATCTTCGATCCAGGTAAAACTGTCGAGCGGGTTATCACTTCCGCCCAGCCGGGCGGTCGCCATGGGAGGCAGGAAAAAGATCTCTTGGATTGTGCTCATTCGGCCTCGCTTCGAATTGCTTAGAAATTCTCCACCTTCCAGCCAAATATGTCAACAAAAATCTCATGGAGGCGTCATTGTTCGTTTGATGACTCTTTTTTTTGCTTCACAGCCCGGTACAACTTCTGTATACTTGAAGTCCAACGGGAGACGTAACTGGGTGAAGGTTTCGATTTAATTAATATTCGGTCTGGTAAGCGTGTGGAACTCGCAGGAGTTGGCCCAAGGATTGCTCTGGCGCGTACCCATAACCCGTTGTAGCCTGTAATGTTTGATAGGCCATAGATCGCAAATAGTATGGAGTCTCGGCAGAGTGAATCGCCGCGCGGATGGCCGCGCCGAGAGCATTTGAGTCAATGCCTCCGACTTTCAATCAAGTTTCCGATTGGACTTCCTGGGATAATCAGGGACCAAACAGCTTTAGCGAACCTCGGTAAGAACGGACAGCCCGAATTAGTCGTATTGCGAGTCGATCACCCTACCCCCGGACCCAGTAGAGGGTTTTATCGAATTGCAGCCCGGCTCACTCCATACCGCCAGATTGGCAGCACACAGCGGCTGGTGGACGTTCCGTTCACCACAACACCACCGGATGCGCTGAATGCAATGATTCCAAACGACCGGAATTTGGCGCCGCCAGGTTGACACATGCTCTTTATCACCGACAAAGATGGCATCCCCACCGTTGCGAGTTGGGTGCGGTTGTCCTAAAGGGAAGATATGCGGCGTTATAACGTTCCACCTCTGAGCCAATTTCGATGCCCATTACGGTCGTCTGGGTTGGCACGCTTAATGTTCAGCAAAGTTCAGACCAGGGTACCCAACTCGAAAGAGGAGACAACTAAATGAGCGCAAGACATGGCAAACCTTTACGCGGACTGATGTCAACCAAGACATCACCGCTGTTCCAAGGACGCTTCGGCCGGATGTTCCGATCGCTGCCCGCGGCCAAATACGGAAAAAGCGATGCGGAGAGCCAGGCCAATCTCAAGAAGCTAGGCGACTTGATGACGTCCGACTTCGACGAGCCGAAAGACGGGCCAGATGCGGAGGAAAGCGGCATTCCTGCGCTGTACACTTACTTCGGTCAGTTCATCGATCACGACATTACCTTCGATCCGATGAGCACTTTGATCAAACATACTGACCCCGACGCGCTGACGGACTTCCGCACTCCCGCATTCGATCTCGACAACGTATATGGGCGGGGACCGGACGATCAGCCTTATATGTACGATGGCCACACGTTCTTGCTGGGTGACAAAATTGGCGGTGGCAGCGACCCAACGGCTCAGGATCTGGTGCGTAACAACGCCGACCCGCGCCGCGCACTCATTGGCGATCCCCGCAACGATGAGAACAGCATCGTTTCACAACTGCAGGGGCTCTTCCTGCGCTTCCACAATCGGACGGTAAAGGACCACCCGGAAATAGATCCCGCCGCAGATTTCGATAAGCTTCAGAAGATCGTTCGGTTCCATTATCATTTCGTGATCCTGAACGACTTCCTGCCCCGCATCGTCCACTCCAGCGTGTTGGCCGACTTGAAAACCAACGGCCACTATGATCGTCACAAACTCAAGTTCTTCCATTGGAGAGACGAGCCCTTCATGCCCGTCGAGTTCTCGGTGGCCGCCTACCGGCTGGGCCATTCCATGATTCGACCGGGGTATCGCTTGAACGACGCCGTCTTGAAACCAATTTTCCCCGTTTCCAATACAATGTTTCCGCCCAACGGGATCCCTGAAGGTCTGACCGGCTTCCGCGCAATGAATCCGGCCTGGGCCATGGACTGGGGCCGCTTGATTGACGTTGACATTCGTGCGTACGGCGTTGACAAGCAACCTCCTGACGGCCCGACCAAGAGACGGCTCCAGTTTGCCTATCGGCTCGACACGTCGCTGGTAACACCGCTTTCCGACCTGCCGCCGAGCGTTGCCACCAATCCACCTTCCCTACCCCAACGAAACCTCCTGCGAAGCTTTGAACTAGGCCTCCCTTCCGGCCAGGACGTCGCGAGGGCGATGCATGTTCCGCTGCTTAAGGACGAAGAAATTATGATTGGCAAAGCGGTCGATGCGCCCGAAGATGGCGATGTGCGGGGTACGATTGCGTCAATTGCAGACCTAAGCCCGTTCAAGGGAAACTGTCCGCTCTGGACGTACATCCTGGCGGAGGCAGCCAAGAACCAGGAGCCCGTGAAGATACCGGTCCAAGAAGATAAGACCATTACGACTCCGCGGTTGGGCCCAGTCGGCGGCAGGATCGTAGCCGAGGTTTTCTTGGGCATGATGTTCGGCGACAACGATTCTCTGTTGAACCTCGAACCGCACTGGACACCGTCTTTCGGGCAGAGCTATAAACTCAAGGATTTCGTGGCATATGCGTTAGGTAGCTAGGTACTCACGTGCGGGTTTACGGTGACGGATTCGGGTCGCGGCCAGTCGTCTAACGGTTATCGGCCAAAAGAGTGTGGGTTCCGTTGGAGTGTGAAGGTCCATTTGAAAGGCGTTACCGTTCCCTTGAGTTCGGTCAGCGCAGAGAAGTTTGTTGGTGGGCCTTCCTCAATACTGTTTGAGAATATATCTCAACCTAATTGAGTCACTGCGTGGGCGAGGGCATGGATAAGGACTGCATTGGAGCTTTGTCGCGCATACGGCCGGCGCATATTCGCGCGGACCGGTTTTTCATTTCCACGCAACGTGTGGGGGGACAGTAGCGACCGGCAAGACGGCGAGAACTAGAGTTTCCGCCGTGGAACCAGACCAGAGCCAGTCGCTGGCCTGTTAACTACAGCGTGAGTACATTCGTCCGGGTCCCCGGAACAAGGATAGATGCGATTCGCCAGTTAACACTGGGACACAAGAAATTCACTCGCTCTACCAAGCTCAGTCAGGGACACCTTTCTCGACATGGCACGATCCGCGAAAAGCCCCTCTAATTAATAAGGCAATGGCGAGGGGGTGTCGGGACATCAAAGATCGATTTTTTTTCGCATGGCGTAGTCGAAGAGTCTTCTTGCGGCCGATCACGTCGCTTTGCGACAGAGTGCGACGCTTTGCGACAACGACGCTTTGCGACGTATCACAACGTTCTGCGGCAGCTACAGCGGTCCAAAACGACGCAAAAGAGCCAGCAAAGACAGGTCTTGGAGTATAGAGTCTGACGAAGTGGTTATTTTTTGGTTTGTAGCTTCGCGAGTTGTTGGCACTTAAGCCGGCAGTGTTGCAAGTTTCGGAACGGAACAAGAGTTCGCAGAGAAGACGTCGTTCT
>OBLU010006617.1_pt1 | contig 10303 bp, 4 predicted proteins | sample 1518681 | NCBI WGS metagenome assembly OBLU01 (sample SAMEA3539304, study PRJEB22396) | soil metagenome | biome: tundra; feature: field; material: soil | place: USA | collected 2010-05 | depth 0.15 m
GGCAAGAATCAGGGTCTTCTCGAACGATTCCCTCGCCTGCTCCCGTTGAATCAGAGCAGCTTGCAGCATGCCAACCGTAAACTGCCAATATCCTGAGTGGGTGCTGGCCGCCAGGTTCCTCTGCGCTTCAGCCAATGCCGCGGTGAGCCGTTCGTTCGCCTTCGCCGAATCGTAAGTGCCCAGGAATTTCTGTGCCTGGATTGCCCACACCAGGTCTGCCTCATCGGCACCTGCCGCAGCTTTACGCAAGAGCTCCTCGGACTCCTTCGTGCGGCCGCAGCTACGTGCAATTTCGGCGAGTTTCAGATACTCTCGCGAAGATCTTCCATCCAGGCCCGCGCCTGGCTGCTTGCCGTCAAGCAGACATTGTGCCTCTGTGCAGTTTTGTGCCTTGGCCCACGCTTCAGCCTGCATCAACTTGACCTCGAACAAAACTTGTCCGGATGTTGTTCCCCCTTCTTCGCTCGCAAAGAATCGATCCTTGAAAAGCGCGAGAGCAGGTCCGTACTGCGCCGCTTCAGCCCGCGTCAACGCAAGCTGATAGACCAGGCTCGCAGGCATCTTTGAATCTTTGGCGTCGGCGGAAGGATATTGAGACAGGACGGTTGCACGCTCTGCGGCCGAGGCTCCCGTCACGCTCATTGCTTCATCCAGGCCGGCGTAACCTTCCGGGTTTTCCTGGTCATTGCGAATCGCCTCACGGAATGCGGCCAGCGCGCTTTTTGGGTCGCCTTTCATCCTCAGCAACGCATTTCCCATGTCCACATCGATGACCTGCAAGTTTGGAGCAAGCTGTTTTGCCTTCTCCCAATGGGCCATCCCCTGGTCGATTTGCCCCTTGGAAAAGAGCAGGGTGCCGAGCAGGTAATGAACGGTGGCATCTCTATCGTTCGCGGCCAGAGCGGCGTCCAATACAATTCTGTCGGTATCCGTGGAAGGGAATACGAGTTTCACGGAAAGCTCTGACGCTGCCTGCCAGTTCTGCCGCGCATCGGCGCCGAGTTTTTGCTTGCAGTACGCGGCGTAGTAGAGCACCAATGGGTGCTTCTGTGGCAACACCGAGCCAGGTTCACTTTGGTCTGCGGGCACAGAAGGATAGGTTCGATCGAGAACGGTCAGAGCCTTTTTATAGAGGCCAAGCTGCATGTACTCAGCCGCCACTCGAAGGACGCGGTAAGGATCGGCCGCCATGGATTGCAGGTCCGTTTTCACGGTGTCTTCTTTCAAGAAGGCGCTCAGCGGGTTCGCGCTTAGACTCAGACTCGCCAAACGGTCCGCTTCAGAGTCTTTCCCCAACGCGCGGAGTACGGCCTCCAATTCCTCTTGTGCACGAACGTTGGCGGGCTGTGCTTCCACGGCCGATTGCAAGAAGAGCGCTGCACTCCGCAGGTCGCCTTCCCGCGCCCGCAATTCTGCCAGGCGGATCGCAGCCGGGGCGCGTAGGTCAGCTTGACGGTAAGCGACCTCATAAGATGCCTGGGCCTCGCGCGCGTGTCCCAGTCCCTCTTCGGCAATTCCCAGGTAATAGCCTATCTCTGAATTGGACGTCTCACGCATTTGCGCCGGAATCAGCAATCGTTCTGCTTCGCCGAATCGCTGTAAAGACGCGGCCAATCTTCCTGCGGCAACCTCGAGCGACTGGCTTTGCGGATACTTCTTGAGCGCGCTCTCATATGTTGCAAGTGCAACTACAGCCTTTCCGCCCAACTCCTGATTTCTGCCCACCTGCAGCCAGTCGTCTGTAGTCCTGGCCGCCGGCTCAGGAAACCGCAACGCTTCGTTACGCCCCGTTTTAATCGTCGATACCGGGTCCCAATCGTACTCGCCGTCGGTCTGCTTCAATAGCGAGTCGCCCGTGCGATCCTTCAACTCGAACGTTATCTTTCCGGCCGGTTCATTGATTGGGACAGAATGTGTCCAGGTTGTCTCCGGCGTCAGGTCCGTGGTTCCAGCCCAGAGAGAGGTTCCATTCTGCGTCAGTGAAACCTGCGCGCCTTGTATGCGTTCATTCACATTCAACGCCACTGCGACATTGGAGCCTTGCACATCGAAATGAACCACGCCAGTTTTATTCGCCCGGGATATTCCACCCGTCCCACGCGCCGGCATCCAGAATTCGCTAAAGCGAATGGTCTGCCCCGGCTCTAGAAACGCATATGTTTCCTGATTGCGGAAGAGGCCCGCCTGCACTTCAGCGTAAGCGCTGTTGTTATCGGAAAGATTGGTGCGCCATTCAAGGTCCGCCTTATCGACGCCCCATGACCAGATCTTCTTGCCTGGCAGGTCGCCATATTCTGCGTAATGAACGATCCCTGTCTTCGTGTGGGGATGCCAGATGCCCATGAACGGTTCATGGGTTCCATGCGCGAAGACCGACACTGGTCCGTCGGTCTGATTCTTGATAATTCTCAGGTCCTTGCCTTCCGCGTCGATTGGCCATGGATGTACGTCCGCGAACCCATGAGCGGCGACAAAGCGCATGGGGTATTCAACACGCGAATCGTCCCATACCTGGATGCCGGCGTTGTTCCACCAATAGTAGCGATGACGAATGTCGCTGCGGTTACAGAGGGTCACCTTCTCTTCCAATAGCGTGGAACCGGGCCTCAAGACCAGTTCCACTCCCCATTGCATGCCGTATGGTCGATCGATGTTGCCCACCCAAACCGACGCACTTCCGTCGTCATGGGACGCATAGGCAAAGTCCACCGGCGACATGGAGACCCAATTATGCGAGACGGGAAAGTTGAATTCGATGCCGAATGCGGCCCAAGCTCCGCGGTACCCGATCTGTGCTTTCTTGATCGAAGGGTTGGCGTAGAACATCGGCTGGCCGCTGATCTTGTCGATGCACGTGTAGAGGTGGCCGCCGATATCCGGCAACACGGAGCACTTCAGATATTCATTCTCGAGAAATATCGCACGCCACGCGTGGTCTGCCTTCACGCCGGTGAGGTTCGTTCTCAGCGTATAGGGATAGTTGAAGCTGTTTGTCTGATAGCTATCGAACGGAGGGTTCGGATCCGGCTGGCCCTCTTCATAGGCGGCCAGGGCAAGCGTGCCTTGCCAGACCTTCACTTGAGTTGCAGCAGGTTGGCAAACCGCAGAGAGCGTTGTTCCGGCCAACAACAAGGCCAAGCAAGACGATACCTTCATGAATCCCCGTTTCCTCGCGAAGCCCTTCGTTCAGGCAGCAGAGAATGGAACTGTGCTTCGTTCGTTTTATTTCGAACGGAGTGTTTTATTTGGCAAGTATACATTATTCTTATGCCTACTTTTGTCGTCTTTTACTATGTATAATCCTTCATATACTTGTACTTTGAGAGACTGCACGGATCAAAATTCAGGGTAATGCGGGATGTCAGTCGGAAAGCCATGAAAGCGAGGGCCTTGCGGATGAGGTCGAAAAGGTACGGAAGCCTGACGCCGGGTCTCGCAATTCTGCTTTCCATTGTCACGCTCGCCGGATCCACCCAAAAGCCGGGCGCTACTAGCTGGAAAATCATCGGTCCCGGCGGAGGCGGCACAACCTACTACCCGACGATCAGTCCTCACGATTCCCGGATTGCCGTTGAGGCCTCGGACATGACCGGCGACTATGTTACCCTCAACAGCGGCCTTTCCTGGCACATGTTCAATCTCCGCGAGGGGATCTCGGCATTCGCCTTCGATCCGGTGGACCCGCGAACGATCTACGCTGCGAATGCTGCCCTGTGGCGCAGCAGCGACCTGGGGCAGACGTGGAAGATGGTCTTCCCCAACCCCGCTCGCAACACTGTCGAGCACCAGATCGGCGACCGCGCGAACTACAGCCTGACCTCGGGCGATCCAGCCTACCCTGGAGGGGATATCACTGCCATCGTCATCGCTCCCGGGAAAGATGGCCAAGAAGGGCGGGAGCATCTTTATCTCTCCTTTCAACCGAGGGGCCATTCCCGCATCGATGTGAGCGGCCAGCCCGATGTAGCGGTGATTGTTGCCTCCGCGGACGGCGGCATTTCCTGGACGCGTGTGGCAACCCTGCCCCAGCGTGTCCTGCTACTCACCTCGCAGGACTCCGGCCTGATCGTCCTATCCGGATCTGGTGCCTACCGCATCGCTAACGATGGAAGCACCACTGAATTGGGCAGCATCCCATCCGGGATTCGAGCGGCAAGCTCGGCACATTCCGGTGGCGCGGTCTGGATCTATGCAACGGGCCAGGACGGAAAGGTCTATCTCTCCCAGGATTCCGGCCTGCACTTTCGACCGGTCACGCCCAAACTCCAACAAACGGCCGGCAACTTTGAAGCCATCGCCGCTTGCGATCGTCATCCGGAATTTGCCTATGCCGGCTTCCGCGGGCTTCAAATCGGCGAGGGCAAGGAGAACCTGTTCAACGGCATCGCCAAGACCACGGACGGCGGGCACACGTGGAAGATTGTTTTCAAGGAATCGGACCACGCTGCGGCCAATCTGAGCGGGACATGGGTGGAGCAGCGCGCGAGGCAGGAGAACACTTCAATCTGGTTCGACGCGCCTTCCGGCCTGGGTGTGGCGCCCAATAACCCCGCGGTCGTTTATGCGACCGACCTGTTCCGCACGTATCGCACGCTGGACGGCGGCGCAATCTGGCAGGAGACGAATTCAAAGGGATTGGACGACGGCAGTTGGGTCTCTCGCGGCGTCGATTTAACAACCAACTACGGCGTGCAGTTCGACCCCTTCGATTCGCAGCACATCTTTATCGATAACACCGACATGGGACTCTTCCAGAGCACGAACGGGGGAAAATCCTGGCGCAGCACGTCAGAGGGTATTTCTGAAGATTGGCGCAACACCACCTACTGGCTCGCTTTCGATCCCAGCCAGCGAAGTCTCATCTGGGCAGCCTTCAGCGGCACTCACGATCTGCCTCACCCCAAGATGTGGCGAGGCCGCGGCACCGGGCAGTTCACCGGCGGCGTTGGCGTCTCAACCGACGGCGGCAATCACTGGAAGCCCAGCGGACCGGGAATTCCGACGCACTCAATTACCCACATTCTCCTCGACCCAGCGAGTCCCGCCGGCAATCGCGTTCTGTATGCTTGCGCGTTTGGTCTGGGCGTTTACAAGTCCACTGACAACGGCCGAAGCTGGACCAGGAAGAACAACGGCATTATCGGCGAAGAACCTCTCGCCTGGCGCATCACTGCGTCCCAGGACGGGTCTCTCTACCTTGTCGTCTCCCGTCGCAGCGAGGGCTTGGACCGCTCATTGTCTGGAGCTGGAGCGGTTTACCGCTCGACGGACAAGGCGGAACACTGGCAACGCATCGCGCTCCCTGCTGGCGTGACCGGGCCAACCGGACTGGAGATTGACCCACGCGATTCTCTGCGCCTCTACCTCAGCGCCTGGGGCCGGATGGGCGAGGCCGCCGATGAGAACGGCGGTGTCTTTGCCAGCGATGACGGAGGCAAGACCTGGCGGGCCCTCTTCACGGAACTGCAGCACGTCTACGACGTGACTATCGATCCGAACCATCCCGACACGCTCTACTTCACTGGCTCCGACGTTGCCGCCTACCGCTCGACGGATCGTGGCGCTCATTGGACACGCATCAAGGGCTATGACTTCAAGCAAGGCAACCGAATTCTCATCGACCCCAACGACCAAACCCAAATCTACATCACCACATACGGCGGCGGAGTGTGGCACGGCCCGGCAGTTGGCGCCGCGAATCCACCCGAGGCTGTTGTGACTCCCGTACCGGTCGCCCACTAACGGCACAGACACTTCGCTTAAGGAGCCCTCCCCAGGAATGGAAGCAGGTGGATCATGACATACGACTCAAACTACGGAACTGACCGTCGCACTTTTGTGAAGCTGGCGGCGGGCACAATGCTCGCGACAGGAATGAGCGCGCCCGCTTTTGCGCGAATGGGCCTTGACGCAGCGAAGCAGAAGAAAATCTACCCTGACCGTTGGGTCTACGTGAGCAGCTCCTTCAAAACCGACAAGGACGTTGAGGAAGTGCGTGAAATCGCGCGGACGGCATCGGAACATGGCTTGACTGCGATTGTCTTGTCGGGCATGGACCGCATCGGCCTCTGGCCGCCGGAATACCTGGAACGTCTGCGCAAGGTCAAGGCGATTGCCGATAGCTATCATCTTGAAATCATTCCGTCCGGATTCAACATCGGCTACGGCGGAGCCATCCTGGAACACAACAAGAATCTGGCTGAAGGCATGCTGGTAAAGGACGCTCTGTTCGTCGTGCAGGATGGAGTGGCCCGCTTTGTCGCGGACTCGCCGGCAAAGCTCGAAAACGGCGGCTTTGAACAATTTGAAGGCGACCGGTTCAGCGCTTTCGATAAACAGGACGATCCTGGCAAGAAGACCTTCGTCGACACAAATGCTTCTCATGGCGGCAAGGCCTCACTGCGGATCGAGAACTTCGGCGATACGAAGGCAGGCATCGCACGAGTGGTGCAGGCGATTCGCGTGACCCCCAATAGGTGCTATCGCGTGAGCGCATGGGTCAAAACGGAAGATGTTGACCCGGCAGGGCTGTTCAGCATCAAGGCGTTCACGTCCGATGGGCGCGACTTGTGTCCCTTCGAACCGCCCGCTCCGGCTCCAACTTCAGACTGGCGACAGGTGACAACCGCATTCAACAGTTGGTACGCCGATCGCATAGAGTTGAACTTCGGTGTCTTCGAAGGCATAAAAGGCAAGGTCTGGGTTGACGATGTGGCGATCGAAGAGGTGGGCCTGATGAACGTGGTCCGGCGCAAGGGCACGCCTCTGACTGTGCACGACGAGGCCACCGGAATCGTCGCCGAGGAGGGCCGCGACTTTGCCGTAGTAAGCGACCCGAATCTCGATTTCCAATGGACTCACGAAATGCCCTCCATTCGCTTGGTTCCAGCGACCCGGATCAAGAATGGCGCACGGTTGCGCGTCAGCTACTATCACGGCACAACCATCTATAACGATCAGGTCTCCGCGTGTCCGTCGGAGGCACAGACGTACGAAATATGGAAGCAGCAGATTCCGCTGATTGAGAAGTACCTGGCCCCGAAGCGATATTTCCTGGGCATCGATGAGGTACGCCTGCTTAACCGTTGCGAGGCATGCCGAAGCAGGAATTTGCCTGCGGCGGAGCTTCTCGGCCAAGTGACGCAGTGGCTCTACAACCAAGTGCGCGCGGCCAACCCAAAAGCCGAAGTCTACACATGGTCGGATATGTTCGACCCCAACCACAACTCGGTTCGCCAGTATTACTTCGTCGACGGGTCGCTGGAGAACACGTGGCAGTATCTGCCGAAGGATATGGGATTGATCCTGTGGTATTTCGACAAGCGGCGTGAGAGCCTGGACTTCTTTTCATCGCGAGGCTTCAAGACGATTGCTGGATCCTACTACGATGGAGAGGACCTCAAGGATCCCGAAGGCTGGCTGGAAGCAATGGATGGCACGCCGAACGCGGCCGGGATCATGTACACAACGTGGTCGACCAAGTACAAGCTTCTGGGGGCATTCGGAGATCTTGTTTCGAAGCGTCCGTAGCGGTCGGCCCAGATCGGGTTAACGGTCCGGCAGTCCGTCCGATGCCTATGAAAGCGGGAACAATGAAAATGCGGTTGAATATCGGTATCGGACAAGGGTTGAGTTTCGCGATCCTTCTGGCTTTCACCTCGCTTGCCGGCTTCGCGCAAGAGCCAGGCTCCGGCGGCTGGGAGATAGTCGGCCCCGGCGGGGGCGGCACCACCATCGGGCCAACGATTAGTCCCTTCAATTCGCATCTTGTTGTTGAACATTGCGATATGACCGGCGGGTACGTGACCAGCGACGACGGCCTGTCATGGCACATGTTCAATCTCCGCGGCGGCATCGATGTACTCGCATTCGATCCCGTGGACCCACAGGTAATTTATGCCGGGAACGCGGCCCTATGGCGGACGAGCGACGCCGGGCGAACCTGGAAGATGGTATTTCCCAGCCCCGGCAGCAACACGGTCGAACATCAACTCGGCGATCACTCCGACTATAGTCTGACCTCGAGCGATCCAGCCTATCCCGGCGGCGATATTTCTGTACTTGCAATCGCTCCGCCGAAAGATGGCGGCAAGGGGCCGGAGCACCTTTATCTTGCTTTTCATCGCAAGGGACAACCCGCGGTAGTCGTCTCCTCTGCAGACGGCGGAATCTCCTGGAATCGCCTGGCAACCTTGCCCCAAAGCGTCCTATTCCTCGCTGCGAAGGATTACGGTCTGATCGCATTGTCCGGCTCTGCCGCCTATCGCATCGCGCCCGATGGAAGCTCGACTGAGCTGGGCGGCATTCCATCCGGCTTCCGGGCGGCCAGCGCCGGCCAATCCAAAGACTCGGTCTGGATCTATGCGACCGGCCAGGACGGAAAAGTCTACCTTTCCCAGGATTCCGGCCGGCACTTTGCAACGGTCACGCTCGAACTCCAACAAACGGCCGGCAAGTTTGAGGCCATTGCGGCCAGCGACCGCCATCCGGAATTCGCTTATGCAGGGTTTCGCGGCCTTCAAATCGGTGAGGGGAAAGCGAACCTGTTCAACGGCATCGCCAAGACCACGGACGGCGGCCACACGTGGAAGATCGTATTCAAAGAATCGAACCAGCCATCCACAAACCTGGACGTAACCTGGATCGAACAGCGTGCCGGGCAGGGGAACGAGAACATCTGGTTTGACACGCCCTACAGCCTGGCGGTGGCGCCTGCCAACCCGGACGTTGTCTACGCGAGCGACCTCTTCCGCACATATCGCACTCTCGACGGCGGGGCAACCTGGCAGGAGATGAACTCCAAGCGAGCCGGCGACGACCGTTGGACCTCACGCGGCCTCGATGTAACCACAAACTACGGCGTGCAATTCGATCCCTTCGATTCGCGCCACATCTACATGGACAACACGGACATGGGCCTCTTTCAGAGCGCGGATCGCGGGCAATCCTGGCGAAGCACCACTGAAGGAGTCCCCGAGGCCTGGCGCAACACCACCTACTGGCTCGCTTTCGACCCGACCCAGCGCGGCCTCGTTTGGGGGGCCTTCAGCGGCGCGCACGATCTTCCTCGTCCCAAGATGTGGCGAAGCCGCAGCCCGCGACATTTTACCGGTGGCGTGGCCGTATCAACCGATGGCGGCAACCACTGGCAGCCGAGCGGGACAGGCCTTCCACCGGATTCCATCACCCACATTCTTCTCGATCCCTCCAGCCCCGCCGGCAGCCGCACCCTCTACGCGTGCGCCTTTGGCCGCGGAGTGTACAAGTCGACCGACAACGGCCGCACCTGGAGCGAAAAGAACACCGGAATCGTTGGCGAAGAACCGTTCGCCTGGCGCGTCACTCCGTCTCAGGACGGGTCGCTCTACCTCGTTGTATCCCGTCGCAGCGAGGGCAAAGAGCGCTCTCCGTCCGGAGTCGGGACGCTCTACCGCTCAACCGACAAGGCGGATCACTGGCAGCGCGTCGAACTGCCTGCAGGTGTCACGGGGCCGACCGGTCTGGAAATCGATCCGCGCGACCCGCAGCGGCTCTATCTCACTGCGTGGGGACAGGAAGAAGATGACGCGGACCGGAACGGCGGCGTGTATGCCTCCGATAATGGAGGCAAGACCTGGCAACCCCTCTTTACAAAGTCGCAGCACGTCTATGACCTGACCATCGACCCGCACAATCCCGACACTCTCTACATGGCCGGTTTTGACGCCGCGGCCTATCGGTCAACGAACCGCGGGGTCCATTGGGCGCGCATCAGGGGTTACGACTTCAAGTGGGGCCATCGAGTTATTCTCGACCCCAACGACGCCACGCAAATCTACATCACCACGTACGGCGGCGGAGTGTGGCACGGACCGGCCGCGGGCTCTGCAATCCCGCCCGAGGCCGACCAATCCCGGGTTCCTATCGCCGTGGCTCGCTGAGACCTGATGCATGTGGACTAAATTGAAAGCCGCAGTTCTCGCGCGGCACCGCAGGTTGGCAACAGAATCGTGGCCAATTTGCTTCGATAGGAGATCATTTGTGATGAGACGGACGAATTCGAAGCTTGCATTGCTGCTTGTGCTTTCTACTCTGCCTGTCTGGCTTGGAAGCGCGGCACAGGGACAGTCCCCCTCTGAGCGTGACTCGATCCATGGTGGCAGTCTCACGGTTGAAGCATTCGGCGACGGTTTCTATTCTTTGCGGTCAACGGCGATTCCTGGGGAAGTCCTTCGTTCAGAGGTCGAGGCAGATACGACTGGAGGAACACTTAGATCCTCAATGTTAGATCGGAAGAGCGTCGTGTAGGGAAAGAGTGTAGATC
>OBLU010006618.1_pt1 | contig 10302 bp, 5 predicted proteins | sample 1518681 | NCBI WGS metagenome assembly OBLU01 (sample SAMEA3539304, study PRJEB22396) | soil metagenome | biome: tundra; feature: field; material: soil | place: USA | collected 2010-05 | depth 0.15 m
CCCTGGCATAGGCGGCTTGACCCAGCAGCACCAGGAGGAGCGCCGCAGCGGCCGGCGCGCCGGGTCGTGGAGGCAGGCAATGGTGCATCAGACGGCTCCTCAACACCGGTATAGCACGGCACCCGGCCAATTTCGTCCTTCCGGATCTGGAAGTGCTTGAAAGGAGGGGAAATCGAGGTGAACATCTGCGGTGAAAGGGATTTTGCGGCCCTACGGGACCGGCTGGATGTAGCAATCGCCGAAGACGCGGTCAGCGCCAGGTTCGACGATGCCTCGGTTGCAGCCGATCCGGTCGAAAAATCCACCAGGCCAAACTGTGTGTGTCCGGCGGAATCGCGGCGACTCCCAGCGTCGTGCGACAGCCTGATGCGGGGCGCTCCTGGTGTTGAGAGAATGGTATGGGGGAACACGATGACGATTCACATCCCAGATGACCTCGCACGCGGCCTCGAGGGGATTGCTGCCGCTCAACAGAAGAGCGTGGAGCAGGTGGCTCTCGATAACCTACGCTCGCTCTTCGACAGCGCGAGTTCGCCTGAAATCGTGTTGCGAGCCGTTCGGGGGCTCACTCATCCAAGTGCGGAAGCCGTCGATGATCTCGATGCCGCGATTGCTGCTGCACGGCTGCCGGTGCGCGACGAGGGCGCTTTCGACAGGTGGCCACCGGAGTGACTTACTTATTGGATACAAACGCGATCAGCGATTTGATGAGAGCGGCCCCACGAATCGAGACCTGGATGGCTGGGCTGGACCAGCGAGATCGCGTGGTTACCTGCACGATCGTTCGAGGCGAAGTGCTCTTCGGTATTGCCAGACTGCCGGCAGGCAAACGGCGCACGGAGTTGGAGGAGACCGGCCGCCAGTTTTTGGCTGTTTTCCGCTGCGAACCGGTCCCGGAACCGGCGGGCGACCTTTACGCGGCCGTCAAGCTTGCCCGCCAACAGCGTGGCCTCAGTCTGGACGAAAACGACCTATGGGTAGCCGCAACGGCACTCGCGCTCGGTGCGACACTGGTCAGCCGCGACGGCGATTTTGAGAGTATTGATGGCTTGCCGATCGTTGCCTTGACGTAGCGCTCAGATACGGCTTCGCGAGGCATCCGCCCCAAGAAGGCGGCTGCGCCCCGGAGTGACGCGGGTTTGTCCATGTCGATGGAAGGAACGGCGTATCACGGGAGGGATCCGGCTGTTGGACGGAAGGGCTGTTGGCGCCAGGAATGCTCGATCAGCGGCACCAAGAAGCGAACTGGGGCGGGGTGGCTGGCGTGGAAGGACGACCCAGTAGCATTTTGTGCAGAGACAGACGAACGGACAAAAGGGGTTCGTGGAATTGAAGGTTGCTAAACGGCTTGGCGGAAGGACAGGCGATTGGCCGAACGGTCGAGGACTGCAATAACCGCGGGGAGCCCGTCGCGGCAGGCGTGACTGGCCATCTACTATCCGGTCGTGCTGGTCGCTTTTGTTTAGGACTTCGGCAGGTCGACATGCCGGGACGGACATTGGGTCGTTGCCGATCTGATCTGGGCGCATTTGCGGGAGAGCCTACCGGCAATGAAACCCGCGCGCCGGGCGCTGGTGGCATACTTTCGCCGTGGCCGATTCGGAGTGATCACCTGATAGTCCGGCCGCGGCGGCGTGCGGCATGTGCACCGGCTTGTGGTCTGTCGGTATGTGATTCCGTGGGCTGGGCGCGACCACCTGAGCGCAAAAGCGCCGCTGAACCGCATTACTTGGTCAAAACGAACTGCAGGTTCGCGCTCCCACTCGCCGGGATGGTCACGAACTCGCTTTCGGGGTGGAATACCGCCGACGGCGTCACGGTAACGACGTAATCCGATTGCGGGAACCTGCGCAGCCCCTTGACGGGGATGAGGCCCGAAACCATCACGTTGCGGAATTCGAGCCGCGGGGCGCTCTCCAGCGTCCTGTGCTTGATGTCGATGTCCACCGGCGCGTTGTAGAACTCGCCTTGCGGCGTGACAATTTTCAGGCAGAGGGTGACGTCCGCGGGCGGCGCCGGGGGCGGCGGCGCCTTCGGCTTGAACACGAAGGTGAGCGCGGCAGTCCCGCTCGACGGAATCGTCACAAACTCGCTCTCCGGCTGGAACCAGTCGGAAGGAGTCACCGTGACGATATAGTCGGATTGCGGGAATCGCCGGAGGTTCTTGACCGGGAAGACGTTCGTTATCTCAACGTGGCGGAACGAGTAGCGAGGTTCGCTCTCGAGCGTGCGGTGGCTGACGTCGATATCGACGGGGCCACCGAAGAACTGCGCCTGCTCGTTCAAGATGCTCAGAAGCAAGGCGACGTCTTCGCCGGACGGGGAGGCGACGATGGAGGTCGAATCGCCGCCCAGGGCATCGACGCGGTTGGCGATCTGGCCGACGTAGCGCCTGAACGCGGGGGCCCAGCGATCGCCTTCGGGGATCGACTGCTCGATCCATCGCAGATTGGACAGGAGACGTTCCTCCGAATCGAGCATGAGATCCTTAGTCGTCACGGGGATGGTGACCTGGAACGTGCCGATGACGCGCCGCCATTTGAGCGGCGGGCCAGCGGAGGTCGCCAGCTCCACTACGATCGGCGGCTGCCCGGCCGCGTTGGTCAATTGCCGGACCGCGATCTTGTACACCTCCCCTTTCTTGACCGTGGGCGGGAGATCGAGGCCAAGCAGCCCGACGAAACCCGCGCCAGTGCCGGAGGGTACGGGAAGCCAGGCAGCTCTCCCGGTGCGGCATTGCACGGTGTGGTCATCGACCAAAGAAAAGCGTGAAGCCCCGTACATCGCCTCCGATTGCTGAATGATATCGGCCACATTCAACCCAGGCAGATAGATGGTGGCGAGGCTTCCCACCGGCGTGTTGCCCCAGTCGAACATGAGTTCGTCGGGCCTCTCGCCGGCCAGCAGATCCCGGCTGGTGGGATGGATCTCAAAGGTGTAGGGGATACGGTGAGAATCGGCGTCTCCGGGATTGGCGGACGCCACAATGGCGAGGTTGCGTTGCGCCAGCTTGTCGGAATCCCCCGGCGACGCATTCTTGTCGATCGGGGTCAGATCGTATGCGATCTCGCTGACCAGGCACTGGTGTGCGCTGCGAATCAGTTCCTGGACGGACTTCCTGCCGCTGGACCACGGCCCAACGTCGGGAGCGGGATTGATGGGGAACTGCGGGACCGGCTGGTTGATGTCCAGCCAGCACCCATAATAATAGTCCACCTCGGCGCCGGCCGCGTCATGCACGGTCTTCTGCACGTTGGCCGGATCGGTCTGAGCGTCCAGGCTCAGAGTCGAGCTGTCGACCCGCGGCTCGGCAAAGCAGGGGATGGTGACAGTTGTGCCGCCGGCGACGCCTAGCACGGGGACAACCGTTCCCGATTGTCCGCCGCGCCGGTAGGTGGTGGACTGGTCGTACGCCACCGACGTTTCGAGGGCCGGGAAGAGGCGGAAGAACACGCGCACGGAATCGGCGTCCTGAGCGGGATCCTGATACCGCACGCGAGCCACCCCAAAGTTGAAGACTGGCGTTCCGTTGACCGTCTGGGACAGTTCCAGCCGCGAGGTCTGTTCGTCGGTCGAAATCAGGTCGAACGGGTGGTTCTGGGGGGCATGTTTGTTGAAACCGTCAATGACCGCCTTGATGAAGGTGGACGCATCGGCGGCGGCGTTGCCCGTGTTGGGCATCACCACGCCGGGAAGGCCATCGAGGTGCTGCCCGGGCGTGATCTGAAAGACGCGCAGGTCAGTGCTCAGGTAACCGATCGGACCATCCATCTCGTACGGGTTCGGCTCGCCGATCAGTTCGATGATCCCGGTGTCGGAGACGCCGCCCATGGTGGCTGTGAGGGTCACCTTGGTCACCCCATCGGCCGTGGCTGGGAATCCGCTCACGTCGGTGAAGATCACCTGGTAGGTCCAGGTGAAGCGCTGCGCCTCCGGCGGTAGGGTCGGGTCCTCCGGCTGGAACGAGACGGGAGCGATGTGCATGCCGGAAACCGTGGGCGATGGAGTTATCGTCGGCGCCACGCTGGATGGGTCGCTTAGTGTCGTGGAAGTGATGCCCAGTTCATCCGGCCGGAAACCATCGACGTGGACGAGAAATGCCGCCTGGATGAAGGCGAGCCCGGAGGCGCCTTTCAGCATCGCCTGGATTTCGCCTTTGCCGAATGTGCTGCGATCGGTGACCAGCGTGCACTGCTTCCGCAGGAGCATGCCCAACGCGGTCTGCAGATTAGTGCCATCCACTACTCCCAAGCCGGTGCACGCGTCCCAGCCGGCGCCGCACGTATAGCTGGGCGTATTGGATGGTCCGCCCGACCATTTGTTTTTCGCGCCATCGTTGATGTCCCGCAGGACATTGGTGCCAGCCAGGGAATACAAGGTGGGATTTAGATAGCCTACCCTGTCTCCAATATGGTCGTTGATCCTCGCCACCAGCGCGGCGTAGAGCGGTCCGACGGCGCTGGTACCGCACTCGCCCTTGATGGAATTCCCGTCCACCTGAAGGTTGTATCCGCTATAGGGACTCGCATTGCCCGAAACATCCGGAACGCCTCGCCCCTCGTGTTTGCCATCGTTGGCCGACTTAGGCAGGCCGATGCCGGCTTGCCAGGAAGGCACGTCGAAGACGTCGCTGATGCCGCCTCCAGTGGCGCCGGTGTCATCGTTCCAGGTGCCCTCCGTGAAGGAGGTGCCCTTGACGTTGGTGATAATGGTCCCTCCGCAGCAGGTGACCCACGGGTCCGAGCCGGGATAGTCGGCATGAGCCTTGCCGTCGCCCGCAGCATCGTCCGAGCCGCAGTCCCCGGAAGCGGCGAACAAGGCGATGCCTTGGTCGGCAGCTTCCCGAAACGTCTTGCTCACGGAATCGATGGCTTGCTGAGTCCAGCTGAGGTTGCCAAACTTCTCCAGTTCGGGCCAGCCCCAACTGACGGAGATCACGGTTGGAGCCGGGTCTCCGGTGTTGGGATAGATCGCTCTGGTGACGGCGTCCACCCAGCCTTTCTCCGACCACGGCGCGAAGTAAACCGCGATGGCGGCGCCGGGCGCGACCGATGCCGCCACGTCGATGTCGAGCACAACCTCCTGATCATCAGAAGAGGTCGGCGAGTTGGTTCCGGTGTCGACGGTAACGGGGGTGATCGTCGGCGTGGTAAGCCCCAGGCCGCTCATAAAGGCATCGATGTCGGTGGGTTTGCCGGTCTTCTTGTCGATCACATATCCGCCGCCAAACTCCAACAGTCCGATGGTCTGCCCGGTACCGGTCGATGTCGTGGGGAAGTTGTATAGCTGGGCCACCTGCGGGGGCGTAAGATACGCCGCGCCCGCTGGAGCCTTGGCGCGTCGGGCCATTCTCCGGTTATCCAAACCGAAGACGCCTTCCACGATGTCCGCCAGGTCCACCGGGATATAGATATGGTCTTCACGGCCGCGGTAGCTTTCCGTGGGAGATTCATATCTGCCCAAAGTGACGGCGAAAGCCTTCTCCATCTGGGTCACACTGCCCGAAACCACGACGCTGCGACGGGCAATGCTCGTCTCCACCACTTTCAGGCCTTGGGATTGAGCAAATCCCGCGACCTTGTCCAGATCCTCCTGCGACGCACCGTATTGGGCGGCCGCCTCATCCCGCGAAAGGTAGTGCCTTTTCCCCGGCGGCGTCTTGGCCCAGTAGTCCATGTCGGGCGGTTCGGGAGAGCCGGGGCGGCGCCGCAACCGAATCGTAACTGAAAGTGTCTCGTTTGGGTCGGCGGGGCCCGCAAGGTGCGCATCACGCGCCGGGCGGCGCTCGCTCCCTTCAATCCGTCGATAGTCCGAGGGTATCGGCATTGCTCCTCCCCGATCTTACATCCGGCCTCCACCCTAAATTGATTTCACCCTTCACAAGCCGGATATGACTCTTTGCTGCGATTTCGTGTCAGGGGATGTCCCTTTTCGTGGTGTCAGTCAATCCGGGGACACCCCAGCTTCGTGCCGCTTCGCACGTTGATGCTTCTCCACTCCGGCGGAGCACCCGCACCTCCCATAACCCGGAGGTGAGGCTCGAAACGGATTCGAACCCCAACGTGAGAATTGCAATCCGATGGTACGCAACCGGGATTGACCCGGTTCTACTTGCTGTGTTTCTGAAGGATGGCTTTCAGGTCCCCGAGCAGGCTCTCGCGCGAGGCCAGGGGCGGGTGAACCGGCTCACCCGATTCCGCCAGCAGCTTGTACCAGTTGAGCTGCAGCGACCCCCGGTTGGCGGAGATACGCTCGGCCAAGCGGAATTCGGGATAAACGGTGTCGATGGCGGAGATCGCCACAACATCGTCGACGGCCAGGGCAACCCGCGGATCAAACCAGTGCGCCGGCTCCATCCATTCGTGCCCGGGAACGGTTGTAACTTGTGCCTGCCGCAGCATGCCGTAGAGGGGCTCGGCGACGCGCTCCTGGGGGCTGGGATCGGGCGCGTGAAACTTGAGTTGCAGGGCGCTGCTCCACACCAGGAAAAAGCGATAGTTACCGGGCTGCACGTTTTCGAATGCCCGGCTCTTTCTCTCTTCCAGGAAGGGTCCGAATACGGAAGCGAAAAGCGTGCCGCGGAGAGCTTCGCTGTCCAGTCCAAGACTGCGCACTTTTCCCTTGTCTTCCACTTCGGCGCGGACCGGGAGAGTCGTCGTGACGACAAAGCCGATCTGAGAAGCCACGCGGTCGAAGAGATGGTCGATCGCGGGCTGTTCGTTCTTCATAAAGCGGTAGACCTGGACCAAACCCTCGTACAGATGAACGACTGACGGCAAAGCCGGCTCGATATGGATCTTGGAGAACTGTGGTATTGCGTTCATAGTTACCTCGCGGTTGAAGGGGACACCAGCCTGTCCGTGCCAGGGTTTGCCGGGTCGGCGGGGGCCTGCGGACTGGCGCAGGCATAGCCTCACTACTGCGATTCGAGATATTCCGCCAACCGGGCCTGATACACACGATAGGGGACGGGGGCTTGGGAAACGCCGAAGAGATCGACGTTCTCCCAGCCTGAACCAAGGCGTATGAATTCGAGCCCAGGAATCTCCGGCGGGCTGACGTTGCGACCGGTACGCGAATGCTCTTCCGGGGGCGCGGGAGGCGGCCCGGATAAACCGGCGGACTTCCTGGCGTAGGCATCTTCCAGCCAGTTCAAGACTCGTTGTCCTCGCGTGAGGAGGCCGCCGCTGTGCGCATCCACGCGCTCGCGCATTCCGGCGGCAAAGGCGCGCACCGCGGACAGGTCCTGCGGGTCGGAGGTAGACACAAAGTCGTATATTTCCGAAAGCAGGGCGTAGGTGTCCAGGTTGGTTTCCTTGACAAAGTTGCGGGTGGCCGCTCGCAGGCTTTGGCTGAGCGTGTCGGGATGGAACCGGCGCAGCAACTGGTAACAGAAATCCACCTGCATGTTGAAGTAATGCAGGCCGAAGTCGCTGAAGTTCCGGTCGAAGAAGGCGTAATTGGCGACCTGGTGGAAGGTCTCCGAGCGCGGGTCCTTCAGCCGGTAGTCGTAGCCGAAGGCGTCTCCAAGCAGCCTTCCTTCGCGGAGCAGCTTGCATTCGAGGCCGGTGCCGGGGTAGGCCTCCGCGCGGCAGAAATTGAATGGGTTCTCGATGTGCCGCTCCATGAAACGGAGGTTCACGAGGATATCGTCGAGCGTCGTGTCGGGCTCGAACATGAGGAGGTTGTAGGCGACATGGACCTCGAACTGGTTCAAGATGCGGAGGGCGTTGAGGACCTGCTCTACGGTGTTCTTGCGGTTCAAGTTGCGCAGGCCGTTTTCGGAGGCGTTCTCGACGCCCAGGAACACGCGGAAGAGCCCGAGTTGGTCGAGCACCTGGATGGTTTCCTGCGTGATGCTGTCGGGCCTGGCCTTGACAGCAATGGCGATGTCACGCGCACCCGCGCGCCACAGACCGTCTCGGACGGCGGTGAAGCGCTCCACGGCTTTCAACGGATTGGGGACAAAGAAGTTGTCGTCCTGGAAGTTGAAGATGCGGATTCCGTGGCGGACGTACAGGTCTACCATTTCGGCGACGATGCTGTCCACGCTGCGAATGCGGAATCTTTTGCCCCCGAGCCGCTCATACCAGGCATTGATGCTGCAGAACGCACAGTCGCGCCAGCAGCCGCGGCTGGTCAGGATGCTGGCGATTGTCTTACCGAAATAGTTGTGGAACGTAAGGCGCTTTGGCCAGGGGAGATCGTCGAGCTGGTCGGGATTCCCATTGGCCGGATTCAAGGTGGGCTGCCCGTCGGGCCCGCGGTAACACAGCGCCGGCACTCTGTCGAGCGAAGCGAGATTGCCGGCGAGCGTGCACATGAGTTCTTCACCCTCGCCGAGGGCTACCGAATCGAATTGCGGAAAGTCTCGAATGAGCCTTTCGCAGTTGAAGGAGGCAAACGGACCACCTGCGACGATATGACCGCGATAGCCACCCTCGCGCAAACGGGCCGCAAACTCGCAGAACTCGCGCCCGCGCGAGGTAAAGACCATGGAAAGCCCCGTGATCTCAGGATTTGCAGCAGTGGTCTGGCGTATGGCTTCTACGGTGTCCCGCGCGGAATTGAACGGAACGATGGTGACTTGGTGGCCCCGTGCCTCCAAGGAAGAGGCGATGTATCGAAGCCCGAGATTCTCTTCGAGTTCCGCGCCCACTAACGCGACGTTCATACGTACCTCCTGATGGGCCCGGGAAAACCTGACTGATTCTAACGCCGGCGTGAACGAAAAACAAGAGAAAAACAGGTCCTAAACGGTCATTAACTGGATCTCCATTTGAGCGTCCAGTACGGTCCAGCACACATCCATTCCCTATTTCTTGATCCGCACGGTGTTGCGCAGCCTTTTCTCGCTGGCAGCACCTTTACCCGTCCAAACGCGATCTTCGGCGCGCTCGCAAAACATCGAAACCGGTTGAGCCACAGTGTTCCAACGAATTCTATACGCACCCCTGCCCTCCCTACCTCCTTCCTCCTCTGTCAGTTGCTCACAAACCGGTTCATCTACAACGTGGCTGCGGCAGGGCGGCAATGCGGCGTACCATTGCCCCAAAGAGCCGTCGCGTCAGTCCGCTTTCCGCCAGCAACAGCCAGTAGTAGCGCTCGCGCGCTTCGCCAGCCGGCCGCCGATCTTCACCAGTCGCTGCTGCAAGCTTCTCAGCGACCAGTTGTCAGCCCTTTTTCAGCGCCAACATGCTCGGACCGGCTTCGCGAATTCGGTCTGCCACCAGCCAATCGCAGCTCTGGACGCGTCTCTAGAGAGTAAGATGCGAATCAAACGGCCACGGCCCGCTGGCAACGCCCAGGGGCAACAATCAACAGCTAACGCGCCGTACAGTGGGGGCGAATTCCTGTCGCGAAATCCCCATGGCACCAGTAATCGGCCGCAGCTCGAAGCCGATCTGCTGATTCATCGAGCTTTACGTATCGTCTCCAGGGATAGATCCTGATATGTCGCGTCCCCGCCAATCGCCAAGCTCACCCGCCCAGCGCGGGCCCGCATCACTCCTCAGCCAGCTTATCCGTCCAGTTCGATCTCCTGGTGCTGCATGCCCGCGTACGGGTAAATCGCTACCTTGGGATCGCCCGGATGCAGTTCCTTGAGCCTGGCGATCACGTCTGCCCATCGATCGCAGAAAAACGTACCGGAGCGGTAGTTGTTCTTCATATTGCGGGTGAGGTACTGCGAGTACACGATCAGGTTGGTCTTCCTGGCGTTGCTCCGGCCGCCGCTCACGCGCCGGGCTGTCAGGTCGAATTGTGTGGCGCCACTGCGTCCCGCCAGGCGGTTGTTGAGATAGTGAACCGGATCCAACCCCAGCGGATGCTGGACGATCAGAACCCCCGTCCCGCCGTCGCGAACCGAATAATCGATCCACAGCGCTCCGTGGAAAGCCTGGGCGTTCTGGGGATAGGCGTTGGCCACCACAATGTCGGCATCCTTGAAGGTCGGCGTGCAATAGAATTTTGCCGCCACGCGGACCCCGGCATGGTGCGCGTCCACGATGTCGCCCGCGCAGATGCGGGTGGGCCGCAGGCGGTCGTTGTATAGGATCTGAACGGTGTAGTCCACCTTCGCCATCCGGGCCGCTTCGATCATGTCCAGCCGCATGTCGTTCTGGAAGATTTTCACGGGGCCCGTGGTCCTGACTTTCGTCAGGATTTGGGTGTGATTGTATTCCACCGTGGGGAGTGCGGCCAGACCGGGGAGGACCGCCTTGGCGCCGCCGCCGTAGCCGGCGTCCTGATGGACCTTGATGCCGCTGATGCAGATCTTCAGGTCCGCCGCGAGGAAGGTCT
>OBLU010006619.1_pt1 | contig 10302 bp, 19 predicted proteins | sample 1518681 | NCBI WGS metagenome assembly OBLU01 (sample SAMEA3539304, study PRJEB22396) | soil metagenome | biome: tundra; feature: field; material: soil | place: USA | collected 2010-05 | depth 0.15 m
TCCGCGGATACAAACCGTCGCATTTTGTCGCACGTTGGACTGGGACAGTCCCCTAGGGACCGCGCCTGACCATAGCACCAACGCCGGCGGGCCTGGTAGGAATAACGGGCGAAAGTCCTCCTGCTCGCCTGCTGCATGCACGAGGATGAGGGGTTCGGTTTGCCGAAGACGGAAACGAGCCGATCATCGCCGAAATAGAGGTATTTCCGTCGTTTCAGGAAATGGTGATGGCGTTGAAAGGAGAGCATGAAAAATGACAGTCGATAGTCTCGAAACCTTGAACGATGAAGAATTGCAGGCGGTGATTGCCCGCGCGGGAGAACTGCTCAAACAGCATGACCGCGAGCGTAAGGAAAGGGCGCTGGCTGATGCCCGAGCGATATTGGCGGGGGCGGGGCTGAGCCTGAAGGATGTTGCGGTCAAAGGAAAGGCAGGCAGGGGGTCAAAGCCTCCTCTTTACCGGGGCGGCCACCGCTACCAGCATCCGACGAAGCCCGAACTGGTGTGGAATGCCAAAGGCCAAAAACCGGGATGGTTGCGTGGGTTAGAAGAAGAGGGTCGTAAAGCGGTGGAGCTATCTGCGGAGTGAACTGCGGCTGCAAAGGGGAGAAATAACGCTATCCCCCAAATTGTCACGAAAATGTCACTGGCATTCGTGGCGGGATTATGAAATGTTACGCTATGTCAAACGCCCAACACAAACCTACAACCTTTAGACGAGTCATACGGACATCGGGAGCGGTATTGCTAGCTGGCCTAGGCGCCACCACCGCCATCACGGGCATATACAGGATGCTAACTGGGAAAAACTGGCAAGGCATCGAAACCCTCGCCCAGAAGGGTGCGGAAAACCCAAGATTAGCAGGCGGGCTAAGTACACTCATAGGCCTTGTCGGTGCCAGGCGGGTTCAAGAAAATTTCGGAAACTTCCCTAGGCCTCGCCCTGGCAGTGCCGGAGGACTGGCAGATTGAACCCCCAAAGCCGGTGACCATAAGCGCAGTAAAAGTAACGTCTGCTGATGACATTGGTTTGCTGACTGTGTACACGAGTCCGTGCAGTCAGCTAAATTTAGATGCTGAGAAGGTTAGGAATGCCGTCACGAAAGTGTTTGGAACCCTCGTGTTTCACGGCGAGCCGAAAGACGAGCCAGTGAATGGTCGCAGGTCTATGGTTATTGGCACGACATTGAGCGTGCCGAAGGAACTGGTGAGCGGGATCCAGCCGGCAAAAGATGTTAAACTCGATTTGCTCATCAGACAAATCTACGATGCGCAAAACGGCCGTTGTATAAGCGTGATGTACCCAAACAACGAAATCGGCCGGAAGATAATATCCACCATGAACATCCAACCTCCGGAGTGATTGTTCCGGCCCCTGGCCCGCCGCGTGCATCCTGTCGGGTGATGACTTCACCCCTGTTCCGAATCGGTACATTCGTCCTGCTGGCAGCTATCGTTAGCGCCCGCCAGCGTTTCGTATCGGTACGCCCGCAGTGAACCACGGGACCAAGGAAGGCCCCATCACCGCGCGAATTATTGCGTTACGTGTGAACGGACGCCAAGCGGCAGGATTCGGCGCAACTCAAGCGCGCGGCGGGCATTCCGCGCGTTGCAACCGTGCCCAGCAACGGGAGCGACGGCGGGGCCGTGCCCCGGCTACGTGGTTGACCACATCATACCCCTGAAGCGCGGCGGGCCGGACGCGCCGGAAAACATGCAATGGCAGACCGTAGCGGACGCGAAGGCTAAGGACAGAACCGAGTAGTGCCGGGGCCTTCCGCTGGTGGTGGTACCGGACGTTTCATGACATAGGTGGTTCCGCTTGAATCGGGGGCAAAATTCTCCTGAACAAGCTCCTACCCATCCCGTCCAAACTTTGTTGAGAGTGATGATTATGTGTTGATCCGGCACGATGCCTCAAGTTAATATGGCTGAAAGGACGTGCCAGGAATGAAATCGAAATCGCTACCATGGACGAAGTGCTTCTTTAACGGCGGCTGTCCGTGCGGTAGTGGCAAGAAATCATACGCGTGCTGTTGGCGCGGTAATGCGTGCTGGGAAAAAACGCCAGTCGGAGTTACAAAGCTCGACGGCACTCCTTTCAAGAATGACCGCTGCTACCTTTGGCCTGTCGGTTCGTGCAGCACGAAGATGACTAAAGAACACTTTATCTCCAGGAACATCCTGGAAAAGGTCGCGACCAGCACGCTGAGGTTTGAGAATGCAGGCCATTTCTTCGGCGGGCAGCAAACAGTCGAAATTGGCATTGATAGCTTTAGTGCCAAAGTGTTATGTGACAAGCACAACTCGGCGCTGTCAGATCTTGATACCGCTGCCGGTGCTGCATTTTCGACGATAGAGGCTCTCGCGAAAGACTTTGTCGAATTTGCCAGGTTGGAACGGGGTCGTTTGTCTCGGTTTCATATATGCTCGGGAGTGGATATTGAACGATGGATGATCAAGGTGTATTGTGGACTGGTCGCGGCGGACAAGATTCGCGCCCTTTCAGGACGAATCATCGAGCGGGACACGCTACAGCCGGATTTACTGAATGCATTAGTAGGGACGGATTCTCTGCGCAGTCCGCTGGGACTCTATATGCATACGTTTGTTGGGCAGCAGCGGCGCTTGGGAGGCTTCTCCTTCGGTACGATAAAGCTTACCGACGGTTCGGACGAGGTGGGCGGCCTTATATTGTCGTTGGGAGTGATGAATTTTGTGTTGGTAACATCGCCCAGGTTCAATCAGACGTTTAAGGACCCAAACTGGTACCGACATCAAACGCTGGCTTGGAACTTCAGGAAGGGTTCCGCAAGACTCGCGTACCTGTTTACCTATTAGCGCGCCGCTCTGTCGCGCCCTGGGGGGCGCGCCAATTGAAGGCGGAGTCGCCGTTCAGTCGAAACGCCGCTCGCCAGATGATACTCCAGTCCGACGTTTGGTGGCAGGCCCGAGCGACAAAGCCCATACAAAACGGCCGTGGCGGCGAAAACGGGGTTGGCGCGCAGCGTTCGCAGAGCATAGCGGACGTCCTGGGCGCACGTTTCGACCAGCGTCCAGCCCCAAACGGCGCGACTCGACCTTAATGGGCAATATCGTACATGAAGACCTTAGCTCTTGACCCGCCACAACGGCAAGCGAAAAACGGCGGCGCCTTTGGACGATGCTACGATTTATGGCATGACGCCACTGGAACGCGACCTCGAGAAATCCCTTTTGGATCTTTACGAGAAATGGCTCACGATTGGCTACCGGGCGGCGCGCTTCAAACCCATGCTGGATCGAAAAGGCGGGGTGGCCTCAGTCAAGCATCTGCTCGCGGGCAATCTCAAGGGCGAATCTGGCTTCATCAGGCTCGCGCGCGCCCGGAAATTGGAATGGACTGTTGAGGCCCTGCTGTCTTCCAGCCGACGGTGGAAGCCGTTGTTCAGTGATGTGGAAATTGAAAAGGCACGATGTCGTTATCAAACCGCGCTCCTTTTGCAGGAGTAGTGCCTTTACTCCCTGTAATTATTGCCATGCCCATCACGATATTCGACTCCGACACCATCCCACGGGATCGCAGGGCTGAACTTGAGGCGGCGGTGGTTGCCGCCGGCAGGCATCTCTCCAAGCTCTTCGAGGGTTGGATAGTTGCCACGCCAGACCGGCGCAGATTCGCCGTGCGGATCACCTCATACCCGGCGTTGGATATTTCCATCCCGTTCGAATGGAATGCCACCGCGGCCGAGGTTACCGAGCGGGTGCGAGCGGCGATGGACGACTGACGCCGGCAGGTGGCTGGCATCAACGCCGATAAGCTCCGGCACGATCAAAACTCGCGCGCGAGCCCTCCTGGTTGCAGCAGGTGAGCAGGAGGATATTCGCCCGTTCTTCGCCTAATGGCAGACGAGGTGAGGCTCCCGTATTCCCCTGTCCGCCAAAGTTCACCTTCTAACGAACAATGGCTTCTTATCTCTATCTCCGTGATTTTTCTGATTGGCTTGATTGCCGAGTGGCTGCTTTAGCCCCCCACCGTGTTTCCGCCGCTCCCCCCATTTAGCTCTGGATGTCGGCGATGACCACCGGCGGAGGGCTATTTGGCGTTGCCTATCGCCTCCTTGTCGAACTTCCGAAACATGCTGTTGGTCATCTTGCCGTCAACGAAGATCACCTCGAAGGGGCCGAGCTGCTGATCATACACATAGATGGTTTTGTCGCCGCGATGCTCGACCGTGACGGGATCGCCCCATTCCTTCCTGACCACGGCCTCCGAATCACCAGGCTTAATGCCGTTTACCCCCGGCGCGATTTTCGTGAATTCGATGACTTGGTCCGGCTGCGGCTTTGACCCTTCGCAGTGGACTTTCTTCGTCAGCGTCTTGCCGTAGCTGGATAACGAAACTTCTTCGTGCCGGGTTGTCGATCCCATCCGCTCCGGTACGAACCTGGTGTCCAGGACAAGGGTCTGCCCCTCCCAATGTCCCGTTCTTTCCGTGTGCGCGTTAAACCGGTCCTCCCGCGGAGGCTTGCCGTCCGTGCGGTAGTACAGCGTGAAAATCACATCGGCCCTTCCGACTTTTTCGCTGATGGCCACTTCGGGGCCGGTAATCTCGATGCGGTCGATTTCTCGGTCCCTCGCCATCGGTGTTGGCGCATACTGCCATGTGCCGGTCAGGTTCGGCTTGGCGTCTTGCCCGAACGCAGATGCCGTGAACAACAGCAGACCGATCATTGCGCGATGCATATTCGCCCTCCGTGCTTTTGTCAGCATAACTCTATTCTTGCGGTATTGCCCCCCGCCGTGCTTCCGCGTTTCTGAACACCGATTCAAGCGCTGCCTTCACCAACCCCCTTTCGACCCCAACCGCAATCACCATGCGTCCTCGTTCTTTACCGGCGACTATGCGCGCGTCCCTCTCCGGTCAATTGTTCCCCTCTCCCTGCGGTCGATTCCTCGCGGTCGATGCGCTCCAAAATTCTATGACCGGCTCGCTGTTCCGCGCGCCTGACGTGCGCCGTAAACGAGGCTGCATGGTGCGGCCTCACAAATCGAAAAGGAGAAAGTTATGAAGAAGAACTCAGCACTCATCATCGGATCGTTCCAGTCCACGTAAACCGGCTACACGGGCAAACTCGATACCCTCGCCGTCAAGGCAAACGTCCAGATCGTCCGCATCGAGGACAAGGAGAAGGACAATCATCCCGACTACACCGTCAGCTCCGGCGGCAAGGACATCGGCGTTGCCTGGGATTACGAGGACGACCGCGGCCATTACGTCTCGGTGGCCTTCGAGGAACCCAGTCTTGCTCCGGGGTCGTACAAGCTGGTGAAAACCGGCGCGGAAAAGGGCTACACCCTTACCTACCGGAAGCCCAGCTTCAAGAAGGAAAAGAAATAGGTCCGGGAGGGCCGGTCTTCGGATCGGCCCTTCACTTTCCGGTTGACGTGAACCGCGCGCATCTCTATGGTGTCCACATACAACGCATGGATTACATATGCCAAAGAACATCTCGATTTACGTCGCCGACGAAGATGCGGCAGTCTGGAAGGAAGCTCGGAGGTTCGTCCGATTCCATGAGGACCAGAGCCTTTCCGCATACCTCACTGAGCATCTCAGGCAATACGTTAAGGTGAGGAAGGCGAAGCACCCACCTGAGAAGAAGTAACCAGCATCACGCGATGCGGCGCGCCTCGGCACTGGGGCGGAGAAAGACTATGCCTTTAGGAAAACTCATCTACATGCCGGAGGAATCCACGCCGACCATAGCCACCGAGGGCAACCGGGAAGCTGTCGCATATCTGGAACTGAGCGAGCATGCCGACCACTATGGCAGGCTGTTTTCTGCATCACCCAAACTCCTCGCGGCTGCACAAAAGGTAATCCACAATGCCGCGATTGCCGCCGGGAAGCCGGGTAAGGCATGGGAAGGGGATTTCGTCATCCGGGAGCTTAATGCCGCCGTGATAGAGGCCACCGGAGGTGCATCGTGACCCAGCCTATCCACACGCCCGGAGAACTATCGCTATACCGTGGCCGAAAGGAGCGTGATGCTTCCGCAGTCTTTCTCAAAGCGGGAAGCGAATTCGTTGGAAAGGTATACGGCCATGAGACGTCAAAGGAAACGGCGGAAGCCAACGCCCGCCTCCTCGCCGCCGCGTACAACGCCTTCGACTCCGCGGGGCGGAAATTGGGCTTGAACGCCGTACAACTGGCCGAGCGCATGGCGGATGGCGGTTTGGCCGACCTGATTCAGGCCGTCCGGGCCGCCAAGGAAATGTCGGACTGGTTCATGAAGCACTCGCGGCAGGCCGACCATGCCTTCAGCGAGCTTAAGCAGCCGCTTCACGAAACAGCCGGATGGAAAGAACTGGTCGATAGCGGCTACAACGGCCTCATGGCTTCGTATCACGGGCAGTTTGAGGAAGCGCTGGCCAAGGTTAAGGGCGGTGCGTCATGAAAAAACGGAGGCGCACCAAGCTTGAGGCGGTTTGCCTTGTACTCTGCCGACAAGATGGCGGCAACCCCAGCGAGCGCGTAGATTACGGCAGCGGCTACCGTTGGTATGACTATCATGTCGAGGCGCGCGCCATTCTGCGGGCGATTGCTCGCGCAGAAAGGGCAGGCGCGTCATGACCGACAAAGACCGCGAGGCGTTTGAAACGTGGGCTAAGTCTGAAGGATATTTACCCAAGACAGTGACACGCCCTTATTATGGTGATGTCTATCTCGCCGAATCGACTCACTATGCGTGGAAGGGATGGCAAGCCGCCCGAGACCATTATGCGCCGAAGCTGACGGAGAAGGAGGCGGTGGAAATCGTTTTCAACCATTCCTCCATTGAAGCTAAAAGCATTATAACAGCCCTCCGCGCCGCAGGCGTGCAGTTCAAGGAGGAAGCATGACCCACAACCTCACCATTCACCTGCCCGTACCCGTTCCGGCAATCAAGACCATCTCCCGCTGGCGCGTTTTCCTCGCACTGTTCAATCCCCGCGCACACTTCACCACCTGTACCGAGTTGCAGCATCAGCTTTACCGTGAGACGGAAGTCTTATCTAAACTTAGCACCGACGCTTTTTGCCACGAGCTCAACCGCAATTTCCAAAGAGCTACGGCCCAACGTTTCGCCAATATCAATCCGCGCGACAAAGCGGACGGGCTCGCTTGAACTCAATTTGATTTCACCCGGTTCGCGATCATTGGCAGACGTGGAAAGTAGGCGGAATTGGTAAGCGTCTTGCCGATTGAAAGGGATTAATTTAAAATCAACCGCTTGCTTCGGGTCCGCGGGCGTGATTTCGCCTACTTGACTTCCATTGTGTTGTCGGTCCGGCGCCTCACAGTGAGCATTTACAATTCGGTCGTTATTACTCATCGTGATGCCGATGGTAAATTCCTTTATGTTCTGGTTGCCCGAGTTGACTATGCTGAGTTCGGTTAAGTGCAGATTCGCGAAGTCATATCCCTGCCCGTTGGCCCTGAGGGTCACGACGGTTTCAATTGTCGAAGACCGTGGTGCCTTAGAAAACACAGGTACTGTTTTCATGCGATAGCGTACAGGTTGGATACGATTTCGGTAGGAAGTCACGATCGCAGTGATTATCGCGCCCGCGGCACCACCACCAATCAGCGCCGCGCCCACTTTCACCAATTCTGCTTCGTCCATGGGCATGAGAGCCGATTATAACGCCGAATTTTGGCATCTGGAGTCCGCTCTTGACCGAACCCCTCCCCCGCCATAACCTGTGCGCGAAATGAACCCGCGCGCAGCACAACCCTATCCGGCCAACGACCTCGACGCCCAGCCCCGCCAGGCGTTCCACAATCCCCACACCTTCATGGGTGCCGGGCACTGGATTCGCACCGCCGGCATTCTGGCCCCCCTGCTTATCGGGGAGCTAATCAAGGAACCGGACAAGCGGTGGCGGTGGATCAGAATTGCCTCCGTCGCCACGGCGCTTGTGTCCGAGGGGATGTATACCCACCGCATAAACCGGGAACGCCAGGAGCAGGCCCAGCGCTGCCGCTAGTCATTTCCTGACGATGGTAAGGGTCTCAACTTCGAGCGTGCCTCCCGTGGCGTGCCAGTAGTCTCCGACCCGGCTAAAGCCGAATCCATTTGTGTTCGTATTCCCCGCCACATTGGTCGTCGCTACCGGCTTTCGCCAGTCCGGGTCGGTTGTTATGGGCCGTTTCGGGTCTTTCGGGGCCACGGCGATATTGATCCCGTACGTCTCCGATGGGATCACCCTGTCATAGACGTTGAAGCCGACGAAGCTCTCGGAGCATGCCGTGGCGATATGCCGCAGGACATCAGAAGATGTGAACCTGGTCGCGCCAAAAGCAAGCGTTTTGCCCGCAATTGTGAGGGTGGCTTTTCCCGGCGAATCGGCCCCTGCGCCCTCGATGCCCGTGCCTGCGTCCGGACAGGTTGAGCCGGGGGGTTGCGCCTTACCCTTCCTGTCATCGAAAGTAAACACGGCAACGAAAGGCTGCCCGTTGAGGTTCGGCCCGACGCCGAAGATACCAAACGTATCCTGGGCGTTTTCTACGATTCCGGTAATCGTTGCTACCACTTCTGCGGCCCTCCCAGGCACCACCGACAACAATGGAAAGGCAAGCAGTATCATGCCGAGCCCTCGCCCGGCGCAATTAAGCACACGTGTAGCGTTCATTGTTTTCACCTCAAATTGAATTGCCGCTTAGTGCGGCTTCAGAATGCGCTAAATGTCAGCGCGGACTTCTATCGCCGTCTTTCCGTCGGCTTCCAGCGCCGTCAGCCAGCCCGGCTTTTTCCCTTTGCCGTTGTACGTCAAAGCCTTATTCGTTGGGTGCTGGTAGACCGTCCCTGCGCGGTAGACGTTTCTGCCGTTTCCCTTATGCGCTTTTCCGGCCACATCCTTCAGGCTTAAGCCCACGGAAGCCAAAAGCGTGCGGACCTGTTCAAGGGCCTTTGCCTTCCGGTCGTCGTCCCTTTGCTTCAGCAGGGCTTGCGAATGTTCGATGACGCCCTTCAGTTCGTCATCTTTCAAATCGTTTAGAATGTCGAGCTTTATCATCGTCTTCACCTTTTATGTCCCGCAGAATCTCTGCAAAATCCGGGTACGACTTTACGCTGTTGATAATCGGTTCCTTTTCGGCATTGGCCTGTTTCAGGGTTGCCTGTGCCGTCGTCATTTCCTTAATGCCGTTGAGCTGTCCTTCCCGGATCTCGCCCACCAGCACGCCGAGGTTATGGCCTTCAATCTCGATAGCCCGCGTTCCGAACAAAACGATCAGCGTTTCGTGACTGCCGTCATCGGTCCACTGGTAGCCGCTGTAATGCGACCACGGGAAGCCTTCGGAATGCCTGCCGTCCCTCCTCTCCACGTGCAGATTAAAAGCCTGGGCCGTGAGCTGGCGTTCGCTGGTGAAAGCCTTGGAGTCATCAGCCCCCTTGGCGTCAAGAATCCGCTCTACAAACCGGCTTTTGGTTTCAGGCATACCCTACCTCCCGCCCGCGCCAGCGATCGGCAATCGCCGCAGCTCGTGTTTTAAGGAACCGCCCGACGCGGTTTCTCTCCAGCGATTCGTAGAACCGCGAGCGCCACGATGGCCGGAGTTTCGTTTTCGTCAGCTCCACCGCGGAAAGCCGATCGCCGGTTCGGGCAATTTCCTCTCGAACGTCCTCTTTGGAATCGACGTAAATCTTGGCCTGTTCCCGGCCGCGGGACGCCGCCACATACCAGCCCTGCCGATTAACCGCAGGAAGCGATTCATCTCCCACCGAAATGAACACCCGGTCGGCGGTCTTTCCCTGTGCCGCGTAACTCGTATCGGTGTAGCCGAGGGTCAGGTGCCCCCAAGTTTTGGGAAGCAGCCTGCCCTTTTCCAGCCGGATATCGCCCTCCTTCGTAAAGCCCTCGACGGTGAAGATGTCGCCGTTATTCAGCCGCGTGCCTTTCGCCTGGCCCTCCACCTTCGCCTCGCCGTTTTTAGTGATTCTGATTCGGTCGCCTTTTGCAATTGCAATCTCGCGCGTTCGGAAGACATCGAAGCGGTCGGTCTGCGTCGGAATTGCCGCGCGTGTTCCATCGGTCTTCAGCACCTCAAGCCCGTTTTTGCCTTCGACGACCACGGCTTTCTCACCGCGCTTAAAACCGCCCTTGGCATTCTGATGGAAATCGAGTATCATCCCATCCGCATAGTTACGGGCATCGCCCTTTTGAGCAACAGTCAAACCCAGAGACTTATATGCGTAAATAGTCCGCTCTTCGCCCAACGCAGCTCTACCCGGAACGTCCTCCTGCATGCAGCAGGCGAGCAGGAGGACTTTCGC
>OBLU010006621.1_pt1 | contig 10300 bp, 22 predicted proteins | sample 1518681 | NCBI WGS metagenome assembly OBLU01 (sample SAMEA3539304, study PRJEB22396) | soil metagenome | biome: tundra; feature: field; material: soil | place: USA | collected 2010-05 | depth 0.15 m
AGGTTCAGTTTTCCCGCCTCGGTGCTGGCGGTGTGCGCGGTGATGAATGCCTCAACCTCGGCGTCTGTCGCCACCCCGGCAGAGTCGTTGTCCGCGCCGGCGGGCCGTCCTGCGGTCAGGGCCTCGCTGACATCGGGCGGCAGCACGGGAATCTCCCCGCGGCGCTCCCAGCGGTAGAGCCCTCCATCGGGATGCTCGCTCGGCTCAGCCACGATGACGCCATTACGACCCCGGATCTCACCCCAGCCCCCGGACAGCCTGCCTTTGCCGTTACCGAGCATCCGGCCTGGTGGCTGGAGGAAGAGGTAATGCCCGCGTCCGGGGTCGGTGTCTGGCCTGGTGGACTGGTAGGGCGCGTAGTCGAGAACGGCGGCAAGCAGTTCGGGCACCTGGTCCATGTGGTCAATGTCGGCTATGACCAGTCCAGAGCGTCCCGCGTGGATGAACACCCCGCGATCTGTCTCAGCGAACCATGCAGCGATCACCTGCGGGTCGCGGGAGGTCTGGTGCTCCCAGCCCTTTCCCAGTATCGAGCCGGGGTGCTTAGTGCCGTTGGTCAGCGGGCCGACGTACAGGCCATGCGCGGCGTATTCCAGTGCCGCCGACAGCACGTCTAAGTCCTCCACGGCAGGAACGGCGGGTGATAACGGGGGTGCATTCATGATAGAATTGCTCCTAGGTGAGTGAGCGTTTTGGTTGGGCGCTTACTTGCAGGACCCGGTTGGTCCTTCTGCTGGTTCTCGGTTGTCTTGCTTCTCGGCTCCGCTGATGGCCTCTCCTTCGGGAGAGGCCATTGGTGTTACTTGGGGATCGGCTTTATGTGCCACCACCCGCAGGTGCATTCGACAATCCCGCACGGCACGCCCTTAGCCTTCTCGTGCAGATCAAATGCGGCCTCGGCTGCCTCTAAGCTCTTGTAGCGGTTCAGCTTGCAGGTTTCATCGCGGACCATGAAGCCCCGGGGCGTCTTGTATTCCGCCCATGAGGATAAGTTGCCTGGGCGCTCAGTCTCCTGATACTGTGGTGCTTCCATCGTTCATCCTGTTCCGGCCCTCTGGTTGCAGCCAGAGAGCCTGCTTTTTATTCGGTTGGTGCAGCCTCGGGCGCACCTTGATAGGTCAGGTACAGGGAAACGGCACGCTGCACGACCTTGGATATGCTCATCCCGCGCTCATCAGCAAATGCACGCATCCTGGCAATATCCTGGGGCTGCATAGATGCCGTCACGGTTGCCCTGCCCGGCGTGCCCTTCGCGGTCATATAAGCGTTGCTGCTCACTGATACCTCCGTCCGCTCAAAACGTCCTGTCACAATTGTCTCATACCATGATCTTCAACACCAAATGTTCGCAGCTCGGAAGAAATGGTGCTCGCAATAGGCTCCCGTGTAGATAACGCCCAGCGATAAAGGGCGGCTCCTGGATTCCAGGAGCCGCCCGTACTTGCGCTCAGGTCACAGCCGGGGGCGTCAGTGGCTATCCGGGGCTATGCGTCCGCCACTTTCCACGGCTGGCCGAACGACAACTCTTCTATGGCGTCCTCCCACATGGGCATACCGTCAAGGCCCCATGTCGCTTCCCCGCCGCGATGCTCCCCGCCGTGACGCTCCACGATGGCCACCACGGGCGCGTAATAGTCAGAGTCGATACTGACCATGCCCTGAGCGCGGAGAAGCCAGAGAAAGTCATCGTAAGGCCCCTTGCCGCGTAGCTCCATGCACCAGTCGTACTCCTGCCCGTCGATCTGCCCGACGAGACCGAAGCTGATGATGTGGAAGCCTGCCCGGGATAGCTCAATCCCGCACGCCTGGCCCGATGCCTCATCCTCGAAGTAGGCCCAGTGTGTGTAGGGAATCATTGACACATCGTTGTGCCCGAAGTGATCCAGCATGCCCCGGATTCCGTCCCGCTCGTCTACCTCATCACCCTTCCACCGCTTGCCGTTGGGGTTTCTGGGGTCCTCAAGCTCCTTGATGAGCCTGCCGGCCTTGCGCTGTAACTTCCGCCTATTGCTCATGGTCGGCTTTTTACCTCATCCCATGTGGCTTCCCATTCGTTGATCTGGCCGGTTGTCCCCAGCGACGCATAGGTGACGGCCTCCGCTTTTTCGTCGTCGTCCATCGCGTCCCACTTCGCACGGTCGAGGGTCACGTAATGCACGGTCTCGGACTTCTCGACATAGGCGAGCGTGATGGTAGCCGCTGCATCCTCGGTTGATAACGGCTGTGCTGACATGCTGGTCATTGCTTCCTTTCACGGTTGCCCGTTCCTCGCTGCGTTCGGTCAGCTCACGATTGCAGGGCCTTCTTTACGGATGCCATTACCGCGTCTGTCACGTCCTTAAAGCCTTCCCAGCCCCCACCCGCTGGTGACCCGTTGTGCCAGTCACAGAATCCCAGCGCACCGGCGTAAGGCTCGGAGATATCCCGGGCGTAGATATGCGTTGCGGGCTTGCAGCATTCGCCCCAGCCGCACGGCCCCACGCCCGGGAATAGCGCATCCGGGTGACTGAAGGAGTATTGCTGGCGCTCGTCATCGGAGTCATCTGTCAGCCCGGTGTACTCCCAGCCCGCATCCTTGATGGCCTGGAAGTGCTTCGCCTCGGCTTGGGCGTTGCCGATCAGTTCGTCAAGACTCTCCCTACCGTCGAGCGGGTAACGTACGCCGACGATCCTGGCAGTCTCCCCCAGGAGACAGGCCGCGTCATCGAATGTGAGCTTGGTTTCTTCGGTCATGTTCGTTCCTGTCTGCTGTATCGGTTGAGCCCCGGAATCTGAGCCATTGAAGGCATGGGGGTATGGTGATGTGCGGATCTGGACTGAAAGGCCAAGAGAATGCAGCACAGCGCGTTCTGGGGCCTATTGCGGGGAGTGCGCCAAGCCGGTGATATCCGAGGGCGCAAGTATTAGCGGGTGCTGGTGACCGGCGAGCCTTTCCCTTGTGAACTGGAACTACTGAGAAGCGTAGCGAGCGGGGCATTCTGGGGTCAAATGTTTCGGCTGGCCCCCGGCCGTCCTGAGGCCCCTACCACAAGATCACGCGGGCAGATGCCCAAAATGTCATTGGCGGCTCTGGCTGGACGTGGTTAGCGTGCAGGTCCGGGCTGGCGGGCAGTCCGTCTCGTCCGATCTGTGAGCCCCAGCGCTCAGGCTGCCCGCCGGCCATCAGGACCAGGACCAGGAGCACGAGTGACCATCGCCAGTGACGGGCGGGAGCAGGAGCAGCGGCGACGTAACCCCGCTGTCGAGGCACGGACCACCATCACGAAGGCCTACCCGTTCAGCCTGGAAGAGTTCGCGGCGGCGCTCCGCATCCCCGAGGGCGAGGTTATCGAGCGCGTCGAGCTGGAGTACCCGGACAACTACGACCGGCCGGGCGTGCAGGTGATTACTCAGGTATTGGGCGCGGCGGCGAGGACCGTGGAGGCCACCCCGAGGTGCCAGGCCGAGCTGCGCCGGCTGTGAGCCCTGCGGGGCCTATCGTGTGGGTGACATACACTCGGGAAAGGCTAGGCATGCCAACACTGATTCGCAGGCCCGTGAGGGTCGGCCCTTTCGCAATCGCATGTCTGGCCGCTGCCGTTCTGGTCGCGCTCGCAGGATGCGGGACCAATACCCGGACGATCATCAAGGAGCCGGGGCCGAGGGTCACGATCACAGTTACGGCCACGCCCCGGACGATCGTCAAGACGGTGAGCGGCGCTCCGTCGATCACATGCCAGGGCAGCGCGGCGACCGGCCAGGTACAGCCCGGGATACTCGTCGCGGGCCTGCCAGATGACACCACATGCACGGTCAAAGTCGTCTCGCCTGAAGGCGGGAGCCATCTCGGGGAAATCCAGATCACCACGCCGGGCGGGCAATGGTCGGATTACAACATGGTGCTCACCGGGAGTGGATAGACCCGTAGAATTGTAGCCATGAATGATACACAGCTAATGTCCCCCCCGGGTGGTGTTAGGCCGACCGACACGGGCTATGAGGCATACAGGTATGTTATGGCCGTCAAGCGTATCACCATTGCCGAACGGCCAACAATGCAGGAAGCGTGCCGAATCTATGATGAGTGGGTGGCTCAGCTACTCTCGTCAGAATCAACCGGCACAGCCACGTAAGGCTGACCATCAGGCCCCCATATACGCGCCACGGTGAGACTTCCCGTCGTGCCGTGAGTACCCTCAATCCCCGGCCCGTCTGTGTTGCCAAGCCAGAGACCGGGGCCTTCGGGGTACACCGTGCGAGTGGTCACCCGGCCATGCCCGGCCCGGTACAGGTAGTCCTCAACAATGCCAATCGCATGCGCGGTGTCGAATGCTGCCACAACGAGCGAGGCTCGCTCACCGTTGGCTAGCTGTACCTGGGTGACGAACAGGCGTGGCTCGTTCCCGAGGTCGGGATCAGTTGTCATGCCAGGCATGGTACCGCCGAGTTGGTCTTGTGCCGAAATCAACTCCCGGGCAACGGGCGTGAGATTGCAAAAGGCACTGCATTGTGTGACAGAACGTGCAAGACTTGCGATTAGGCACTGTGAACCTGTACCATTCCCGCTGGTAAAATTAGGATATGAGCGAAGGCCCGCAAATCCCGGCTGAGGCGTCCTATCACGTTGAGGGAGCCGACGCCCCCAAGTCCCTCCCGCACGGTGCAGCCCCGGAACCGGCCGGGCCTCAGCCGCATGTCGGCTCCCTCCCTGACATCCCCAGCCCAAGCGGTGGGCGCACTCAGGAATTCGAGCGCGGTCTCGGGGAGCAGAAGCAGGCCGCCGGCCGTGGTGAGCCCGCGGAAGGTCCCGAAGGCGCGACTGGCGAGGCAGCCGGGGCAGGCAGCGAACTAGCAGAAGCAGCGGAGGCGCTGATATGACAATGCAGACCACTAATCCAATACCCCCGCCCCGAGACGCGCCCATCGCGAATCAGCGCAAGGCCACGACCAGGAAGCCGGGCATGTCTCCGTATCCCGCACTGGCCACCACAACGCCGGGCAAGGGTGAAGGGCCAGGGACACCAGCCGGCAACCCGAAGACCACTCAGGTTGGCAAAGGCACTTCCCCCAGCTCCAGCGGGGCCAAGACGACAAGGCGCGGCCGATGAAGGCGAAGCCCAAGGAGCACCGGAAGTCGGCCAGCAAGCGCACGCCCCGGGCGATCAAGCGCGGCTCGAAGTAACCGGCTCCAGGCAGCAGTGGCCCCACCTTGAACATAGTGACCACGGCATGGACGGGGTTTTCTTCGTCGCGATGGCGCAAGCGTCACCCCCGGGTATGATCTTCCCCCGCAATAGCCATCCCGTCACGGGGCCACTTAGCCAGTAGTCTCCAATCGTGGCCTGCGGTCGTCAAGAGACGATTGATCGCCTCCTTGGTTTCAAAGATAACCAGATCGTGAAGACATTCACAATCAACAAGGCTCTCCCCGTTCATGACACATAAGCAGATACCGGTAAGCTGAAGTATCCGGCCTGCGGCTGTGATTTTGGCAAACCCTAACGCCGGGACTAGGTTCACGAACTGGCAGGCAAATATTCGGGCCGTGCTGCCCCAGCCCAGTTTCCCGGCGGCCCAATTCACAATGTCCGCCAGTATTTCGTAAAAGTAGTTTTTCACATCCAGTAGGCTGCGAGCCAGCTTTGCGATGTTCTTACATTGCTTGCCGGTCCAGTCTTTTGTTAGCTTGTCCACTACCTTTTCGCTGACGAGATCCAGTACTTGCGACTGGAATACGGATATGACGTCATTAGTTACGATCGCAGCTTCGCATAACGCCGCCGCTTCACGTTTCTCGGCAAGGGATAGCGGGCCTCTCGGCGGAAGATTGGGATTGCGTTTCTTGCTTGTTTTTCTGGGTGAGCTGGGCTTACCGGACGGCCTGGATGACCTTGACTTGTTTACGTTCCTGATCGGGCTAGGCTTGCCGGGTTGCCTAGATGGCCTTGGCTTGCGCGCTTTCCTGGTTGGTGAGCTAGGCCGCGCCGGTAACTTTGCCGCACTGCGTAGCGGCGCTGTCTTTGCCATTTTGGCGGGCGACGACTTGTGGTGCTCCTTGATTTCTTCAAAAGACTTATGGCGGCCACGGTCACGGCAATAGCGTCCCCCGGCGGTTTTCCGGGTGCATTGCTTCCACCTAGCTGTTATGCCATGGCAAGTGCCGCATAACCCATTTGGTAGCCTGGCCTTACGTCTGCACCTATGCTCATTGTCAACGTCAGCGCGGCACTGGTCGTCCACACGAGCCAGTGTGAGGCTTGGGAGGGTTACGTCAAGGGCCGTCAGTGTGCAGAGTGTCTAGCTTTGCGGGACGTGCGGAGGGTCATACCTGACGGTCCGGTAACTCTCGTCATGGCGCGCATTGCGCCTATGCGTACGGTGCCCGTTGGCCCCTGACTGAGCGGCCGGTGGCATCCTCGGGAGCATCGTCTAGGGCGCGGCTGAGGCTGGCTCGGAGGCTGTCAAGATCACCTGCGGCGATCACCCGCGTGTGGCCGCCGTCGCGGCTGACCGCGACCCACGCCGAGCCCGGGTCGAGGCGTTCTATCTCCCACTCGCTGCCGAAGTCACGGAGGACCCCGGCGAACTTGGCAGTGTCGTAACCATGCTCCAGCAGTGCCCGCAGGGCGCCCACTGTCTCAGCGGTGAATACGACCGGGGGCGCAGGAGCCCTGCGCCGTTGTGCTGTGTAGCCGTTCGGGGTCCGGGTGATCGTCCAGAGGCCGCCGAAATCGCACAGGAGGGCGGTCAGGTCCGCGGCGTCGTCACCGGGCGTCGTCTCAGGCACTGTCGTTCCCTCTGGGTTGGCTGGCTCGTGGTGGCATGTGCGCGCGGGTGGCGAGTTCGGTGTGCTGCATGCGGGTGGCGAGTCCGGCTGTGTCCGGCGCGGCGATCATGGTTCCTGGTGGTGCATGGAACGTGGGAAAGGCCCAGTAGAGGCGGGTGTGAGTGCCCCAGAGAACGGCCCAGCCGGGGTGGTCACGCTCCATCTGGGCGGCTGCCCGGCGTTCCTGTTCATCGAACGAGCCCGTCATAGGCAGTCCGCCTCAAACCAGACCGTCCAGCCGGTGTCACTGTCACCCGTGATTCCCCAGGCATGGGCTAGCTGGCTGATGATGTGTAAACCGTGCCCGTGCTGCATGTCGCCGGGTGTGGGCCTGGTCCACGGCCCGCCCTGATCTTTCACTTCCACCCGCAGACGGCCGCCGTGGATCTCCGCGCGAACGGTGAAGATGCCGCCAGGCTGGCGTGAGCGGCTGTGAACCGTCGCATTCGTGACGAGTTCAGATACGCAAAGGATCACGTCGTCGGCCGCTGGGGAGCCGTCAAGGAGCCCGGACACGAATCGGCGTGCATCACGGGCCTGATCGGCGCGAGCAGGGAAGGCGCGGGACCAGGTGAGCGGGGGCGCGGCTGCGGTGGTCCTGTGGCTCATGGGCATCTCTCGGGCTTGGAGGCGTTCGGGCCACAGGCCAGCACCTGGCGGGCTACCGTGGTCCGTGCGTACTCCTAGAGTGCCTTCGCAATAAGGAGAATGCAAGGTAGGCGAACGCATGGATTGAAGAGATTGACTCTCTCGCTAGGATCATCGCCATGCCTGCGCGAAGGCCACTGCCTACCCTGCGACTGCGCCGCCTTGCCGCCGAGCTGCGCCGCCTGCGGACTGACGCCAGCCTGACCAGGGAAGAAGTCAGCGCCCGCACCGGCATCAACGAGGCCACCCTCTATCGCGTCGAATCGGCGAAGGCCCGGCCGCAGACCCGCACCCTTATGGCTCTGCTGGAGCTGTACGGCGTGGCTGAAGATGACGGTGCCGAGCTTCAGGCGCTCGCCCGGCAGTCGGGCGAGCAGAACTGGCTTCAGTCCTTCCCGACCGAGCTGCCCGAGCCATACCCGACCTACATCAGCTTTGAGGGAGAGGCCCGTGCGCTCCTCAACTACGAATGCCTATTCGTGCCGGGCCTGCTCCAGACCGAGGATTACGCCAGGGCCGCTCTCCAGCGGGGCACGCCGACCGGCACCAGGGAAGAGGTCCAGCGCCTGGTAGAGGCCCGCATGAGCCGGCAGGCCGTCCTCACCCGGGAACCACCGCTGCGGCTCTGGGCCATCGTGGACGAGGGAGCCTTGCACCGGCCGGTGGGCGGGCACAAGGTGATGCAGGCCCAGCTTCGGCGGCTGGCTGAAGCGGCCGAGCTGCCCCAGGTCACCTTGCAGGTCATTCCCTATGAAGTCGGCGGCCATCCCGGCATGGCAGGATCGTTCGCCATCCTCCAGTTCGGTGACGATGAAGCCGCCGATGTCGCCTACATTGAGAGCCAGGCGGGCGACCTGTTCCTGGAGAGCGAGACCGACGTTGCACGCTTCAGTATGATCTTCGACAACCTCCGTGCCCTGGCCCTGCCACCCGACGAGTCAGCCTCGCTCGTCATCAGCGCGGCCAGCGAACTGGAGGCGTGAAAGAGGTGCGGGAACCATGCAAGATGCCCAGTGGCGCAAGAGCAGCTACTCCGGCAACACCGGCAACTGCGTCGAGGTGGCCGTCACGGAGTCTGTAGTAGGAGTGCGTGACTCGAAGGACTCGGACGGCCCGGCGCTGATCTTCACCCCCGATGAGTGGCGGATCTTCACCGCCGGGGTCCGGGGCGGGGAGTTCGACCTGTCCTGACCTGCGCTGAGGCCGTGTCGCCAGGCTAGAGGGGCATCGTTGTGTCTGCGGTGCCCCTTTTTTGTTGTGCCAGTTCGTTGCGGGCACAGCTAAGGCCAGCGATCCTGAAGCGAGCCTTTGGCGCGGCCCGGAGTCCCCGATCACCATGGGTAGCCCGCGAGTCCGGCCAGCAGATTCCCGGTTACGCTCGCGGATGCTTACGCCCTGCAGTTCGGGCAGGTATACCTGAATTTCAGCCAGGGCACCGCGGCGCAGAGGCCGAGCCAGCTGGCCGGCTTCCTGTCCGCTGGTGCCGATCCTCAATTGGGCTGGAATGGGACAGGATCGCTGCAATTGCAATCTGAACAGGTCGCCGGGACGGACGTGCGCGACGACTCGCACGCCGTGGTGACCCTTCTCGCGAAGGTCAATGGTCACCTGATGGAACTGGGTGTGCCGATCTACGCGGCGGCCGCCGGGCTTGTCGTCTCCGGTGAGCCCGCATGGCTTCCTCCGCCGTCAGCGGTTTCGGTGTCGTCCCGTCCGGCGCTGCCTCCGACACGGCCACTCAGGCCGTCCTGATGAACCAGCTTCCGTCGTTTTTCCAGGCGTATGGCAGTGGTAATCAGGTCACGCTCGGCAGATTTCTCGCTCCCGGTGCGTCAGTGACCGGGCTGGGCGGGGCGGTGACATCCAGTCGATCGCCAGCGTCACTGTGCCGCCGGGGGGATCTACCCGGCACATCATCGCGACCGTGCTCTGGAATGTCCCAGGCCAGCGCAGCGGGACTTGGTATGTCAACGACATCAGCGCGAAAGGGCAGGTCGAGACAGTGTGAGCATAGGGCGGCGAGAACTGATCCCAGGTGGAGTTGACCATGTCTATAAGCACTTCCCGGTAGTGAGGCACTGCCGGGTGGCCAGGTCCGGTTCACTCACTGGTTGGTGGGCAGGGACGCTTCCCCCGTTGCCTGGGGACGAGGGCTCCCCGGTCGGCGCATTATGGCGCAGAATAGTCCGCAAGACGGACATGGATAGCACCGCAACTCAAGGCTGCGCGTGCGCAGGGGCGGGCGGAGGTGCGATGGTTCGCAGGTCAACCGTTGATCGCAGTCCGCAGTCGGGCGTATACGGCGGGGGCTACGAGGCGGAGGTCGAGCACCCGGAGCCGAGAGCCACCGGACAAGCAAAACCTCATCGGCAGAAGAGGTCTCTGAGGTGGTGACGATAACACCGGGCAGAGGCCAGCCCCCAGAACTTCCCGGGCGGGGAGGCTCTGAACGATGGCGTACGATCCGCTACGCGCTAGATAGGTGGGACCGTACGCTGCGACTCTGCCTGATCTCCATGGCTGGCAGCGCGCCTGTCGTGATCGGCTGGCTCCTCTGGTTCTTGCTGACCAGGCGGTAGTCCTTTGCGTTTGCGCGGGCCGCTCGACGCTGAACGGTGAACTGGGACCTAGTACACCGGCCATGCGACTGCGACCCAGCAAAGGCTGGGAGTGGCACGCCCGTAGCCTGACCTGCGGCTAGCCGGGGGAGCGTCTAGGTGGCTGACATCGCGTGATACTTTCGAAAGCGTGATCAGCGCAAACGGGCCGCAACTGCCTGTCTCAAAGCAGGTGACCCGACGTGTCCTGCTCGCCAAGCCCCGCGGCTACTGCGCGGGCGTTGACCGC
>OBLU010006622.1_pt1 | contig 10300 bp, 10 predicted proteins | sample 1518681 | NCBI WGS metagenome assembly OBLU01 (sample SAMEA3539304, study PRJEB22396) | soil metagenome | biome: tundra; feature: field; material: soil | place: USA | collected 2010-05 | depth 0.15 m
GGTGGGCGAGCGCGGCTATCGCTTCTCCGGCGGTGAGAAGCAGCGCATCGCGATCGCCCGCACCGTGCTGCGCAACCCGCCCGTGCTGGTCCTCGACGAGGCCACCTCCGCGCTCGACACCGAGACCGAGCGCGCCGTACAGATCGCGCTCGACGACCTCTCGCGCGGGCGCACAACGATCGCGATCGCCCACCGGCTGTCGACAATCCGCGACGCCGACCAGATCCTTGTGCTCGACTCCGGGCGGATCGTCGAGCGCGGCACCCACGAGGAACTGCTCGAGCTGGGCGGGCGGTACTCAGCGCTACTGAGCGGCGCGGCCGTCGCCGAGGACCGCCCTGTATCGGGGGCCGGCTCCTCGGCTGCGCTTACATAAGGCCGGTCGCGCCGATCCCCAGCCCGGTCCTCATGCCGTGGCATCGATGTTCAGCCGCACATAGTCGACGATGACCGGCTCGCCCACCTCGGCGAGCACGGCATCCATGAAGCGATCGCGCAGCTCCTCGGGCAGGCGCTGAACATGAGGCCCGAGCACAATCGTTGACAGAAACTCGCGCGGGTGCTCCGGCTGCTGGGGCGCCGGCTGCAGCCAGCACTTGGCCGAGGCGAAGCCGGCGTCGAGCAGCCGCTCGTGCGTGATCTCCGGCGCCGCGTAGTGCCAGGGTGGACGCCAGTCGACGAAATGCTCGGCGTACGGGGCGTGGGCGAGGATTGCGTTGGCGCGGCCGCGCAGCTCGTTGATGTTGCCCTCTCCCCCGCACTGCGCGACCAGTCGGCCGCCGGGGTGCAGGGCACCACGCAGGCGCGCGAACAGCCGGCTGTGATCTGCGATCCAGTGAAACGTGGCGGTCGAGAGGATTGCGTCGATCGGCTCCTCCAGCTCGAGCTCGAGCAGATCCAGTCGGCGCACGTCGGCCTCCGGCCCGAGCCGCTCGCGCGCGGCATCGACCATCGAAGGCGAGGCGTCGACCGCGATCACCCTTCCACGCGGCAGTCGCTCGATCAGCGCCTGCGTGATCCGCCCCGAGCCGCAGCCGGCGTCGAGCTCCACCGCGATCGCCCGCCCGCGCGGTAACCGCTCGATTAGCGCCTGCGTGACCCGCCCCGACCCGCACCCCGCGTCGAGCACCGTCTCGTCCCCGTGCAGCTCCAGCCGCGCGAGCACCTCACGCCCGAGCGCCTCCATTGGTCCGGAGATCCGATCATAGCTCTTGCCATCCCACCTGCGCACCTCCGACATACGGACGTACGCTATCACGTATGTCGCGATCCACCGCCAACCACCCGGATCGCAGTCGCGGGGCAATTACTCGATGACGCCCAACTCGGTGCGCGCGGCGGCTCGGCGAGCGCCTAGCTTGCGCGCAGGGCCAGCTTCTCCAGCACCTGCGAGAGCTGACCTCCCTGCCAGGCAATCGGGGACTGCGGGGGCGGCCCGGCATCCTCGACCACGATCTCCGCGTGCGGGATCATTCGGGCGTAGCGTTCGCCCACCGCGAGCGGATGGCCTGGGTCGGCCTCGTCGCGGCTGGCCACCACGACCGTCGGCGCCGCGACATCCGCGAGCTCGCCGATGTCCTCGAACGGTCGCGAGCGCGGCACCACTTCGAGCGCGTCGGCCACCGCCAAGGGATGCTCGTGCGCGGCGAGGCGCTGGCGCACCACCTTCTCCACGGTGCCCCGCCACTCGGCGGGCACCTCAGAGAAATCGTAGGCTTTCACGAACCCCTCTACCCCGCCCTCGCGCAGTCCCCGGGCGAGCGCATCCCAACCGGCCAAGGCCGCGGGCGTGGCGCGCATGCCGGGATCGAAGGACGGGGTGATCAGCCCCAGCGCCGCCACGCGCTCGGAATGGTTCAGGGCAAAGCGCACGGCGGTATGCGCGCCCATCGAAGCGCCGACCAAGACTGCCCGCTCCAGGCCGAGCGCGTCGAGCACCGCCTCCAAGTCGTGCGCGAGGCGCTCGTAGCCATAGATCTTCGGGTCCGGTGCCGCGGTCGAGCGCCCATGCCCACGCGCGTCGTATGCGATCGTCCGATAGCCCCCGCGCTCCAGCGTCCTCGAGCCCATCACCACATAGCGACGTGTCGCGGTCAGCCCGTGCAAGAGCACGATCGCGCAACCGCTCCCGCGCTGCTCGCCGGACAACTCGACTCCGTCGTCCATGCGGATGCTCAACTCTTCGGTCGCGGAAGCGGGCATCGTCTCGTCTATACGGGCAGCGCCAGCTGGTCCTCGCAGTCCTGCAAGGAACTCGCCGACTCAGAAGTGGCCGTCGCGGCGGGCGCCAACCCCGCGACTCGCACTCCCAGCAGGCGCACTGCCCGCACGGGCGCGTACTCCGCAAACAGCCTCAGCGCCACGGCTGTCACCAGCTCACCGTCGCAGGTGGGCTCGGCGACCGAGTGCGCGCGGGTGACCGTCGTGAAGTCATCGAGGCGGACCTTGATCCCGATCGTGCGACCCCGGCGCCCGTTGGCGGCGAGACTCGCACACAGCTCCCCTGACATCCGTCGCAACGCCTCGCGCAGGGCCTCCGGATCGCGGATGTCCTCGTCGAAGGTTCGCTCGCGCGACTCGGAAACCACCTTGCGCGCGGCCCCCACTTCGCCATCGTGCTCGAAGCGCGCGCGTCTTGAGAGCTCGCGTCCGAGGTTCGGACCGAAGCGCTCGACCAGCACCTGCTCGGGTGCGCCACCGACGGCGGCAAGCGTGGTCAACCCGATTTCGGCCAAGCGTGCCGCGGTCTTCGGCCCGATGCCGGGGACCAGCGCCGGCGGGGCCTCTGCGAAGCGCGCGCACGCCTGCTCACGCGTGAGCACCACAAAGCCCGCCGGCTTCTCCGCGTCGGAGGCGACCTTCGCGACGAGCTTGTTCGGTCCGATTCCAACCGAGCAGACCAGCTGCGTAGCCGCCTTGATCTCCGCGAGCAACCGGCGCATCGCCGCGCGCGGCGAGTACAGCCCGTCCAGGTCCAGGTAGGCCTCGTCCAGCCCCACCACCTCGACCCGCTCGACATGCGTTCGCACGAGGTCCATAACCCGTCGCGAGACCTCCCTGTAGGTGGGGAAGTCCGGAGGCAGCACCACCGCCTGCGGGCACAGACGCCGGGCCTTCGCCGCGGGCATCGCCGATCCCACGCCATAGCGCCTGGCCTCGTAACTGGCGGTGGTGACCACCGCCCGCGGACCGCTCCCGGCAACGACCACCGGCTTACCGCGCAGCTCCGGATGGCGGCACAGCTCGATCGAGACATAGAACGCATCGGCATCGAGATGCGCGGTGGTCAACTGCGTGTGCTCCGCGAACATGACCTGCTGAATCTAGCGGTGAACCCGGCGGCTCGGTGACCCCGACGCGCTCCACTGGTTGTCCTTCTGTCGGGTCTCGACCGGGGTGTCGGTCAGGGTTCCCCACTCCGCCCAGGAGCCGTAGTAGACACCCACTTCGGGGTATCCCAGCAGGTACTTCAGGACAAACCAGACCTGGCTGGCCCTGTTTCCGATCGTGCAATACGTGACGACACCACGCTCGGGCACGACTCCTGCGTCCTGATAGAGCCGGCGCAACTCATGCGCGCTCTTGAAGGTCCCGTCCTCGGCGCGGAGCACCTCGAACGGCACGTGCACGGCACCGGGAATATGGCCTGCGCGCCCGGCACCCTCGCTCACCCCGGATGGCCAGAAGCGCTCGCCATCGAACTCGGCTTGCGATCGCACATCCAGGATCACCTCATTTGGCCCAGCAGCGATGGTCTGGACCGCCTCCCGCGAGGCAAAGATTTCGGCACGTTCATCCAAAAGCGGATAGAGCGAGGAACTCGGGGCGGGAATCTCGGTACTCCAAGGGTGGCCGGCGCCTGCCCATCTGTCACGACCTCCGTCCATCAATCGGACCTGGTCGTGGCCGTAGCTCTTCATCAGCCAGAAACCCAAATACTGCGCGTATCCATAGAAGACGATCGTGGTTTCCGGCGTCAGACCGGACCTGGACAGCAGATTCCCAAACTCGGCCCGGTCGATTGGCGTGTAGTCGCGGCGGCGGAGGTCGGTGTAGGCGTTCCAGAGAACTGCTCCGGGAATGTGGCCGTCGTCGTAGGCCGCTCCGCTCACGTCCAACTCGATCACCCGTACCATTGGGTCATCGAGGTGCGCCGCGATCCAGTCGGGATCCACGAGCACGTCTTCCTGAGTATCGCTCGGGTTCATCAGCTCTCCTCGGCGGGTGGCTCCCGCACATTATGCGCCTCGATCGATGTCCAGGGGGAGTGACTCGGCGGGTGATCCTTCCGTATCACCCAACCTGTGTGCCCGCGCGCCGCGCCAGGATCGCGGCCAGGCGAGCACGATGAAACTTTGCGCCGCCGAGCAACGCGGCGTCGAGCTGGGCGCGCTTGTACAGCCAGTGGACATCGGCCTCCCAGGTGAACCCGATGCCGCCATGGGCCTGGATCGCGCTCGCGGTGACCTCGAGTGCGGCATCCGAGGCCGCTGCCTTGGCCATCGCCGCCGCCTCCGCCAGCCGCTCGGGGTCCGCGTCGGCGGTCCACGCCGCGTATGCCGCCGTGCAGCGCGCCTTCTCGGTGTCGAGCAGCATCTGGGCGCAACGGTGTGACACCGCCTGAAAGGAGCCGACCGGGACGCCGAACTGCTTGCGCTCCTTCACATATGCGACGGTCATCTGAAGCGCCCGATCGCACACCCCGACGAGCTCGGAGACGACCGCCACGATCGCGCGATCCACGCCGGCGGCACTGTCGCCGTCGAGCGTCTCCCCCGCCCCCGCCTGCGCGCTCACACGCGCTGCCGTGCGTGTCGAATCGATCGAGGCAAGCGCAATCACCTCTGCCTCCTCGGCTGCGAGGACACACGCCCGCTCGCCTTCGACAAGCACCATTACCTGAGCCTCCGGCGCTCCGATCATCAGCTCGGCAACGCCATCGCGGGCGAGGCCGACAGCCCCGATCATCGCGCCACTCGCCAGCTCTCCCAGCCAGCGCTCGCGCTGGGGCTCGGAGCCGGCGTGCTCGATCAGCGTGGACGCAAGCACGCTTCCCAGGAATGGCACCGGAGGCACCGGAGCGACCGCTCGTCCGAGCTCCTCGCACAGAATTGACAGCTCGACCCGGCCGAGACCCTGGCCGCCGTGCTCCTCCGATACAGCGATGCCGGGCCACCCAAGCTCGCACAGCTCGCCCCACAGCCGCTCGTCGGTGCGCCCGGCCTCGGCGCACTCGCGCACGCGCTCGGGCTTCGCGCGCTCTGCCAACAGCTCGCGTGCGGTGCGCTGGATCTCGCGCTGATCATCGGTGAGTCCGAAATCCATGCCCTCTCGTCTCCTCTACGCCGTCGCCTTCAACCGCGGCAGACCCAGCACGCGCTCGGCGATGATGTTCTTCAGCACCTCGGTGGTGCCGCCCTCCAGGGTGTTGCCCCTGGCGCGCAGCAGCTCATAGCTCCAGCTGGTGCCGGCGATCAGCGCCTGCGGACCGATCACCTCCGCGGCGAGCTGGGTCAGGCGCTGGTTGGTGTCCGACCACAGCCACTTCACCAACGAGCCCTCGGGGCCCGGCTGGCCGTACTTCTCAACGTCGGTCAACCCCTTCCAGGCGAGCAGCCGGATCGACTCGCAGCGCACGTGCAACTCGGCCAGCGCGTCGGCGTACAGCGCATCGTCCAGCAGTCCTCTCTCGGCCGCGACGGCGAGCACATCGTCGAGCATCTGACGCAGGCGGATCTGCAACGCGAATCCGAGACCGGCGCGCTCGTTCATGAGCGTCGTCAACGCCACCTTCCAGCCGTTGCCGACGCCGCCCACCACGTTCGCGTCGGGGATTCGCGCCTGGTCGATGAACAGCTCGTTGAACTCGGCCTCGCCGGTGATTTGACGCAGCGGACGAACCTGCACGGCGTCCTGCTCCATATCCATCAGGAAATACGTCAGGCCCTTGTGCTTGGCCACCTTCGAGTCCGTGCGCGCCACCAGCATGCACCACTTCGAGTACTGAGCCCCACTCGTCCACACCTTCTGGCCCGTCACGACCCATTCGTCGCCGTCTTTGACCGCCCGTGTCTTCAGCGCGGCGAGGTCCGAGCCGGCGTCGGGCTCGGAGAACCCCTGACACCAGATCTCCTCGGCCGAAAGGATCGGCGCCAAGTAGCGCTCCTTCTGCTCCGGCGTACCCCACACCATCAACGTTGGGCCGCCCAGCAGCAGGCCGAGGACATTGGCAGCCAGTGGGACCCGAGCCCGGCCGAGCTCTTCGAAGTAGATCGCCGCCTCGGTCAGCGATGCGCCGCGGCCACCGTACTCAGTCGGCCATGATGGCGCCGCCCAGCCGGCGTCGTATAGGCGCCGCTGCCAGTCGCGCCGCCAGGAGAAATGAGTCCCCACCCCACCCTCATCCTCCCCGCCTTCGCTCGGCTCGGGCGCGGGCGGGTTCGCCGCGATCCAGTCACGCAGCTCCTCCCGAAAGGCGGTCTCCCGCTCGTTGAACGTCAGGTCCATCGGGCTCCTTCCGCTTCGGACATTCAGCGACGATAGCTCCTACTCGTCGATGGGCACGACGTTCCCGACAGGGAGAATACTCCGGCTACCGTGCCCCGGGGCTGCACCATGACAGCCAGAGACGGCCGCAGTCTGTGACGGCACTCGCAAAGCGCCAGCTTGCGCGGTAGGGGATGATGGACAGATGCCGACTCCCCCCTCCGTGCGCAGCGTCAAGATCGGTTCTGAGGAGCGCGGCGGGTGGACCACTGAACGCCCGCGGCGCGAGGGCGACGGGCCACCCCGCCCGGTCGACGTCTCGGCCCGCTGCCGTGTCCTTGCTCCATCGGATCGCCTGCGCTACTCGCCCGGCAGCCTGCTGCTGATCGCCTCCGCCGACGCGTCGCAGTCCGCACGCTTCGCCGAGCGCGTTGTGGAGGAGCGCGGCGTCGTGCTCTCGCTCGCAAAAGTTCGCGCGTTGCTCGCCGGACGTGTCGCGCCCGAGGAGATCGAGGCGCGGGCCCGGGAGCTGCTCGACGGCGCCGTTCGCAAGCGCTTGGACGAGAGCCATACGATCGTCGTCGTGCTCGAGGGTCTCGACGCCGAGGAGCGTGAGCGTTATGTGCGGCTCGCCCACAGCTTGCGCCGTCCGCGTCACCTGATTTTGCTCGAGGCCCCGCGTGAGCAGGTTCCCGAGGAGCAGCGCGCCACCCTCAACCAACTGCGCCGAGCGCTCGACGCCGGGGAGCTCGGACTCGAGGGTTTTCAGACCGCGCTACGTCTTGGTGGCGGCTCAATAGCGGAGCTGAAGCGGGTCGTTTTCCAGCCGCCACCGCGCGAAGACTGACGCCGCGCCGCAGCTCAGGCAAAGTTCAAACGGAAGCCCGCGCAGGCGACCGCGCCAACAGACCGCAGGTGGCCTCGCCAACAAATCGCGGGCGGCCTCGTCACCGACTGACCCGGCGTGGGCCGTGGTCGTCCTGTTTACTATCGAGCAATGTGTCGCCGCTAGCTCCTGAACGTGTCCGATTGACTGCCGCGTTTCTCGATGCGGCGCTGCGTTATTGGTTCACGGTCTTTCCGCGCGTCAGCCGCTGGCTTGGCGACTGGCGGGGCCGAGCCGGGAAGATTCCCGATCCGGTGCTCCGGCAGATGGCGTTCGATGCGCTGGACAAGCACGGGAACATCGAGGGCGCGGTGGCATTCGCAGCGTTCGCGCCACGCGCGCACCGGGCTGCTGTGGTGCGCGCGCTGGCGGCCTTCCAGGCCGCCTACAGCTACGCCGACATGCTCTCCGAGCAACCCCACGTCGAGGCCATCGCGAACGGGCGCCGGCTCCATGAAGCGCTGCTCGTGGCGCTGGACCCCAGCGCCCCTCAGCTCGACTACTACGCACACAATCCACAGCGGGATGACGGCGGATATCTCGAGCAGCTGATTGATACCTGCCAGGCGGCGCTGCGCACATTGCCCTCCTACGCCGCGGTCGCGAAGTCGGCGCAGACAGCCGCCGCGCGTATCGTGACCTTTCAGAGTCTCAATGTTGGCCTGCCACAGGGCGACCACGAGGCCCTTGCGCAATGGGCCGGCGAAGAAACTCCCACGGGAACCGAGCTGCGGTGGTGGGAGACCGCCGCAGCGGCAGGCTCCTCGCTCGGCGTTCACGTGCTGCTCGCGGCTGCGGCAGATCCTTCGTCCGGCAGGCGGATATCGCCGCGATCGACGAGGCCTACTTCCCCTGGATCGGGGCGCTGCACTCGCTGCTCGACAACATCGTCGACCGACAGGAGGACGCCAGGACCGACCAAAGCAGCCTGATTGGGTACTACGCCTCACCCGCAGAGGCCTCCGTCCGCATGCGGATGCTCGCCGTACAGGCCATGCGTAGCGCCCGCGTGCTGCCGCAGGGACAGCGCCACGCGATCATCCTCGCGGCGATGGCCGGCAACTACCTGTCCAGCCCCGAGGCTCACGCGGCCGGCGTGCGGGCTGTTTCGCAAAGTGTCCGCGGCGCGATCGGTGACCTCGCAACGCCCACGCTGCTCGTCTTCAAGCTCTGGCGCCTCGCACGCGGCGCCACCGATACGCCGGCTGACAGCAGTGGCCCGACAGCGACGGAGATGACCCTGGCGGGCCAGCGGTGGAGCACACACGCGCATGATGCTGACACGTCGAGATCGAGTAGTTTGAGATAGGGTTGCCATCGGGTCTTCTCCAATGCTCGCATTGGAGTGGCGGTTGGCGTACTTGATTCTCGTCGATGTAAGAGAGAGGGAGGTGGGGTCAAGGTGCTGGAGCTACGCGATCTCGTGAAGCACTACCCCGCCGTTGGCGGGGAGTCTGTACGCGCCGTTGACGGCGTCTCGCTGTCGGTCGCACCGGGTGAGATGGTCGTCCTGTACGGGCCGAGTGGATCGGGCAAGACCACGCTGCTGTTGATGGTCGCGGCGCTGCTCGAGCCGACCAGCGGATCGGTGCTGGTCAACGGCCGCGACATCTCCTCGCTATCCGAGCGTGAGGCCTCCAACTTCAGGCTCTCCGAAATGGGCTTCGTGCGCCAGAACTTCGACCTGCTGCCCGGAGTGACCGCGATCGACAACGCGGTGCTCAAGCTCCTGAAGCACACCCGCTGGCGGGAGGCCCACAGCCGCATCCAGCCGCTGCTTGAGCGTCTCGGTCTGGGTGAGCGGTTGGAGCACCGCGCCGAGACCCTCTCGATGGGTGAGCGCCAGCGCGTGATGATCGCCCGCGCGCTCTCCAGCGAGCCCAAGCTGTTGCTCGCCGACGAGCCCACCGGGAGCCTTGACTCACAGCGCAGCCGCGAAGTGCTCGACCTGCTGCGCGAGCTCTGCCGCGAGCGGGAGGTGGCGGTGGTGCTAGTCAGTCACGACCCCCAGGCCGCCGCTTACGCCGACCGGGTGCTCGCCCTACGTGACGGCAAGCTCTCAAGCTACGACCCCGAGCAAGGCTTCGCGCCGGCCGGCACAAACTGAAAACCCGCGCGGGGCAGCATGAAATTCTCGAACGTCATACATCTATATCGCGTGCGTCTGCGTGCGCGAGCCCTGCAGGAGCTGTTCGCGATCATAGGCATCGCGGCCGGCGTCGGGCTGCTGTTCGCCTCCCAGATCGCCAGTTCCAGCCTGTCGAGCTCGGTGGGCAAGCTCAATAGTGGCATCGTCGGCAAAGCCACCCTGCAGGTCACCGCGCGTGACCCCCACGGCTTTGACGAACAGCTGCTCAAGCAGGTGCGTCACCTCCAGGGCGTGCGCCTCGCGGCGGGACTGATCGAAGCCACCGCAAACGCCGTCGGGCCCAAGGGCAGCGAGTCCGTGCAACTCGTGGGCGCCGATTCGAGCCTCACCGAACTCGGCGGTGCGCTGGTCAAGCGCGCCTCCCTGACACCCTTCGCGGGTCTCGGCGCCGTGGTGCTGCCCGCGCCGGTCGCCAAGACCATCGGCGTGACCGCCTTCGGGAAGAACGTGACCTTCCAGGTCGCCGGAGAGAACTCCGAAGCCGCGCTCTACGCACAGCTCAACGAAAAGCAGATCGGGGCGCTGATCAACAGCCCGATCGCGCTCGCGCCGCTGGAATACTCACAGGAACTGGCCGGTCTGAAGGGTCGCCTGAACCGCATCCTCGTGGAGCCCGCGCCAGGGCAGGAAGCCCAGGTGCTGGCGGGCCTCAAGCGGCTCGCCGGCGGTCAGCTGGACGTCGAGTCGTCAAACCACGATGAAAAGCTGTTCGCCAGAGCTGCCGCGGCGTCCAACCAGTCGACCGCCCTGTTCGCCGTCATCAGCGCGCTCGTCGGGTT
>OBLU010006625.1_pt1 | contig 10296 bp, 9 predicted proteins | sample 1518681 | NCBI WGS metagenome assembly OBLU01 (sample SAMEA3539304, study PRJEB22396) | soil metagenome | biome: tundra; feature: field; material: soil | place: USA | collected 2010-05 | depth 0.15 m
TCGGGGGGCGATAGCTGCCAGTTGGAAACCACTGTTCTACACGATCAATCCCGCGGGCTGTCCCGCGGCCAGGCCGCCTTCCTGGGTGGCCCGGCGGGTGACCGGCGGCCCGCAGCCGGCGGCGCTGAGGCCGGCCCGGCACCCCGGCATGTGGTGGTCGCCCAGGGGCCAGGGCGCTGGGCCGATCCGGCCCGCAGTGCCACTGACGTGGCCGCCCGCATCCGGCTGGTGCGGGCACCAGAGCCCGGCGCCTGGACCAGCGCCTGGCTCAGTTCCTGGCTGGCCGCGGACGCTGTGGCCCGGCAGGCGGCCGACGCGGTCCTCGGCGCCGACGGCGTCCTCACCGAGCCGCGGCTCGCCCGTGATCTTGCCGCCGCACTGCCCAGCGGGTCCCTGCTGTGGGTGGCCTCCAGCCTGCCGGTCCGGGACCTGGATCATCACCTGGCGCCGCGTTCGGGCCTGCGGGTGCTCGGCAGCAGGGGGGCGAGCGGGATCGACGGGCTCGTGTCCGCCGCGATCGGGGCCGCCCTGGCCCACCAGCGGGCCGGCGGCGGCCGGGCCGCCGCGCTGCTCGGCGATCTCGCCATCCTGCACGACGCGGCGGGCCTGTTCCTCGGCCCGGACGAACCCCGTCCCGATCTCGCCATCGTGGTGATCAACAACGACGGCGGCGGGATCTTCTCGGCGTTGGAGCAGGCCGCGTTCCCCGGCCCGTTCGAGCGGGTCTTCGGCACCCCGCATCATGCCCGGCTGGGCCATCTCGCCGCGGCCGCGGGCATTCCGCATTCGCTGCTGGCCCAGGCCGCCGAGTTGCCGGCGGCTCTGCGCGGCGGAGGGCTGCGCATCATCGAGGTCGCCGCGGACCGGGCGGCCGGCACAGCGCTCCGCGCCCGCCTTCGCGACGCCGCGAGCAGCGCACTGCACCAGTGCCTGGCCGGGCAGGAAACGCGTCCTGAGGGATGAGCGCCGGCGGAGCTAGCGTGCTGGCGGCCGGTTTGGCACCGCGGAATGGGCAGCTGGTGGGCGGAAAATGCGCTCATGAGATGACCTGCGCTAGTGTCACGATGCCGGCTCGCGGCGGGTAGCGGTCTGATAATCGTCAGATTACCGTCGGATCACGATTCGCCGTCGCTGCATTGGGCCTGTTCACACTCCCACTGCCCGGCTCCTAGCATGAGCCCGTCGGCCGCCTAGTCTGGCGTGCCATGGTGCCGTGGGGCGGTTGGCCTCCGGTCGTTAGCCGCGGACGAACTTCGCGGAGAATAGAGGAGGAGAGTGTCGATGCGGAAACGCACGCGAGGCTATGGGGCCGTGGTCGGCCTGGCAGCCCTCGCGCTCGTCGTGGCGGCCTGTGGAGGCAGCAGCACGACGAAGCCCGGCACGTCCCCGACCGGGACAACCGCCGGCTTCCAGGGACTCAATCCGGGTACAGGCACGCCCAAGAAGGGCGGCACCCTCAACATGCTCGGCCAGGGTGACGTCGACTTCATGGACTACAACATCAGCTACTACTCGATCGGCTTCCTCGCCCAGCGCATGTGGCAACGTGACCTGTACGCGTACGCTGCCATCCCCGGGAATACAACGCTGCCGTCACCAGACCTGGCGACCGCGGCGCCGACTATAACCAACGGCAGCAAGACCTACTCGGTGACGATCCGGACCGGCGCGATGTGGGACACCTCGCCGCCACGCCAGGTCACCGCGGCCGACGCGCTCCTCGGGCTGAAGCGCTCGTGCAACCCGGTCCAGCCGTTCGGCGGGCTGCCGGACTTCGAGACGCTGATCGTCGGCTACCAGGCTTTCTGCACGAGTTTCGCCAAGCTTGGCTCGACCGCGACCGTGGCCGCGATCAAGAGCTTCATCAACAGCAACCAGATCTCCGGCGTGACGGTCTCCGGGCAGACCATCAGCTACACGCTGGTGCACCCGGCCTCGTACTTCGGGACCATGCTGACCCTCGACTCGTTCGACCCGGCCCCGGTCGAGAGCCTGAACTACATCCCGGCCAGCGCCGCGGCGCAGCAGCACGTAATCGCCGACGGCCCGTACAGTGTGCAGAGCTATACGCCGACCCGCAGCATCGTCTTCGTCCGCAACCCGGCGTGGAAGGCGAGCTCGGACCCGATCCGCAAGGCCTACGTCGACAAGGTCGTGGTCTCGGAGACCGGCAACGAACCGAGCGTCCAGCAGCAACTGCAGACCAACACCGCGGCCGCGGGGATGGAGTTCGACGCCTTCCCGCCGATAAACGCGGTCCCCGGGCTCCGCAGCCAGATGAGCGCCGGTCTTAATCACAACTTCAACCTCGGGCCGGAGTTCTCGTCGAACCCGTACCTCGTCTACAACGAGATGTCGCCGAACAACACGGGCGCGCTCGGCAAGGTCGCCGTCCGCCAGGCGCTCAACTACGGCATCGACCGGTCGCACCTGACCGAGGACGCTGGCGGGCCGGCGGTGGGCCCGCCGCTCACCCACATCCTGCCGCCGGGCATCAACGGGTCACAGGACCTGCCGTCCGGTTACGACCCGTACCCGTACAACGTGAGCAAGGCCAAGTCCATGCTTGCCTCGGCGGGGTACAAGAACGGGCTGAACCTGACCCTGCTGTACCGGCCGTCGAGCACGATCGAGGCGAAGATGGCGCCGACGCTCCAGTCTGACCTGGCGAAGATCGGCGTGAAGGTCAAGCTGCTCTCCGCGACGAGCTCGGACTTCTACGTGAAATACATGGAGGTGCCTACCGCCGCGAAGCAGGGCGTGTGGGACATGGCACTGGCTGCGTGGTCGCCGGACTGGTACGGCGACGCGGCGGCGTCATTCTTCGGGCCGCTGTACTCAGGCCCAGCCTCCTACCCGCCGGTCGGCAGCAACTTCGGGTTCTACAACGATCCCGCGGTGACCAGCCTGATCACCCAGGGCGACGAGGCAGCCTCGGCCTCCGCCGCCGCGACCATCTGGGCCCAGGCGGATCAGAAGGTCATGCAGGATGCGGCGATCTACCCGATCGCCGACCCGCAGCAGCCGCTGTATCACGCGAGCTACGTGCACAACGCGGTGTACATCCCGGCGGTCCAGCAGTTCGACCCGACGAATGTCTGGCTGTCCACTCCGTAACCGGCGGAACTGAGGCTGAAGGCCTGACATCCCGCCGCCGCCCCACGGTCTACCGTGGGGCGGCCGGCGGGATTACAGTCGGCTTACCGGTGTGGGCTGCGCAAACTGGCGTTATGTCCAGACCGGACTGCGCGAAGGGTAGGTAGCATGGCGCTCCTCGAGGTCGAAGACCTGCACGTGTCGTTCCGTACCTCGGATGGCGTCGTGCAGGCGGTCCGTGGCGTGTCATTCCAGGTCGATACCGGGCAGACCCTTGGCATCGTCGGTGAATCCGGCTCGGGCAAGAGCGTGGCCACTCAGACGATCATGGGCCTCACCCGCGGGGCCAGGATCTCTGGCCGGGCCATGTTCGAAGGCAAGGATCTGCTGACTCAGACCAACAACCAGCTACGGACGGTCCGCGGCGCGAAGATCGGCATGATCTTCCAGGACCCGTTGTCGAGCCTGCACCCCTATTACCGGGTGGGCTGGCAGATCGTGGAAATGATCCGTGAGCACGATCACGAGATGTCGAAGGCGCAGGCGCGCGCCCGGGCCATCGAGTTGCTTCGCCTGGTGGGCATCCCGCAGGCTGACCGCAGGGCTGACGATTTCCCGCACCAGTTCTCCGGCGGCATGCGGCAGCGCGCGATGATCGCGATGGCCATGGCGCTGAGCCCGGAACTGCTCATCGCCGACGAGCCGACAACGGCGCTCGACGTGACCGTGCAGGCCCAGGTTCTCCAGGTCATCCGCACGCTGCAGGAGGAGTTCGGCACCGCCGTCATCCTGATCACCCACGATCTCGGGGTGATCGCGGACGTCGCGGACGAGGTCGTGGTGATGTACGCAGGAGCAGTGATGGAGCAGGCCGACCGGCGGACCACGTTCTTCGCCAACCATCATCCCTACACCGAGGGGCTGCTGCAGTCGCTGCCCGCCTACGGCGGAGAGCGTGAGCGGCTCCGGCCGATCCAGGGGCAGCCGCCCAGCCTGATCACCCTGCCGCCGGGCTGTCCCTTCCACCCCCGGTGTCCGTACGTGATGGACCGGTGCCGCACCGAGGTGCCTGCGCTCGCGGCGGTCGGCGGCGACCCGCGGCACCTGTCCGCCTGCTGGCTTCCGCACGATTCCGCGGCCCGTGATGCCGTGCGCCGCAGAGTCGTTGGCGAGAGCCTCGCCGCGCCGGCTGGGGCGTGAGGGCGTGGCCACGGACGCGGGCGTCCCCGCGACCGCCCCGGTGAGCGACAGCGATGTCCTGCTCCGGGTGGAGAACCTCGTCAAGTACTTTCCCGTGCAGTCGGCGTCGGTGTTCCAGAGGCAGCGGGACGTCGTGCACGCGGTCGACGGCGTGAACCTGGAGGTACGCAAGGGGCAGACCCTCGGTCTGGTGGGCGAGACGGGGTGCGGGAAGTCGACGCTGGCCCGCTGCATCGTCCGACTGCACGACATAACGTCCGGGAAGGTCACCTTCGACGGGCACGACATCACCACGCTGTCGCGCCGGAGCATGCGGCCGTTCCGCCGCGAGATGCAGATGATCTTCCAGGATCCGTACGGGTCGCTGAACCCGCGCCGCCGGGTCGGGTCGATCATCGGGGATCCGTTCGCGATCCATGGCATCGCCAGCGGCCAGGACCGCAAGCGCCGGGTCCAGGAGGTCATGGAGCTGGTCGGGCTCAACCCCGAGCACTACAACCGGTTCCCGGCCGAGTTCTCCGGTGGCCAGCGGCAGCGCATCGGCGTGGCGCGCGCTCTCGCGTTCCGGCCCAAGCTCATTGTCTGCGATGAGCCGGTGTCGGCGCTGGACGTCTCCATCCAGGCGCAGATCATCAACCTGCTCGCCGACCTGCAGCGGGAACTCGGGCTCACCTACATCTTCATCGCCCATGACCTGTCTGTCGTGCGGCACGTGAGTAACGCGGTCGCGGTCATGTACCTCGGGCAGATCGCGGAGTTCGCGCCGGTCGAGCAGCTCTGGGCGCACCCGCGGCACCCATACACGGACGCGCTGCTGTCGGCGGTTCCCGTCCCCGACCCGGACGCCGCCGACCGGCGCGAGCGGATAATCCTGGTCGGCGACGTGCCGTCGCCGATCGCCCCGCCGTCCGGCTGCCGGTTCCACCCACGGTGCCCGAAGGCTGCCCCGACCTGCGTCTCCGACGTGCCCGTGCTGGAGCCCCGGCTGGGCGACGCCCCTGAGCACCTGACCGCCTGCCATTTCCCGGTCGAGGACGGGGAAGACATCTCGCTGGCCCGGCCGAGCATCGGCGCCGACGATCGCATCATCGAGACCGGGATCCTGGGCGGCTCCGCAGCCGGCCTGCTCGGGTCCGACTGAAGGGAGTTCTGATGAGCGTCGGCGGCCTGGGTTTCGGCAGTGAGCAGGCAGCACCCGGCGGCCTCGTGGCAGAACCTGTCCATGAGGTTCCCGAGGCACCGGCGGCCCGCAAGATTGAGGGCCGCAGCCCGCTGCGGCTGGGCATTGAGCGGCTGCGTCACGACCGGGCATCGATGATCTCCCTGGGCGTCATCGTGCTTGTCGTCCTGGTGGCAATCTTCGCGCCCGTATTCGGGGCCATCACCGGGCATGGAGCGGACCAGCAGTTCTACGCGCCGGTTGGCCTGACGCCGGACGGCCAGCCGCTGGGGCCCTCGGGCCATTTCCTGCTGGGAACGGACCCCCTGGGGCGTGACATCCTGGTGCGGATCGCCTACGGGGCGCGGATCTCGCTGATCGTCGGCGTGGTCGCGACCGCTTTGACGGTCGCGGTCGGCGCCATCATCGGCCTGGCCGCGGGCTACTTCGGCGGGCTCACCGACTCGATCCTGGCCCGGCTCATGGACGTGCTGCTCGCGTTCCCGTTCCTGCTGCTCGGTATCTCCCTGGTCACCGTCATCGGCCCGGGGTTCGCCGTCGTCATCATCGTCATCGGGCTCTTCGGCTGGGTCGCGGTCGGCCGCATCGTGCGCGGCCAGGTCCTGTCGATCAAGGAGAAGGAGTACGTCGAGGCAGCCCGGTCGCTCGGCGCCGGACCGTGGCGGATCATGTTCATCGACATCCTGCCGAACGTGATGGCGCCGATCATCGTCTACACGACCCTGCTTATCCCGCTCACCATCGTGACCGAGGCGTCGCTGTCATTCCTCGGCGTCGGCATTCCACCGCCCACCCCCGACTGGGGGCAGATGATCAGTGATTCGCAGAGTGTCTATCAGTACGGGGCATGGTGGTTCCTGGTGTTCCCCAGCCTGGCGCTGCTGATTACGACGGTTGCGTTCAACATTTTCGGAGACGGTGTCCGCGACGCGTTCGACCCGCGCGGCGACCAGTTGTTCGTCTAGGAGCCCAGGTGACGCGCTTTCTGATCCGCCGGATCCTTCAGGGGATCCTTGTCATGTGGCTGGTCACGGTCAGTGTCTTTCTCATCTTCTTCGTCGGGCCGGGCGCCGGATCCGTGGCCCACCGGCTGGCAGGAAAGCAGGCGACGCCGGCGACCGTCGCGGAGGTGGCACACCGGCTGCTGCTCGACCGGCCGATCTACGTGCAATACGGCCACTTCCTGTGGCTGCTCCTGCACGGCAACCTGGGTTATGACTTTTACCACAGTCAGTCGGTGAACTCGATCATCGCGGCAGCGTTCCCGATCACCCTCTCGCTAATCGCCGGGGCCGCGATTCTGTGGGTCGTCATGGGCGTGCTGAGCGGCGTGATTTCCGCGGTGCGCAGCCGGTCGATCTGGGACCGCATGTTCACCGGCCTGGCGCTGCTCTTCTACTCGATGCCCAGCTTCGTGCTTGGCCTTCTCTTCCTCCTAGTGTTCTATTACGAGTTCACGATCCACGGCATCCACGCGTTCCCGGGGGCCGGCTTCACGCCGATCACCCAGAATCCGTTCGAGTGGTTCCGAGGTCTGATCCTGCCCTGGTTCACGCTGGCCCTGGTGTCGGCCGCCGCCTACACCCGGCTCACCCGGGGATCGATGCTCGACGTCATGGGTGAGGATTACATCCGCACCGCCCGGGCGAAAGGCCTGTCCGAGCGGCGGGTGATCTTCCGGCATTCGCTTCGCGCCGCGCTGACTCCGGTCGTCACCCAGTACGGCATCGATGTCGGGGTGCTGCTCGGCGGCGCGATCATCACCGAGTCCGTGTTCGGCATGCCGGGCCTTGGCTTTACCGCGGTCCAGGCGATCACCCAGTCCGACCTGCCCGTGATCATCGGCGTGGTCATCGTGGCCGCCGCCGCGGTGGTGACCGCGAATATCGTGGTGGACGCGTTCTACGCGGTCCTCGATCCACGGGTCCGCCTGCACTGACGGCGCGCGGTCAGGCCTCCAGGGCGAACTGCATCGGCCGGAACTTTGTCTGCGCCTCGGCGAGTTCGGCCGCCGGGTCGGAGCCCGCGACTATTCCGCAGCCGGCGAACAGGCGCGCCCGCGGCCCGTCGAGTTCCGCGCACCGCATGGCGATGCCCCACTCGCCGTTGCCCTCGGTGTCCACCCAGCCGACCGGGCCCGCGTAGCGCCCCCGGTCCATGCCCTCGAGTTCGCGGATCAGTTCCATGGCTGTCTCGGTCGGCGTTCCGCAGACCGCCGCCGTCGGGTGCAGGGCGTCCACCAGCGCCAGGACGGAATGCACGGCGCCCAGCGGCGACGCCGTGGCGAGGTGCCCGGTGACGGCGGTCGCGAGATGCTGCACATTGGCCAGCCGCAGCAGCGACGGGTGCCCCTCGACCGTCAGGCGGTCGCACAGCGGTGCCAGCGCGTCGCGCACGCTGGCCGCCGCGTACTCGTGCTCTTCGGCGTCCTTGGCCGAGGCCAGCAGCGCCGCCCCGAGTGCCGTGTCCTCGGCCGGATCGCGGCTGCGCGGCATCGTGCCGGCCAGCACCAGCGAGGTGATCTGCCGGCCTTGCCGCCTGATCAGGAGTTCGGGGGTGGCACCGATGAGCCCGGCGCAGGCGAACGTATAGCAGTCCGGGTACCGGGCGGCGAGCCTGCTGAGCAGCAGGCGCTCATCGACGCTGACCGAGGCCGTAGCGTGCAGGTCCCTGGCCAGAACCACCTTGCGCAGGTCCCCGGCCCGGATCCGGGCCACGGCCGCGCCGACCGCGCGCTCCCATTGCGGAGCTGACAGGCTGCCGTCGTGCCAGCGCACCACGGCGGGACCGGTTACCGGCAGGGCCCGCCCGGCCGGGGCGGGTGCGTCGCCGATCGTGGTCAGCCAGGCGCGGCCCGATCTCCTGCCGATCACTGTCTGCGGCACGACCAGGACCGAGCCGTCAGAGGTGGGATCGAAGGTGAAGCTCCCGAAGGCCACCGGCCCCGATCCGGGCAGGCCGACCTGGTCGTCGATCCGGGCTTCGTCGAACAGGGCGCGGAGCCACTTCTCGCCAGCGGTAAACCTGTCTTCGCCCGCAGGCAGGGTGACCCGGGCCGCTTCCCCCCACCCCACCAGTCCCTCGCCGCGGTGAATCCAGGCCACGGCCTCCGGGCCTGGGAGCCGGCCCACCAAGTCGCCGGGGTCGGCGATGGGGATGGTGCGGACAACCGGCATGTCCGGCACCTGCTGGCCCGCGTCGCCTGTGCCTGCCTCCACGGCAGACATTTTACGTGCCGGTGCGAACGTAACCGCCCCCGGGGACTGGCGCGGGCGCCGTTGCGTCAGCAACCGCGGGTCACGTCACGCCGGACACGGCGAGCACGATCGCGATGATCACCTTCAGATCGCGGTGGGCGTACCGCTCGACATCGAGGGCCCGGGCCGGCCCGGGGGGCAGGCCTTCCGGCAACGGAATCACCCAACAGGACCGGCATGCCCCGCCGTGCGGGAGTGACGTGCTAGCCTGCTGGGCAGCCAATTTGCTATCAAGTCGATCGGATAACTAGCTTGTCTCTCGTCGACGTTACTCACCCGGCCGCGGGCCGCGCCTCGCTCGCTCAGGTTGTGCGATCCCTCGCGGCCAGCCCGCAGCGATGGGCCGGCCTGGTGCGCTACCGTTCCGGGGAGCGCTGGTACCAGCGCTTGGACCAGGCGGAGAGTCACGAACTATGGCTGCTGAGCTGGCTGCCTGGGCAGCGCACCGGGTTTCATGATCACTTCGGATCGGCCGGCGCGTTCGCGGTGGTCAGTGGCGAGCTGCAGGAGCACACCGTGATCGCCGCACGCGCTGCTGGCCACGGGATGGCGCCCGCTGCGGATGCCCGTGTCGCCGTGGCCACCTTTGCCACTGGGCAGGTGAGGGCATTTGGGCCGCGGCACGTGCACGAAGTGGTCAACGGCTCGGCCGAACCCGCGGTAAGCATCCACGCGTACTCTCCCTCGCTGGCCGGGATGCGCCGCTACGAGCTGACCCCGGCCGGCCTCGTGCTCGCCGCAGTCGAGATGGCGGAGGAGGACTGGTGACCGGACCAGCGCAACGCGATGGCGGCCGCCCGGTCGGCGAGATCCTGGCCCAGGCGCGCGGCCGCCTGAAGCGCCTGGGACCCCAGCAGGCGTACGACGCGATGCGTGCCGGGGCGCTGCTGGTGGATATCCGGCCACAGGCCCAGCGCGCGGCGGAAGGGGAACTGCCTGGCGCGCTCGTGGTGGAGCGCAACGTCCTCGAATGGCGGCTGGATCCCGCATCCGATGCCCGCCTGCCCGATGCCGGTGACTACCGCCGGCCGGTCATTGTCGTCTGTTCCGAGGGGTACGCCTCCAGCCTGGCGGCGGCGTCGCTGCAGGACCTCGGGCTCGTTAACGCCACCGATCTCGCGGGCGGATTCCGTGCCTGGGCCGGATCAGGGCTGCCGGTCACGCCGGGCCCATGACGGATGTCATAGGCGGGGCACGACATACGGCAGCCGCCGGCCGCCCGCCCGGCCCGCATGATCAAGAGCATGGCGAAGGCTCTGCTCGCAGCCGCCCTGCTCGGCACCGGCTGGCCCCGCGTGGTGCGCCGGCCAGGTAGCCCGCAGCCCGCTCTTCCGTCAGACTCTTACCATGCGCTGTGCTGTGCGCGGCCAGGGACGGGGGCACGGTCGCCGACATCGCCGCCGAGCTGCACCTCTCGGAGGGAACCGTCCGCAACCACCTCTCGGCGGCGATCGGCAAGACCGGCGCGCGGACCCGCGCCGAGGCCGTGCGCCTCGCGGGCAGCAACGGCTGGCTCCTCGGAGACCGGTCAGAGTAGCGAGAGCTGGACCGGCCCCGCATCGC
>OBLU010006626.1_pt1 | contig 10294 bp, 9 predicted proteins | sample 1518681 | NCBI WGS metagenome assembly OBLU01 (sample SAMEA3539304, study PRJEB22396) | soil metagenome | biome: tundra; feature: field; material: soil | place: USA | collected 2010-05 | depth 0.15 m
AGAGCCGTTCAAATTCAACCTGCTCAATGAGAACCGAGTTTTTAGTAGGGACAGCTCCGCCAGTCGCTTATCGCGCACCCTGTCAAAAGCGTCTCGATTGATAAATGGCGCTGACGGGAACAGCTGTTGTCTTGACAACTAGCGCGCGGTTTGTTGTACTTGTGGTCGTCTCGCACATACGTGCGCGGGATCGCTGAAAACGATCTGAAGTGCGCGTTCGCCGAGTCTAACGGGAGTCATGCAATGGCCACGCTGCTGCGTTCGGCGGTATTGAATCCGGAAGGATACCGGACAGTCAGAGCCGCAGGCGGAGACGCACCGAGTAAGCTCCCGTCATTCTCTTCGCTCGCTCCACGCCTGGACAGCCTCAATGGCAAGACTATCTACCTCGTCGATACCGGCTTCGGGGGAAGCGGCAAATTTTTGGATCAGGTGCAGGCCTGGTTTGCCGAGCACATGCCCTCGGTCAAGACTGTGCGGCGACGCAAGACGGGTAACATCTTCCGTGATGACACAAAAGACCTCTGGGCAGAGGTCAAGGAAAACGGCCAGGCCGCGATCCTGGGTGTTGCGGGTTGACCCGGCTGCGCAGCGGCGGTCGCCGCTTGCTCCCGCACACTCGAACAGGAATACGGAATCCCAACAGCGCCGGTCTCGACTTTCGAATTTGCCAACGTAGTGGCCGACGATCGCCGCTTTCACGGCGTTCCACTGCGCTTCATTTACACTCCGCATCCGGTCGTAGGCATGCCTCCTTCTGTACTTCGCGGCTATATCGAAGGGAAAGATCCGGCAACGCAGCGGACCGTAATCGAAGAAGTCATCGAGGCTATCACAAAGCCCGTCAGCGAAGACGAGTTCATCGGGGACTTCGCGCCAGTGTCGCGGACCGGCGTCAGGCAGACGCTACTTGAACCGGATACGGAAGACAACCTTCAGCGCCTGTTTTATGAGCGGGGCTGGACCGATGGGCTGCCCATCATCCTTCCCACGGAAGAACGCGTTGCTGAAATGCTTGCCGGCACAAACCGCGCGCCGGATGAAGTCGTCGCAGAAATCTTCCTGCATGACACACAGGAATACCTCACATTTACGGTCGAGATGGTGGCCATCATCGGCGTGATGGCGGGGGCGAGGCCTGAGCACCTGCCTGTTCTCCTCGCTGTCGCTTCCACCGGACATCCGTCGATTCCAGGTTCGACGACGCCGTTCGCTTGCATGCTGCTCGTGAACGGGCCGATCCGCAATGAGATCGAAATGAATTCGGGGATTGGGGCCTTTAGTCCTCGCAATCTGGCGAACTCTGTAATCGGGCGCGCCTGGACGCTTCTGACAATCAACTGGGGCTACATGCGGCTTAGGAAGCAGTTCTGGACTTCGCAAGGCAATCCCATCGGCTACAACAATATGTGTGTCGCGGAGAACGAGGAAAGAAGCGCCTGGGAACCCTTTCACGTACAGAAGAACTTCCGCCCCGAAGAAAGTGTTATCAGCCTGTTCCGTGGGTGGAGCTTCGTAAATAACGTGGTCGGGTCCTCCCACCGATCAGTGGGCAAGGACATGTTGCTTCAATTGGGTGCACTGCCAGGTCTGTTTTCTGCGGCGACGTTAATATTGGATCCGCTCGTAGCGCGACACCTCAAGGAAAACGAAGGCTTCCGAACCAAGCTGGATTTCTGCCGCTGGCTTTCAGAAAACTTCAAAATGCCTGCAGGGCAGTTTTGGGGCACGGATTTGATCCACATGATGATGGCTCCGCTCGCGGATCAGGGCGTTGAACCATACGCGTCCTGGAAGAAGCTGCCCCCAGACGCGCTCATCGCGCCATACGACAAGCCCGAGAACATCAACATTGTCGTCGTGGGTGGCGAAACGAGCCCCATGTGGAAGGTCGCGGATTTCGCTTACGCAGCGAGCGCTTCGGTGGACAAGTGGCGCGCAAAGCCTGCCGCCGACGGCTGCACCGACGGAAGCTGCGGACTCCCGGATGAGCCGTGATTGACAAGGTGAATTCGCAAAGCACGAAGCAGTCAGCAGTGGAAGCATGGAAATGAACTCGGTCGGCATAACCAATTTGAGGAGGTACATGGTCATGGATCGACGAAAAATGTTGGCGTTGCTGGGCGTCAGCCCAGCGCTTGTTGCAGGTGCGCCATCCTACGCGCGGACTGCTCCAGCGAGCGCTCCGAGTGCGGGAGCGTCCGTAGTGACGGACAGGATGATCACGGCTGTGAATCCTGCCGTCACGCCCCAGTTGCCGAAACGGATACCTCTCGCACCTCGCCTCGACAAATTGGACGGCAAGACAATCTACCTAGTGGACACCGATTGGGGAGGAATGGGGCAGAACGACGGCATCCTTCAGGAAATGCAGGCGTGGTTTGCCGAGCACATGCCCGCCGTGAAGACGATCATCAAGGTCAAGAAAGGAAATTTCGTCACCGATGATCCAGCGCTGTGGAAGGAAATCGCCGACGCCAAAGGAGATGGCGTCGTCCTCGGCGTCGCGGGTTGACATGGCTGCGTCGGGGCCGTGAGCCTCGAAGCGGGAGAGATCGAGCAGAAGTACCGCATACCCGTTGTTGCCGCAGCGGGTTCGAATGTCGTGGCATTTGGCATCGGCGCAAACGCCACGTACAACACCGGCATGCCCATTCGCTACGTCGGCGTCCCGTTCCCCTTTTCCGGCCAGCCACGGTCAGTGCTCAAGGGGTACATCGAAGGGAAAGACACGGTGAGCGGCAAGCCGATGATGCAGGCAATCATCGAGGGTCTCACGCAACCTCTTACCGAGCACGAAAGGATGTCCGGGATTCCTCCCGAGGCTCAACCTGAACCGAGACTGCTCGCGGCAGACACGGAAGATAATCTGCAACGCCTGTTCAAGGAAAGATGCTGGACCGACTTCAACCCGGTCATCATTCCGACACAGGAAAGAGTGGCTGCGATGCTGAAGGGAACCAGCCGTAAGCCGGATGAAATCGTAAAATCCGCCGCCGGAACATTCGGGACGCGTCGCCCATTCACGGTGGAAAAGGTCGCCGTCCTCGCGGTCATGGCCGGCGCCAAGCCTGAGTATTTCCCGGTGATCCTTGCGCTGGCCAGCATGGTGCCCTATCAGGACTCCACAACCTCCATCGCGCAGATGATCGTGGTGAATGGACCGATACGCAAAGAAATCGACATGAATTCCGGCCTGGGCGCCTTGGGTCCCAACAACGATGCAAACTCCGTCATCGGGCGATCCATGACGCTCATTCACAAAATCATCCAGGGTTACGACGAGGGCGTGACCGGTTTCGCTTCTCTCAGCAACCCTCTGCGATACGACAATCTGTGCTTCGCCGAGAACGAAGAAGCCCTTCCGCAAGGATGGGAGCCGCTTCACGTCCAAATGGGCCACAAACCCACAGACAGCATTCTGACGATCTTCACCGGCTGGAACTTTATTAACAGCACCGGCTGGGTTGAGCAGCATTACGCTCCTCAAATGTTAATGCGTGACTATATGTCTACGCTCTCCGGAATGAGCGCCACGCTCATCATGGATCCCTCGGTTGCGGAGCTGCTCAACGACGTACAGGGCTTCAAGACGAAGGACATGCTCGGAGAGTGGCTCTCGCAAAACGTAGAGAAGACCGCTGCTTCGTATTGGGGGAATTCGATCGTATCGAGCATGCTGGGTCCCCTTGGTGCCCAAGGGCTAGAGCCTTACGCAAGCTGGAAAAAGGTCCCGGGCGAAACGCTGATAAAGCCTTTCACTAACCCGAAGAGCATCCGCGCCGTTGTCGTCGGCGGGAAGACGGCGAGCGTTTGGTTCGCGACCGATTTCATGCCAGAAAAAGGCACATCGATCGACGCCTGGCGGTAAATGCAAGGTCGCCTGACTCGTCCCCGCAGTGCGATCTTTAGTTTGCAGCCGTTACTGGTTCGGTGCATGGCGTGGCCACGGGAATGCCGCAGGTGCCATCCTTGCACGGTACGGGTACGGGCATCCGAAGCGGCTGCTCGTCGCGGCGGATTCCACATTTCGGCCGCCACTTATCAATCGAGACGCTTCTCGTGTAGGTGAAATCCGTGGTGATCCACATCGGGTTCGTCTCGCCGCCGACAACGAGAATATTGATGTCCTCGGGCGAATGGCGCGGAGCGATCGGCGCGTCTTTGGGCAGCTTGGCCCACGAGGCAAACGGTTCGATCCCCTGCTTGGCCAAACCTGCCGCAAAGCCCGACTGCATCTGACCCTCCCAGTAGTGTCCGGCGGGAACTTTTGAATTCTCCACGATCCATTTACAGGCGTCCTGCTTGGTTTTGAAACCTTCGACTCGCAGGTTCTTGGCCACAAGCGGGTCGACGACAAACGTAATGCTGGTCCCCATCGATCCGAACGTGGCGATTACGTGAGCCATCTCTTTCGCCGGACCAAGACCGAAGTTGAGCACGTTCCATCCACGGAACAGGCTCACCACGCTTTCGTCGGGACGGAAGCCTTTCTGCACGTGAAACGGTTCGAAGACGCTCAGCTCCTCGTTTTCGCCGAAGCACATGTTGTTGTAGTTCGAATTGTGGCCGAACGTAGCCATGAAATTTTCGCCTGCGCGCGCGTCGCCGAAATTGATGCTCATCAGCGTCCACGCCCGGCCGATCACGGAATTCGCGAGATTAAACGGACTGAGCGCAGCCGTGCCGCAATTCATGCTGATCTCGTTGCGAATCGGCCCGTTCACCACCATCATGCGGCCCCAAGAGGTGGTCGAACTCGGCATCGATGGCTCCTGGCTCGCGGCGAGCGCAAGGATCACCGGAAAATGCTCCGGCCGCGCTCCGGCCATGACGGCGATGGCAGCCACTTTCTCGACCGTGTATTCCATCTTCTCCTGATGCGTGGTGATGATCATTTGGCCAACGATTTCGTCGGGGGCATGATCCGTGCCGGTGAGCATCTCGGCGACGCGTTTTTCGGTAGGGAGCACGATCGGCAGGCCGTCGGTCCATCCGCTTTCAACGAACTTGCGGTACAGATTTTCTTCGGTGTCGGGAGCCAGCCATCGAGGCCGCCGCGGCTTGCATACAATGGTGGGGTGCTTTTCTCGTTCGGTCAGCGGCGCCGTAAGCGCGTCGATGACTTCCTGCATCAGGGGTTTGGACGTGATCGGGTCGGCGCCCTCGATGTAGCGGCGCAGCACGTCGCGCGACATGCCCATCACGGGATACGGAGGGAAGCCGAAGCGCAGCGGCGTTCCGCGTGCGCGTGCGTTGCGTTCCACGAAATCCGCAAATCGCGCGGTCACGAGAGGGGCAGTCGGAATTCCGAATTCGTCTTCCACAGTTGCGGAGTAATCGGCGAGACTCGCCGAACAGGCCTCTCAACCACCAACACCGAGGATCGCCGCGTCGGCGCCGCTGGATTTCATTTCGGCCCAGAGTTCGGGATCGTCGGTAAACATCGTGCCGCGCTTGTGCCGGAGGACCGTCTTCACGGTCGGCATGTTTCGCGAAAACCAGTTCTGAAGTTCCTGCATGAACTCGAAGCTGCCCGCAAATCCCGTCTCGACCAAGTAGACCGTCTTGCCATTCAGCGCAGCAAGCCGGGGCGCCATGGACATGGGCTTAAGCTCGCCGCTCGGCTGCTCAAAAGGATCGAGGATCGCTCGGGGATTCGACTGCGCCTCCAGACGGCGTCCGAAGATGCCGGTCGGTTGACCGTGGGGATCCAAGACGGTGAGTTTGCCGTTTTGCTCCATGTTAATCCTCCTGTACCTGGCCGCGTATCCTGTGCAGGCAAGTCAGCATGAACAAAGTTCTGCCGAGACAAGACCGGTGACGATTTTAATCGCTTTCTTTGTTGTTGTCAAAACAACTGTCTACTATCCGACGCTAGAAGGCGCGCACGAACTCTCGGCGCTCGGCCGAGTTAGGCAGGGATAGGTCTGCTTCGTTGCTGCGACAAAGAGGAACTTAACCTGTCAACGGCGGCATCCTTGTCGAGTCCCTTATGAGCTGACGGTGATACGGCCGCGCAGGATTGCGCTATGGTTCCGCGTGCGGCCAAGAAACTCTAACGGCGAGGGACGGTACGATTCTTTCGGTGCGTGGCGAGCTGAAACATCTCTTCCGCTCGTGCCGAGAGCAAATCGAGCACTCGTTCGACATCACGAGTTCGCTGTCCCTGTAACAATTGACGCTGATACTCCTGGGCGACGGGCGCGATCTCGCGCAAGAGCGCTTCACCCTTGCTGGTCAACGAGAGTAACGAAGCTCGGCTGTCGGACGGATGCGCCGTCCTCGTGATCAACTTGCGGCGCGTCAAACCTCTTAACGATCGACTGATCCACGCCTTGTCAATGTGCGTTCGGCGGCTCACCTCGTTCACCGAAATCGGCTGATAAGCGCCCAGCATTACCAGGATCCGCAAATCCGTTGGCCTCACGCCAAATCGATCTTTGAACGTGAACGTGCCGATACGAAGAATCAGTTCAGAAAGACGTACGATGCGCACGGAGACCAGCCGGATAAGCGCGTCGATATGGGGAGCGTGCTCGCCGCGGCGGCGCACTCTGCGGCCAGCTTCAAGGGCCTTGGGGTATGGGACGGGCTGCGGGCTACCAACGCTCATTATATGTCTCCCGGAATCCTTCGATGCGAGTATAGAGGAGCCCCTTCGCTGGCCCAAGCGCCGAAGTGAAGAGCGGCGCCGTGCCCCTTTCGGATCCACCCCGCATCATAGCCATCGAGGTGTGTCGAGATCTCTCGGAAACTTCTGAAGCGGAATTCGAGAGTCCAGACTCCCCGCGCGAGATTTGCATGGTTGAAGCGCTCGGCGCTTTCGTACGATGATGTCTTGACAACAATCACGTCGCACGAGTATATAGCAGGTCGGCTCCAGAGACGTTCGCAATTTGAAAGGTGCGATGTCAGGGAGGAGCAGAGAATGGCGATATTTCCCAAGCTTCCGATGTGATCGATCGCAGGACGGCGGAATGACAGACCAACAAAATCCGAGTAACGAACAACTGCTCTCGCTCTTTGAGAGGATGACACTCATACGGCTCATGGAGGAGCGCCTGAAGGCCGACGCAGCGGCCGGCAAATTGCCAGGTGCCGTGCATCTCTACATTGGCCAGGAGGCTGTTGCGGTCGGCGTTTGTGCCAACTTGCGCGACTCGGATTGGATCACCAGCACACACCGCGGTCATGGTCACTTTCTTGCGAAGGGCGGCGACCCAAAAGCCATGATGGCTGAGATTTGGGGAAAACGCACGGGCATCTGCAAAGGCGCGAGTCGTGTAGTTCGAAATGGAGATCAACGACATGCAACACAGGCTCAGACATCAAGCCGGAATGAGACGGGCAGCGGCGCGCATCTTCGCGTACTTCGTAGTGTTGGCCGCAGGCATTGCTTTCGCGACGCAACTCGGAATGGGCCAGTGGTCCACGGTCGGAGGCGATTCCGGAAACACACGCTATTCGTCGCTGACGCAGATCAACGCGCAGAATGTTGCGAAGCTAGGCGCCGCGTGGGTTTCGGAAAAGGTTGGACCGGCACCGACCGCGCGTGCGATGCCAGTGGTCGATAACGGCCTGATGTTTCTGACGGCGCCGCCATATGTGTACGCGGTGAACCTTAGCACGGGAAAGATCGCGTGGCGCTACAACGCGATGCCCGGCGGCACGCCGGCGCGGGAAGGCGTGGCCGTGGGCGCGGGCCTCGTGTTCGTCGGGTTGTCTGACGCGAATCTAGTCGCCCTCCGCGAGGAAACTGGCGAAGTTGTTTGGAAAACTTACCTCGGCGACCCGGTGCACGAACCGTCCGCGGGCTTCTCAGGCGCGCCAGTTTACGCCGACGGGCTAGTATCGGCCGGCCTGAATGCGGATTTTGGATATCGAGGGCGGATCATCGCCGTTGACGCGAAAACTGGGCACGAAGCGTGGCGCTTTTATGTCGTGCCCGCGCCGGGCGAGCCGGGGTCCGAGACCTGGCCGAAGAACAATAACGCGTGGCAGCACGGCGGAGGCGCCGTCTGGCTCGTGGGAGCGTCCGATCCGGAACTCGGCCTGGTGTTCTATGCAACCGGAAACGCCGTCCCGCAGTACGGCGGCGAAAACCGACCCGGCGACAACCTGTATACCGATTCGGTGGTCGCACTTGAGAGCAAGACCGGCAAGCTTCGCTGGCATTATCAGTTGCTTCGGCACGACATCTGGGAAGCCGACGTCGCCGAAGCGCCGGTGCTGTTCGACGCACAGGTGAACGGCCAATCCCGCAAGGCAATTGCGGCCATGCGCACGGACGGCTATCTGTTCATGCTCGATCGCGTCACCGGGAAACCCCTCGGACGCATCGAGGACCGGCGTGTGCCACAGGATGCATTCCAGAAAACCGCCGCGACGCAACCGTATCCGGTGGGCGCGGACCCCGTCCTGCCGGACTGCGACTATTGGAGACAGCAGCCGGTCCCGAAGGGTTTTGAAGTGGGTTGCTTCTTTACGCCAGCGTCGTTGCAGAGACCGGCTCTTCTGGAGCCTGTTTACGGCATGCGCGCGACGCCGATGGCTTTCGATCCGCAGACGCGGTTTTTCTATGCGACCGGCAATGCGGGCTTGCAGTGGTTCTGGCGTGGCGAGAATCCGGGCTTCTTCAGCCTCACGCTTAGCGGGCGTGTGCCTGGGCTGAATAAGCTGAGCTTCGGCGTTCTGGCCGCCATAGACAGTCGCACGAACAAGATTGCCTGGAAGAAGGAATTTCGCGTGGGACGACCGAGCGGCGCGCTCGCCACTGCGGGAGGCCTTGTCTTCCAGATGGCCGGCGACGGCAACCTCCAGGCATACGACGCCAGCAACGGCTCTCTCTTGTGGCAGTTTCAAACGGGCGACTTAGGGGGCAGCCCGCCCATCGCGTACGAAAGCGGAGGAGAGGACTACATCGCCACGATTGTTGGCGGCACGGTGTGGGCATTCAAATTGGACGGAACGCTCCCGCAGCGGTCGGCGCCGCCGACTCCTCCTCAGGAGGACTTTGCGGGACCAATTGAGAATACGGCGAACATCGAGACCACGACCCTTTCGCGGGACTTCGGCTTGATGGGCTCGCACTTTATCATCGACGAGTATGAGTTCAATCCATACCGTGTGCGAGTCAAGGCCGGCACGCGAGTCAGTTGGAGAAATAACGGGCAGATGATTCACACCGTTGTAGCAGAGGAGGGATCGTGGACGACCGGCCCTCTGAACCCTCTCGACATCGGCAGCGTCATCTTCGACAAGCCAGGGACGTACGTTTACATTTGCAAAGAGCACCCATGGGTATACGGCCAAATCATTGTCGAACCCGCTCCCGAGAAAAACGGCGAGAGCCAACCGCCTGGCAAATAGGAACTCGACTAAGAGCCAATCACGGGATCGTAAAGCGGAAAAGTGCGTACCCTGCGTTTTGGTATGGCGCGGGCGTGTCGGTGGACAATGAGAAGTAGAACCGTGTTGAATGACAGTTTTGTGGGGCGCAGGACTCGCGCCTTTCAGCAAAGGAGCCGCAACTATGAAGCGTCGATTCGTGGCCCTCGTCTTGTTCGGATTAATGCTGCTCGTATCTGACGGGCTATCTTTCCGAGTTCTGCACGGGGAATCAAAGGTTGTGGCTTTCGCAAGAGCGAGCCAGGAAAAGTCAGCGCAAACGAAAGAAGCAGAGCCATTTCCCCAAGTACCGCGCATCACGGCCGAGGATGTCCAGCGTTTGGCGAAGGACAGCGGAAAGGTCGTGTTAGTGGATACTGACGACCCAGAGGCTTACGAAGCCGAGCACATCAAAGGTGCTGTGAATATTCCCTACGATCCAACTCGCGATACACACGAACAGGATCAGTCTCTCAGCGCACTTCCCGGCGACAGGCTGATCGTTTTCTACTGCAATTGTTCCCACGAGGAAGACAGTGCGCCGATGGTGATGGAGATGTGGGAACTAGGCTACGACCACGACAAGGTCAAGGCTTTGAAGGGCGGCTTGATTCGCTGGGAGCAATTGAAATACCCGCTCGCCGGCACGGACATCAATTCGTCCAAGCCCACATCAAACTAGCTCATTAGCGCCATTCACTCCGTCGATATAGCGACTAGCGTTCTCATGTCGCACTTTGGCAGCAGTGGGGAAGGACCATTATAATCGGGTAAGGGACCGGAGGAATTTCCCCAAGAAAATCGTCGCCGATGTTATTGGTTTAATTTTCCCCAGCTGTCCCTACTAAGAACTCGGTTCTCATTGAGCAGGTTGAATTTGAACGGCTCTCGCGATAGCTTGCTC
>OBLU010006627.1_pt1 | contig 10293 bp, 9 predicted proteins | sample 1518681 | NCBI WGS metagenome assembly OBLU01 (sample SAMEA3539304, study PRJEB22396) | soil metagenome | biome: tundra; feature: field; material: soil | place: USA | collected 2010-05 | depth 0.15 m
CTGGGCTCGTACTCGAGCCGGGTCACGATCATGATGGGCAATGCGGCGCTGCAGGCGGCGGAGCGCGCGCGCGAAATGCTGGTCACCGCAGCGGCCGAACAACTCGAGGTCCTGCCGGCGAGCATCGTGCTCTCGCGCGGCCGTGTATTCGCGGCCGGTGATGCGAACAAGAGCATGAGCTTCGCCGAGGCGGTGGTCTATGCGGAAACGAAGTTCGGCACGCTGGGCACGGTGGGTTCCTACTCGCCGCCCAAGCCGCCGGGCAAGTTCAAGGGTGCGGGCGTAGGTCCGTCGCCCGCGTATTCCTTCACCGCCTGCGTGGTCGAGGTGGAAGTCGACGAGCATACCGGCTGGATCACTGTGCCCAAAATCTGGATTGCGCATGACATCGGTCGCGCGCTCAATCCGGTGCTCGCGCGCGGCCAGGTCATAGGCGGCGTCTACATGGGACTGGGAGAGGCCTTGATGGAAGAGCAGGTGTTCCGGCGGCTGCCGCCCAAGCTCTCCAACGCCCTGGTGCACAAGTTTCCCTCGCTGCTGGAATACAAGAGCATCACTTCGCTCGACATGCCCGAGGTCGAGGTGATGCTGATCGAGGATCCCGATCCGAACTGCCCGTTCGGTGCCAAGGAGGTCGGCCAGGGGCCGCTCCTGCCGGTGATGCCGGCGGTGGCCAACGCCATTTTCGACGCGGTCGGCGTGCGCATCGACGAGGTGCCGATCACCCCGGAAAAAGTCCTGCGCGCGCTGCACCTGAAGCGCGAAGGAAAAAATCCGCGCGTGGGACCGGAGCATTTCCCCCACGTGCCCTATGCGGAGCCGACGTTCGTGCTGCCGCCGGGCGAAGGCGGCGATGGCACCGAGACCAAAGATCCCAACAAGAAACCGGCGCGCAAGCCGGAGGCGTGCGTATCATGATGCGCCTGCCGTGGTTTCAATTTCACGCGCCGACCAGCGTGGCGGAAGCCGCGCGCATACTCGCAGGCGAAGGGCCGCGCGGCATGCTGATCGCCGGCGGCACCGATCTTCTGCCCAACATGAAGCGCCGCCAGCAAACGCCGGCGACGCTTATTTCGCTTAACCGGGTCGAGGGCCTGAAGAAAATCGCGAACGGATCCGGCTTGGCGCTCGGCGCCGGACTCACACTGACCGAGGTCGTGAATGCGCAAGCGGTGCGCGAGCAGTACCGCGGCCTGTGGCAGGCGGCGGCGCAGGTGGCCTCGCCGCCTCTGCGCAACATGGGAACTCTGGGCGGCAATCTGTGCCTGGACACGCGCTGCAACTACTACAACCAAAACGAAGATTGGCGCAAGGCGATCGACTACTGCATGAAGAAGGACGGCAAGACTTGCTGGGTCGCCACCGCCAGCAAGCGCTGCCTCGCGGTGTCTTCGACCGACACGGCGCCGGCTCTGATCGCCCTCGGCGCCAAGGTGCGGCTGGTTTCATCAGCTGGCGAACGCGAACTCGCGCTCGCCAGCCTCTACAACAACGACGGCATCGATTACCTCACGCGCAAAGCCGACGAGATCCTGACCGAGGTGCTGTTACCCAAAGCTGACGGGTGGAAGAGCACCTATTGGAAGCTGCGCCGGCGCGGCTCTTTCGATTTCCCGCTGCTCGGCGTTGCGGTGGCAGCGCGCGCTGCGCCCGACGGCACCCTCCTCGAGGCGCGCGTGGTGCTGGGCGCGGTCTCGTCGCAACCGTTCGCGGCCAGCAAGGCGAGCGAGTTCCTCATCGGCAAGAAACTGACTGACGAAGTCATTGCCGAGGCCGCAGCGTTGGCGGCCTCCAGGGCGAAGCCCATGGACAACACCGACCTCGATGTTTATTGGAGGAAGGAAGTGGTGCCGGATTTTGTCGGCTATGCGCTGCGCGAAATCCGCGGCGACGACATGCGCGCCATGCGCATGCGCATCGCGCGGCAGCCGCTGTAAGCTTCGCCTGTATCCGCACCTCTACGGTGCGGATACTTCCGCCGTCGTGACGCATGCGCATAGAACCCGCCGAACTTGCCTTTGACAGTGAAGGAACGCCGTATTCGCCCGCTTACGGCGACGTGTACCACAGCGCGGATTCGGGCCCCGGTCAGGCGCGCCATGTGTTTGTCGGGGGCAACGATCTGCCCCGCAGATGGGCCCATGCGCGCGTGTTCACCATCCTCGAAACCGGATTCGGGTTCGGGCTCAATTTCCTCGCCACCTGGCGCGAATGGCGCGCCGACCCCGCGCGTTGCGAACGCCTGCATTTTGTTTCGATCGAAAAGCATCCGTTCGAGCGCGACGCGCTCCGGACGCTGCATCTGCGCTACGGCGAATTCGCGCCGCTGGCCGAACAGTTGCAGCAGGCGTGGCCGCCGCTTGTGGCGGGCCTGCACCGGCTGCAGTTCGAGGACGAACGGCTCACGCTGACTATTGCGTTCGGAGACGTGCTCGATCTGATGCCACGGTTGCGCCTGCATGCCGACGCCATTTACCTCGACGGGTTCGCGCCCCGGTGCAATCCGCAAATGTGGTCGCCGCAACTGATGCGGCGGCTCGCGCGGCTCGCTCATCCCGGCACGACCGTTGCGACCTACTCGAGCGCGGCCATGGTGCGCGAGGGACTCGAGGCGGCCGGGTTCGCTCTCGAAAGATGTCCCGGATTCGGGCGCAAGCGCGAAATGCTTCGCGGCAGCTTCGCGCCGCGCTGGCCGCCGCGCCGTGCGCGCGCAGCCGCTCCCGAGCGAACTGTCCGCCACGCCATCGTCATCGGCGCAGGCCTGGCGGGGGCGGCGATCAGCGAGCGCCTGGCGCGGCGGGGATGGCAGATCGACCTGATCGAGCGCCGCGCGCTGCCGGCCGCGCAAACTCCCGGCATCTACGCCGGTGTCTTCCACCCCCACATTTCGCGCGACGACTGCATCCTGTCGCGGGCCGCGCGCAACGGTTTCCTCTACGCTGTCGCGCGCTGGCTGGCGCTGGAGCGGGCCGGTCACACGCTTGCCTGGGCGCGCTGCGGTGTGCTGCAGCTCGGAGGGGATTCCCACCGGGACCAGCGCATGACCGAAGCCATTGCCGCCCAAGGTTATCCGCCCGGCTATGCGCAATATGTCGAACGCGCTGGGGCGGAGACGCTGGCGGGATGCGGATTGAAGAGCGGCGGCTGGTGGTTTTCCGGCGCCGGATGGATGCGTCCGCTCGGCCTCATCGCCGCGCAACTCGCCGCAGCCGGCTCGACGCTCACGCCGCATTTCGGCATTCGAGTGGATGCCATCGCGCGCCGCGGCGGCGCATGGCAGGCGCTTGCCGCGGACGGCACGCTGATCGCGACGGCCCCGGTGCTCGTCCTCGCCAACTCGAACGACACCACGCGTCTCGCCTCTATCGCCCAGCCCCTGAAGAACATTCGCGGGCAGATTACCTATCTGCCGGCGGAAATCCTGACGGCCCCGCGCGTCGTGCTCACCGGCTCAGGATACGTCCTGCCGACCGCCGGTGGGGTGGTGGTGACGGGGAGTACCTACGATCACGACAACGACGATCCCGCGCCGCAGGTGCAAGGCCACGAGGCCAATCTGCTGCGCCTGGCGCAACTGCTTCCGCATGCGCAGCTTGCGCTGGATGCGTCGAAGCTGGACGGCGCGGTGGGTTTTCGTTGCGTGGCACCGGACCGCATGCCGCTCGCCGGCGCCATGCCGGACGTGGATGCCGCGCGAGCGCAGAAAGCCGGCCTCTCCGGCGCGCAACTGACCGATTTGCCTCGATGCCCGGGACTTTATTGTGCCTCGGCTTATGCATCGCGCGGGCTGGTCTGGGCAGCCCTCGCCGGCGAACTGTTGGCGAGCCTGATCGAAGGCGAGCCCTTCCCGATCGAGGGCGACCTGGCCGACGCGCTGGATCCCGGGCGCTTCGTGCTGCGCCAGGCGCGCCACGCAAAGCTGTGATTGGCGTGATTCGTAGTTGCCAATTCAGGAATCGGTGGTACTCAAATTAACGCCATGCAATGGCCGACAGTATGATTTGAAGGCTACGTAAGGGGCAAATAGTCTGAAAGCAGTATCACGTAGCTGCGGAACTACGCTATCTTCCATATCCAACTGTATGGCCGCTACCGACCCGTTGCAGTCAGTCGAGTTTCTCCAGAGCGGTCATTCGCGGCCTTACTCGATCACACGGTCCGCACGTACCAGAACCGACTGAGGAATCTTGATGCCGAGCGCTTTGGCGGTTTTTATGTTCACGACCAATTCGAATTTGGTCGGCTGCTCGATCGGCAGGTCTCCCGGTTTTGCCCCTTTCAAGATCTTATCCACATAAGTGGCGGCGCGCTGGAACATGTCGGAGCGATAAGGTCCGTAAGTTATGAGGCCGCCGGATGCGGCAAAAACTGAATAGCTGGTGATAGCGGGAAATCGATTCTTGAGTGCGAACGTGGCGATGCGAGCGTGCTGCTCGTTTAAAGCGGCATCCGACGGTATCAATAGCGCATCGGGTCTGTATATTGTGATCGACCGGAAAACGGCGTCGAAACTTTCCGGCGAGGTTACCTAAAACGCCTTTGCCGAAATACCGAACCCTCCCGCAGAGGCGCGGATTTGTTCGAACATACTTTTACCCGTAGGATTGCTGGCATTGACGAGAACCGCGAATTGCTTCGCCCGCGGCAGTAATTCGCGCATCAGCTCCACGAATTTGGTTGCCGCATCTTCGTTTTGGCTCGAAAGACCGGTGGTGTTGCCGCCGGGCCGCGCCAGACTTGCGACAAGGCCGCTGCCCACTGGATCGTTCACCACAAAAACAATCGGGATCGTTTTAGTCGCCCGCTGCGCCGCGCGCACCGATGCAATGGTGTTTGCAACAATGACCGCGGGATTGAGTTTCAGTACTTCGTTCGTCAGCGCGGGAAAGCGGTCGTAATTCCCTTCCGCATACCTTACCTCAAGAATGTAGTGTTCACCTTCGAGCATGCCGTTCTCGCGCATGCCGTCCTTGAAGGCGGATATGTTGGTCGCAGTCTGTACCGCCCAACCGGGAGCGATATAAGCGATGCGCCAAACTTTGCCCTGCTGTTGCCCGAAGCAACCGAACGGCGCTGTCAGCGCGCCTGCACCAATCGCGACAAGCAATTTGCGCCGATTATTCATTCATTATCCCTCCCTGGGTAGGCGCCCATTATGCTCGCTTGAGCTATTCACAGGGACGATGTAATGGACCGATCGAGGCAGATTTGAAATGTAAGCGGGAACTTCCGCTTATGGCCGGTTCGCGACACGTCGCTTATGCGCTAAAGAGATGCCATGATGTCGTCCAGGCCGTCGCCCAGACGTCTACGTCGCACAATTTGATCAATCGGAGGATCCATGTGGAATTTGAGCTTGCCGTGGTGGGAATTCGTTCTGCGCGGCGTCGTTGTGTATGTCTTCTTGCTTATCATCTTGCGCATGACCGGCAAGCGCCAGACGGGACAGTTGGCGCCCTTTGACCTGGTGCTGCTACTCGTTCTTAGCAACGCTGTTCAGAACGCAATGAACGGCGGGGACAATACCGTGCTTGGTGGCATTATTTCCGCCACGACTCTCATCGCGCTCCATCACGCCGTGGCGTTCATGACGTACAAGAGCAAGAGGCTGGAAGCATGGATTGAAGGAACCCCCCGTACACTGATTCATAACGGTGTGTTGAACGAGGGCGTCATGCGCAGCGAATTGCTTACGCATCACGAATTGGCGGCTGCCCTGCGAGCGGCGGGCTGCGCGGAGATTGAAAACGTGCGTGTCGCCACCTTGGAAAACAATGGGCAGATCACTATTTCCCTGCGGCCGCATTCGACATGACCCGCCATCCAATAATGATTCAGCGCCCGCCAGACAGCGTCAGGATGCTGCCTATCATGTAGGCGGCCTCGCCGGACATCAGCCACAGGATGGCCTCGGCGCATTCCTCGGCGGTGCCGAGGCGGCCTATCGGCACCTGAGGAATCATTTTTTGAAGACGGTCGCCGAGGCCGGCCTCGGCGTGGAGTTCCGTGGTGATCAATCCGGGGCTGATGGCATTGACACGGATGCCCTCGGCAGCGACTTCCTTGGCCAGCCCGATGGTGAAGCTGTTGATCGCGCCCTTGGTCGCGGCATACGGAATCCACTGGTTCGCACCTCCCAGGGTCGCGGCGAGCGAGGATACGTTGACGATGGCCCCGCCCGCGCCGCCGTTCTTGGTGGACATGCGCCGCACCGCCTGCTGCGAGCAGAATATGACGCCGGCGACATTCACCTCGAGCACGCGCCGGATCGCTCCAGCATCGAAGCTGTCGAGGCGTCCGGCGCGCCCGGTGATGCCGGCGTTGTTGACCAGCGCGGTGACCGGCCCGAGTTCGAGATCGACGCGCTCGAACAGCTTGATCACTTCGTCCTCGATCGCGGTGTCCGCCTGCACCACGATCGCCTTGCCGCCGCCCGCGCGGATCTCGGCCACGACCGCTTCGGCACGCTCCTCGTTCTTCAGGTAATTCACGCATACCGCGTAGCCGCGCTTGGCCGCGAGTTTCGCCGTCGCCGCGCCGATGCCGCGGCCCGATCCGGTAATAATGGCTACGCCTGACATTGTGTTTTCCCTGCCTTTGGATTGGTTTCGATCGACCGGCTGGAATGCTAGCACCCGCGCGCGCTATCCGCTTGCGCCGCCAGTCCGGCCTCGCGCGCTTGCCCGGGTTTGTTTATGATGATGGCCTCCGAGGCATCGACAAAAGGAACACCGCATGAGCAGGATTTCATCGGCGCCGGCGCAGCAGGCGGCGAGCATACTTAATTTCATCGGCGGCGAGTTCATCGCGGCAGGATCGGGCAAGACCTTCGAAAACCGGTCGCCCATCGACGCGCGGTTGCTGGGACTCGTCTCCGAGGCTGGAGAGGCCGAGGTGGATGCGGCGGTGAAAGCCGCCCGCGCCGCGCTCGCCGGGCCGTGGGGCGCGCTCGAAATGGCCGAGCGCACCGAGTTGCTCTACTCCGTGGCCAACGAGATCAACCGGCGCTTCGACCAGTTTCTCGAGGCCGAGGTCGCCGACACCGGCAAGCCGGCGAGCCTCGCCCGGCACATCGACATCCCGCGCGGCGCGGCCAACTTCAAGATTTTTGCCGATGTGGTGAAGAACGTGCCGGGCGAATTCTTCCAGATGGCCACGCCCGACAAGAGGGGCGCCATCAACTACGCCATCCGCGTGCCCAAGGGCGTGATCGCTGTGATCGCGCCGTGGAACCTGCCGTTGTTGCTCATGACCTGGAAAGTGGGCCCCGCGCTCGCCTGCGGCAATACCGTGGTGGTGAAGCCCTCGGAAGAGACGCCCGCCACGGCGACCCTGCTGGGCGAGGTGATGAACGCGGTCGGGGTGCCGAAGGGGGTCTATAACGTCGTCCACGGTTTCGGTCCCGGTTCGGCCGGCGAGCTGCTCACCCGCCATCCGGGCGTCGACGCGGTCACCTTCACCGGCGAGACGCGCACCGGCGCCGCGATCATGAAAGCGGTTGCCGATCGCGTGCGCCCGGTGTCGTTCGAACTCGGCGGCAAGAACGCGGGCGTGGTGTTCGCCGACTGCGACTTCGACGCAGCGGTGGAAGGCATGGGCCGCGCGGTATTCGCCAACTGCGGTCAGGTCTGCCTCGGCACCGAGCGCGTCTACGTCGAGCGGCCGATTTTCGACAAGTTCGTCGCCGCGCTGAAAGCGAAGGCCGAGAGCCTCAGGCCCGGCCGCCCCGAGGATGCGAAAACCGGCCTCGGGCCGCTGATCAGCGCGGAACATCGCAACAAGGTGCTGTCGTACTACGCCAGGGCGCGCGACGAGGGCGCCACCGTGGTCACCGGCGGCGGCATTCCGAAAATGGAAGGCGGGCTTGCCAACGGCTTCTGGGTCGAGCCGACCATCTGGACCGGATTGCCGGAGGATTCTGCCGTGGTGCGCGAGGAAATCTTCGGGCCCTGCTGCCACGTGCGGCCGTTCGATACCGAGGACGAGGCGGTGCGGCTCGCCAACGACACGCAGTACGGGCTCGCCACCACCGTCTGGACTACCAACCTCGCGCGCGCACACCGCGTCGCCGCGAAAATAGAAGTCGGCATCTGCTGGGTCAACTGCTGGTTCCTGCGCGACCTGCGCACCCCCTTCGGCGGCTCGAAGCAATCCGGCATCGGCCGCGAGGGCGGCGTGCATTCGCTCGAGTTCTATACGGAATTGCGCAACGTCTGCGTCAAATTGTAGCGGCGGCTCCCCCCGGGGGAAATGGACATTACGCGGCTGGCCTAAAAGAAGGGGATTTCGATTTCCTGAGTGCCTGCTTACAGCGTTGCTGCTTACAAGGGATATTGGCCCGCTCGTTCACCTTCAAACACGCTACGCTTCTTTACGGCGTCTACATCAACAACCTCACCGACGCGGCACTGAAACGATTACATCAAGGACTTGGCTCATTTGGCGCATATCTTGGCTACATCCCAACAACTTTCCTATCTCGGGCCAAGATTTATATTTCGACAAGTATGGCTGGTTTTCTGCTAAAAAAAGGCAAGACCTTCATCATGGCGCACGAGGATGACAGACAAAACACTGAAGACATCAATATCACTCTGTATGACCTAGAGCAGTGCGGCTACAACGTCGCAAGCCTGCAATCCACCTATTTCAGCATCTTTCTGACATACAAGATTGAACGCCCTGTATTCCAGGGAGACGAGGCAGATATCGAGATTTCCCTGAATGCTATCTCAAGCGATATCCAGCCGCTTAATGATTTTAGTGTTCTGCTTGACGAAGCGAAGCATGGATATCTGATAAACCAAAAACTTGGAAAGCTCCACAAAGCAGGGCTGGCAAAGGCAGATCGCACTCAGATCGAATTAATCATTCAGGCAAAGGTTTCTGGTAGTTATGTCTACAACTTGGTATACCTAGAACAGCACGATGTAATGAAGTTCAATATCATGCTTGAAATCGGCCGCTCCGGTGGCTATGCGACGCGGATGACCGCGGCGCTGGAGTACATGCCGGAGAAGAAGACCTTAAGAGTTATCACCCTGCACTAGTGAAACCTAACCCGCTGGTTAACCGGACCTGCCTTCGGCGGGCCGGTTACCAGCAACGTTGAGGGTCTGGATTTCGAACTAGGCTACTTCCGCTTTGGGTCGGGAGTACGCATTGGCGATTTTGGAAAGCTGCCGCTCAGATTCACCGGATCGAGTGACCGCCGCGACAGGCGGCTTCGCCGAGGAGCAGGCCTCGAGGACAATGTGGCTGAACAACTGAAGTAGCGCGGTGCCGGCGGGCACCCCGTCAGCTTCCTACTCGCCACTCCCAAGGCAGGTTTCCCAGTGACGCGTCAAGGGTGGTTCCCCCTGGGCATCCGCGACCGGCGCAACGCCGCTTGCGGCGCTCCGGCCGAGCGCCGCATAATCGCTGCATGTGCGGCCGCTACAAGATCGTCACCGATGCGCAGGCGCTCTACGACGCGTTTCAGGTCGAGGCGGAGCTGAACGCGGCGTCGCTAGCGCGCTATAACGTGGCGCCGGCGACCGTTCAACTGGTGATCCTCAGCGAGGGCGGGCACAGGGTGGCGCGCTGGCACCATTGGGGGCTGATTCCGCATTGGGCCAAGGATAAGACCATCGGCTACAAGACGATCAATGCGCGCGGGGAAAGCGTCGCGGCAAAGCCGGCGTTCCGCGCGGCGTTCCGGCAGCGGCGCTGCCTCGTTCCGGCCACGGGTTTCTACGAGTGGAAGGTCCAGGACGGCGGCAAGCAACCCTATCTGATCAGGCCCGCGAGCGGCGGACTCATTTCCTTCGCCGGGCTGTGGGAGACCTGGGCCGGGCCCGAGGGGGAGGTGCGCTCGTTTACCATCATCACCACCGAGCCGAACGAGCTGATGGCACGCATCCATGATCGCATGCCCGCGATCATCCCGCGCGAATACTATACGCGCTGGCTGGATCCGGCGCTGCAAGACCCGGCGCAGATCCAGCCGATGATCGGGAGCTACCCGACCGGCGAGCTGCAGGCCATTCCCGTCGGCCGCCAAATCAACAACGCCCGCAGCCAGGGGCCGGAGTTGATCGAGCCGGCGGGCGAGCCGCTCGCGTGACCCTGATCTTGCCCCAACGGGGATGGCAAAGGTTAGTTAGAATGGCGCCATGCTGATAATGGACCGAGCCTGATGGAGCAACCGTTCGAAATGGATCTGAGCCTGCAGGTCGGCAAGTACGACATCCGCAGGCAGCTCGGCAAGGGCGCGACGGGGACGGTCTATCTCGCCGTGGACACGTTCTCGGG
>OBLU010006628.1_pt1 | contig 10291 bp, 10 predicted proteins | sample 1518681 | NCBI WGS metagenome assembly OBLU01 (sample SAMEA3539304, study PRJEB22396) | soil metagenome | biome: tundra; feature: field; material: soil | place: USA | collected 2010-05 | depth 0.15 m
AGCATGGTCGGGATGATTCCCACCGCGACGAGTCCGAGGCACCCCGCAATTACGACCAGGTTCGAAGGATTTCCGCCGCGCGCAGTATCATCCGGAAGCAGCCGGATGCCGGCGCGTGCGTAGTCGGTGCGGAAGAGTCGCGCGACCGCAAAGGTATGCGGCAGTTGCCACAGGAACATGATCGCGAAGAGCACGATCGGCTCCAGGCCGAGGCCGCCGCGCGCCGCCACCCATCCCGCCACTGGAGGGAGAGCACCGGAAACCGCGCCGACGACGTTGCACATCCAGGTATATCGCTTCAGCGGAGTGTACACGCCGAGATAAATGATTGTGATTGCGGCGATCACCGCGGCGCAGGGCAGGTTCGTCGCGAGCGTCAGGTAAACGAGGCCGGCGCCCGTCGCGCTCACGCCGAAGACCAGCGCTTCGGCCGGGCGCATCCTCATGTCGGGCAGCGGACGATGGCGCGTGCGATCCATCATCGCGTCGGTGTCGCGCTCGACGTACTGATTGAGCGCCAGCGTCCCGCCGGCTGCCAACGCCGTACCCGCCAGCAGATTCAGCGCGAGCGTAACATCGAATCCCGTGCGCCCACCCAGATAGAAACCGGCCAGCGTCGTGACCAGCACCATCAGCACAATGCGCGGCTTGGTCAGTTCGAAATAATCGCTCACGCTGCCGTGTGGCAGCGTCAGCACAGATTCAGCGGTCGCCACTTTGGCACTCATGCGGTCACCTGCCGTTCGATTACGCGCGAACTCGCATGCGACTCGATCGCATGGGCGCGAGGCGGCGCTCCGAGGATGCGATATGCACGAAGGGTCAGCGTCAGGCTGGTCGCCAGAACCGCGGCGCCGAGCGCGACGTGGCTGGTCGTCGGGAGCACCGCGCGCTCGCTCCAGATTGTGATCGCACCGAGACAAATCTGGATAACCAGCAGGATGAACAACCCGATCGCGGGGCGGCGCAGCGCGCCGACCTCACGATGCGTCCGGAGCACGCGCGCGACCGTCCACAAAACCATCGCGGTGACAACCACCGCACCGCATCGATGGGCAAAATTAATCGCGATGTACTCGTCCCAGTACGGCGGCGCCAAATAGCCGAACGAAAGCGGAAAATCGGGGATCACCAGCCCGGCGCTCATGTGCCGCATCAGCGCGCCGACGAGAATTTGCAGGTAAATGACGGCGGTCATCGCGGCGGCAAGCGCAGGCAGCGGGATTCGTGACGGCGGATCATCGACGTGCGGGGTCGTGCTCCAGCGCGGATTGGTGAAAATAGCGATCGATACCATCAGGCACAACAGCGCCTGAGCTGTAGCGGCGTGCGCAACCGCGATCGCCAGCGGCAACTCGAACAGCACTGTGATTCCGCCGAGGACGGCCTGCACGACGATAAGTCCGAACGCCAGCACGACAAGTTTGCGGACCCATCGCCGCGGCTCCGTGCGCCACGCCCACGCCATCAGCACCAGGGTAAGAACTACGACTGTTCCGGCAGCCAGGCGATGGCCGAATTCGAAACGGATGCCGCCCTCCCACGCCGGAATGAGTTTGCCGAACGCCAGCGGCCAGTCCGGCACGGCCAGCGCGGAACCGGTCGAGGTGACAAGTCCGCCGACGAAAATGAGGCAAAAAGTGGCGCCCGCGGTCAACATCGCAAAGCGATGCAGCCCGCGCGTCTTCTCATCCCCGGCTGACAACTGCGACTGATTCATTCGCTGTTAGCGCGATCGCCTATCCGCCGCGCCCGTCGAGTGTTCGAGCAACTGCGATTGCGGCAGATAATCCTCCGCAACCTCAGGCGAGCTGAACTCGTACGGTCCACGGTAAACGATCGGCACCGTCCCGGGCCAGTTGCCGTGCGGCGGCGGCGAAGGCGTCGTCCACTCCAGAGTATTCGCGAACCACGGATTCTCGGTGGCCTTGGCGCCCATGAAATAGCTCCAGATGATATTGGCCAGCAACAGGAACTGCGCGGCGCCGAGCACGAAAGCGCTGATCGAAATAAATTCGTTAATCGGGATGATCGGCTTCAAAAAATCATACTGCTGCGGATTGTAAATCCGGCGCATGTGTCCCGCCATCCCAAGGATGTGCATCGGAAAAAAGGTGCAATTGAAGGACACGAAGGTGATCCAGAAGTGAATCTTGCCCAGCGTCTCGTTCATCATGCGGCCGAACATCTTGGGATACCAATAGGTAATTCCCGCGAAGATCCCGAACAGGCTGCCGCCGAATAGTACGTAGTGAATATGCGCGACGATGAAGTAAGTATCGTGGATGTACATGTCCACCGGCGTGCACGCCATCCAGATTCCCGACATTCCGCCGATCACGAACATCGCGACGAACGCCAGCGCGTTCATCATCGCGGCCGTGTAATGGATGTTGCCCTTGTAGAGCGTGCCGAGCCAGTTGAAAGTCTTAATCGCCGACGGCACTCCGATGATCATCGTGGTGATCATGAAACTGCCGCCGAGCACCGGATCCATCCCCGACACGAACATGTGATGGCCCCACACGATCCACGACAGGCCCGCGATCGCGATCATCGCATACGCCATCGCGCGGTATCCGAATATCGGTTTGCGCGAAAACGTCGCGATGACGTCGGAGGCGATCCCCATCGCGGGCAGGATCATGATGTAAACCTCGGGATGGCCGAAAAACCAGAACAGATGCTGCCACAGCAGCGGCTCTCCGCCACCCGAGGGCAGAAAGAAATGCGTGCCGCCCAGGCGATCGAACAGCAGGAGCGCGATCGCCGTCGTCAGCACCGGAAGCGCGAGCAGCAGCAGAATCGCCGTGATGAACAGTGACCAGATCGTCAGCGGCAGGCGGAAGAAGTACATCCCCCTGGTGCGCATGTTGATGATCGTGGTGATGTAGTTGATCGAGCCCATCAGCGACGACGCGCCGAGCACGATGATGCTGATGCACCATAAGTTCTGGCCCCAATCGACGCCGGTGTAGATTGGCACTGCGCTCAGGGGAGCGTACGAGGTCCATCCCGCGGCCGCAGGACCGCCGGTTACGAAGAACGAGGAAAGCAGGATCACGCCCGCGACCGCGCCGACCCAGAACGACAGCATGTTCAGCTTGGGGAACGCCATGTCGCGCGCGCCGATCATCAGCGGGATGAGGAAGTTGCCGAAACATCCGACCAGGATCGGCATCACCACGAAGAAGATCATGATCGTGGCGTGCATCGTGAACATCGCGTTGTAGGTATTGGGCGGAATCGCGCCTTCGTACATGAACGGTTCGGGCACCCAGTGAAATCCCGGGACCTGGGTTTCGGGAAACGCCAGTTCCCACCGCATCAGCATCGCCATCAGGCCGCCGATCGCCATCATGAACAGCGCCATGAACAGGAACTGCCGCCCGATCATCTTGTGATCTTCGGAGAAGATATACGTGCGCCAAAAGCCGAGCCCATGAGGCTCCGCGTGCGCGCCGTGTACCGCAACCGCTGCCGTGCTGCTCATTTTGGGCTAGCTCCTTCGGTCGCCGAGGGCGGCGCGGGCGGATTTGCATACAGGTCTTTGAGCCACTTGTCGTAATCCTCTTGCGACTGGACCGTCAGATTGCCCTTCATCCCCGAATGCCCGAAGCCGCACAGCTGCGAGCACGGAATTTCGTATTGCCCGGTTTCGGTCGCTTCGAACCAGACGTGGATGATGCGGCCAGGTACCGCGTCCTGCCTCAGACGCATGTTCGGGACGTAAAAACTGTGGATGACGTCTTTCGAGGTCAGATCGATCCGCACCACTTTGTTGACCGGCACGTGCAGCTCGTTCTCGACGATGATGTCGTCCTTGGTGCCGAGTTTGCCGTTGCGCCCCGGATAAGTGATTTCCCAGTTGAACTGCTTCCCGGTCACCGCGTAGAACACATCCCCAGGAGGCCCATGCTCCTTGATATCAGCCCACGTCGAGCGGCTCATAAACGCCAGAACGATCAGGATCGCCGCGGTCGCCGTGGTCCAGATGATCTCGAGACGCGAATTGCCTTCAATATATTCCGCCTTGCGGCCGGGCCGGGTGCGATAGCGAATCATGAAGACCACCATCGCGATCATCACCGCGGTCCAAACGACCGCCACGATCCAGAAGATCAGCAAAAAGAGCCAATCGATTTGGGGACCGAAGGTCGAGATGTCGTGCGGAAAATACAGATGCTCGAGCATCGACGCGTCACCTCTACGCTACCAATGTGCAAATTCCCGACGAGCATTCGCCGCGCCGATCAAGGCGGCTAATGCAACGTTCCAACGCCTTCCGATTCATGAATTGGATGTAATTATGCCCGTTAGCGCAACGATTAGTGAAATGAAAAATCTTTATCCACCACCGCAACGCCCGCCTAATAGCCGCCATGACGCCCACATTTCAGTAGTTATTTCAAGCGTTTCGTGGTCCCATGATCCCATCGGCTGCGGGTCCGGTAATCAGGTATTGGCGCCAGATTGGCGGCAACAAACGTTTGGGCTACAACGGCTAGTCGAGGAAGAGGAGGTCTTTGTTTCTTATGCCTGATCGCGTGGCGACCATTTCCCAAGCCTTCGAGGCGCGGGCGCAGAAGTACGGTGCGCGCGCATTCTTAAAGGACAAGCCCGGCAAAGTCTGGACGGACCACTCGTGGACCGAAATCTCCGACGCCGCCGGAAAGCTTCGCGCCGGTCTGCTCAGCTTGGGCGTGCGCCCCGGCGATCGGGTCGCGATCCTCTCCGAGAATTGCCCCGAATGGATCGTCGTCGATCAGGCGGTGCTGGGGCTCGGCGCGATCGTCGTGCCGCTGTACACCACCAGCGGTCTGGAGGAAACCGCACACGTCATCAGCGACTCGGGAGCGAAAATCGTCGCGGCCAAGGGGCCCGAGATGATCAAGAAAATTCTCGGGCTGGGCAGTTCGATTCCCGAGGTCACGGCAATTGTCGCCATGCATCGCGGCGCCGAATCCGCACCCGCGGCGAACGCAACGCCCGCCATCATAACGCTGGCATCGGTGAGCGGCGATGCGCCGGCGGCCATCGTCGAGGGCAGCAGCGAGGACCTCGCGACGATCATCTATACGTCGGGCACGACCGGCACGCCCAAAGGCGTGATGCTCTCGCACGGCAACCTGCTTGCCAACTGCGAGGACTCGCTTGCCGCACTTGCGCTCAACGCCACCGACATGACGCTGTCGCATCTGCCGATCGCGCACTCGTTCGAACGGACCGCGGGTTACTACACGGTGGCGATGGCGGGAGGGACGATCGCGTTTGCCGAGAGTCTCGGGCAGCTCGCAGCGAACCTGACCGAGGTCGAGCCGACCGTGGTGCTCACGGTGCCCCGCCTGCTCGAAGTGATACATAGCCGCGTGATGCGCACGGTGGAGGCCTCGCCTCCGATACGCCAACGACTATTCAAAATGGCGCTGGCGGCGGGCGAACAAGCGGCTGAGTATCGCCATCGCGGTAAACCGGTTCCGCCCATGCTGGCACTGTCGATGGCGCTGTTCAGGCGCCTGGTCTTCGCGCGAGTGCGCGCGATCTTCGGAAATCGAATGCGCTACCTCATTTCCGGCGGCGCGCCGCTGCCGACCGAGATCAACCGCTTCCTGTCCGCCGCCGAAATTCCAATCGTCGAAGGATATGGCCTGACCGAGGCGGCTCCCGTCGTCGCGTGCAATCTGCACAACGGCAAGACCCGAATCGGCACGGTGGGCCAGCCTTTGGCGCATATCCAGGTCGAAACCGCCGCCGACGGCGAGTTGCTTCTGCGCGGGCCAAACGTGATGAAGGGTTACTACAAGCTCGAGGCCGACACCAAGGAAGCGATCGACGAAAATGGATGGCTGCATACCGGCGATATCGCGAAGATCGACGTCGAGGGTTACATCTCGATCACCGACCGCAAAAAGGAAATCATCGTGCTGTCGGGCGGCAAGAACGTGTCGCCCGCCTACGTCGAGAGCAAGCTCGTCGGCGACAAATTCATCGCGCAAGCTTGCGTGGTCGGGGACCGCCGCAAGCATCTCGCCGCGCTGATAGTGCCGGACTACGAAAATCTGGCGGAGTTTCTAAGCAACAACCAGCTCGACCCGAAAAACCCGGATGCGCTGGCGAAATCACCGGCGTTGAAGACGCTGCTGCATCAGCGGATTCGCGAAATCAACAAGCAGATGTCGGACGTGGAAGCGATCGTCGGGTTCACGATCATCGCGCAGCCGTTCACCCAGGAAAATGGCGAGCTCACGCCGTCGCTCAAGGTGCGCCGCAAGGTGGTTCAGGCGCACTTCAAGGAACAGATCGACACGATGTTCGGCGATTGATCGCGCGTCCGGCCCGGTTACTTTGTCTGGCCGCTATCCGCGACCAGCAGTGCATGGATCGTCGTAAGCTGCTTCACCATGTACGCGCGCTTGCCCTTGGGCGTGACGACTTCGATATCGTCCTGCGCCGCCTTGCCGATTAGCGCGCGGCCCAGCGGCGACGACAGCGAGATGCGGTTCTGCGCGCCGTCAACTTCCTCCGGCACGACGATCTCGAACTCCGCGATGCCGCCCTCATCGAGATCCTCGAGCCGAACGCGGCTGCCCAGCCCGACGGTGTCGCGCGGAATCGTCTCGAGATCGATCATCGTGAGCTCGACGATTCGCGCCTCCAGGTTGCCCACCCGCGCGCGGATGAACTCCTGACGCTGCTTCGCCATTGCCCATTCCGCGTTCTCGGACAAGTCGCCGTGAGCGCGCGCGCGCTCGAGTTCCTTGGGCAGGTCCACGGTGAGTTCGCGCTTGAGCGTCTCGAGGTCTTTTCTGAGCCGCTTGATTACCGGTAATTCAGCCATCGATACACTACTTCCTGAATGCGATCTTTTTTCCCCGCTTCAATCCGCGACGATTGAAGTCAGGCTCCGATTGACGCCGGTCACGCTCTGAATCTTCTGCACCACCAGCTCGCCGAGCGAGGTCACGTCCGCGGCCTCCGCGATCGCGATGATGTCGTGCGGCCCCGTGACCGCATGCGCCACCGAAACGCCGCCCACGCCTCGAATCTTGGCCGCGACCTCGCGCGCCTTTCCCGGCGACGTGTCGATCAGGATGAATGCCTTTACGGACATGCTCGTTTCTCCCGGCGCACGCCGGTCACCCGGCGCACACCCGCGCTCAGCGCGGTGGCGGAATCAAAGTACCCTTCTCATCATATACATAAAAACCGCGGCCTGATTTGCGGCCCAGATATCCGGCATCGACGTACTTCTTCAGCAGCGGGCATGCACGGTACTTGTCGTCGCCCAGCACCCGATGCATCACCTCCATGATCGCAAGGCAGGTGTCCAGCCCGATCAGATCCGCCAGCTCGAGCGGACCCATCGGCTGATTGGTGCCCAGCTTCATCGCGATGTCGATATCGGTCACGCCGCCGACGCCTTCGTACATCGTGTAAATCGCTTCGTTGATCATCGGCAGCAGCACGCGATTGACTATGAATCCCGGAAAATCCTGCGCGGTCATCGTGGTCTTGCCGAGCTGCTCGGCGAGCGCGCGGGTCTGCTGAAAAGTCGCTTCCGAGGTGGCCAGTCCGCGAATGATCTCGACCAGCTTCATCGCCGGGACCGGGTTCATAAAGTGCATCCCGATCACGCGGTCGGCGCGTGAAGTCCGCGCCCCCATTTTGGTGATCGAAATCGACGACGTGTTCGAGGCGAAAATCGTCTCGGGCGGACAGATCTTGTCGAGCTTCTGCAGCAGCGCGATCTTCGCGTCTTCGTTTTCGATCACCGCCTCGATCACGAAGCCGACTTTGGCCAGGTCCTCGAGCCTGGTGGTCGTCTCGACGCGGCGCATCACGCGATCGCGCTCCTCGGGCTTGAAGCGCCCGCGCTCGATCATCCGCTCCAGGTTGCGCGCGATCGAATCGACGCCGCGCTTGCACAGCTCCGGCGCGATATCATGCATCACGACCCTGATTTCCGCCTGCGCCGCGACCTGCGCGATTCCCGCACCCATCTGCCCTGCCCCGATGACGCCGATCTGCTGCAAACTCATTCGTCTCTCCGAAACTTATTCAGCCGTGAACCAGGTGGCCCGCGAGCGCATCCTAATGATGCCCTGGGGGCTCCTCACCACCGACCCACGTGCCGGCGCCGCCACCGCTTCGCATCGCGGTGCGCACCTTCCTTACATCTTCGGGCGACTGGCGCCCCGGCATCCCGAGGTTGCGCATCAAGAGGTTCGTCATGTTCGAGGTGAGCCGGTCGCGGATGGTTGGCTCGGCGCCGACTTGCGTGTCGAGCACCACATCGACCTGCTCCCGCGTGAGACCCTCTGTCACGAAAATATCGACCAGCCCGGTCAATCCGACTTCGCCGCCGGCGCGGTCCACGATCGCGACTACTTTCGCACACGGCGTGCAGACGCGGCGGATCAAACCGGCGCGCTTGCTGCAATAGACGCATCGCATCAGGAGATTAACCGCCTCAAAGTGAGCATCGCATCGGCGCCCGAATGCATCGCCGGGCCCGCATCCCCGAAGAAGCCCTGAAAAAACTTGAAGCGGCCGTGCGCACGAAAAATCGGCGGGCCCGCTTCAGTTCTGACGTTACTACCGGCCGTAGATGGTCGCAAGTATGACCGGCTGCCCCCGCTGCGGACGGATAAATCCTCACGGTTGACACCGCACCGCGGCAGGGCTACAGTCGCAATTGAGAATCATTCTCAGAATTAACAGTATGATCAATCAAACCGCCGTCGCTTACTTCTTCTATTCGCTTGGCATCCTCTTCCGCGAAGGCATGGAAGCGATGCTGGTCGTCGTCGCGCTCGCGGCCGCCACCCGCGGCGCGGGACGAATCGGCCGCTCGCGCGACATCTACGCGGGCGCACTGGCCGCGATCGTCGCCAGTCTCGTTCTGGCGTGGGTGGTCAACAATATAATCACCGACGACGCCAGCGACACGCTCGAAGGCGTCTTCCAACTCTTCGCCGCCGCGACCCTGTTTTACGTCAGCTCGTGGATGACCTCGAAAGGCCAGTCCGATCGCTGGATGAAGTTCATCTCGCACAAACTCCAGAGCGCCGAGCGCAGCACGGTTCCCGGTATCGCGCTCGGACTCACCGCGTTTCTCGCCGTGATGCGCGAGGGCGCGGAGACGATAGTGTTCTTTCAGGCGCTCACCAGCGGCGCGACCGAAGCTGTCGAGCGTCACGCGGTGACGGCCGGCATCGTCGTCGCCACGGTCGCACTGGCCGCGTCTTTCGTGGTCATCAAGCGCGCCGCCGATCGAATCCCGATAAGGATCTTCTTCCAGACGACTTCGATCCTGCTCTACGCGATGGCGATCGTCTTTGTCGGCCAGGGCATCGCGAGCTTGCAGGAAGCGTCAAGGGTATCGGCTACATTCGTGAATTACGCGCCAACGATTCCCATGCTCGGTCTGTTCCCGACGGTTCAATCGCTCGGGGCGCAGGCGGTTCTGCTGATGCTGGCGGCGGCCGCCGTGTTGGTTCCACGCAACGCTGCCGCACGACAGGTCAGGGGTGCAGAGCGGGCGGCGATGCAGCAGGCGCAGCGGAGTCAGACTTGAGCTCGGGCGCTTGCGCCACAGAATCGTCGCCGCCGAACAGAACGGTTTCCACGTCGGAACTCAGCTTCTCGGATATCACCAGCGCGCGAAACCCCATCCGCGTGCATTGATCGGCCATCGGGTCGCGCGCGACCGCACTTTGACGCACGTGCTTGAGCGCGACGCGCAAATCCTGCGTGCGATCGAGCAGGACGGACAGCCGCGCCGCGACGATCGCGGTCGAATTGCCGCCGCTCGACGCAAGATCGAGCGCCAACGCTTCGTCGTGCTCCGCGCCGGCCAGCGCATGAAGCACAGTTTTGATCTCGGCGCATGCCGCTTCGGCGCCGTCGCCGGACGCCGCGGGTAAACCGGCAGCCAAAGTCGTTTGCAGCGTGGCAAATAGAGTGACGCAAATCGCAAGGAGGATCCGCGTAGATACTGAAAAAAGAGCCGGCCGCGCGGCCGGCTGTGAAGACCTTCTGTCGGCACGATCGCATCGTCGGGGCAAGTCACCCCGCACGCTGCGCAATCGATGCCCTTCCACCTGCGCCGCGCCTACTTCCTCATCTCATCGATGATGCGCTCGCGATGGCCGTGCTCGATCAGCTGATCGTTGCGGCGGCCCTGCTTCAGCGCGATATACGTGAAAAACATCACCAGGATCATCATCGCGATGATCGGGACGTTGTCCGGCACGGTCAGGATTTGGAGAAACTGCTGAAACCCGCTGAT
>OBLU010006629.1_pt1 | contig 10291 bp, 9 predicted proteins | sample 1518681 | NCBI WGS metagenome assembly OBLU01 (sample SAMEA3539304, study PRJEB22396) | soil metagenome | biome: tundra; feature: field; material: soil | place: USA | collected 2010-05 | depth 0.15 m
AGGTCGAGGTCTTCGGCGCCGAGCTCGCCGACGATGCCCCGCCGCCGGCCGAGGTGCGGCGCCTATGCCGCCTCGCGGCGGGCTCCAGGGGAGTCGTGGACGGGCATCTGGCGATCGCGTTCGTCGATGCCGAGCGGATCGCCCAGCTCAATGCCGAGCATCGCGGCAAGCCAACGGCGACCGACGTGCTCTCGTTCCCCATCGATGGCGTCGGGGGGGTCGCGGGCTCCGGCCCCCGCGAGCTCGGCGACGTCGTTATCTGTCCCGAGCACACGGTCGACCTGCGCGAGGCCATCGTCCACGGGGTGCTCCATCTGGTGGGCATGGACCACGAGACCGACGACGGGGAGATGCTCGCGCTCCAGGACGAGCTGCTCGCCCGGGAGAGCGGGTGACCCGCAGCGGCTTCGTGGCGCTGGCGGGCAGGCCCAACGTGGGCAAGTCGACCCTTGTGAACCTCATCGTGGGGCAGAAGGTCGCGATCGTCTCCGATCGCCCCCAGACGACGCGGCGGGCGATCCGGGGGGGGCACTCAAGCGGCGAGCGCCAGATCGTTCTCGTGGACCTCCCCGGCGTTCACCGCCCGCGCGACGAGCTCACCGCGCGCATGGCGCGCCGGGTCCGCCAGGAGCTCGAGGGCTCCGACGTCGCCCTGCTGATCCTCAACGGTGAGCAGGGAGTGGGCCCCGGCGACCGCTTTATCGCACAGGCGCTCGCGAGCGCGAAGACGCCGGTGACGGTCGCGGTCAACAAGGTCGATCGGCTGTCCCCGGGCGCGGTGGCGGCGAGGCTGCTGGAGGCCGCAGAGCTCGAGGTGGGCGGGGATGTGTTTCCGGTCTCGGCACGCACCGGAGCGGGCGTGGAGGCGCTCGTCGAGCACCTGCTCGCCCTGATGCCGCAGGGGCCTTTCATGTTCGGGGCGGGGGCCACCTCCGATCAGCCGACCGAGGTGGTGCTGGCCGAGCTCGTGCGGGAGGCGGTCATCAAGCGCACCTTCCAGGAGGTGCCGCACGCGGTGGAGGTGATCGTGGAGGAGGTCGAACGACCACGTGAGGGTCTCGCGAGGGTGCGAGCGCTGATCTGGGTGGAGAGCGAGTCCCAGAAGGGGATCCTGGTCGGCGCTCACGGGCGGATGATCAAGGCGATCGGGATCGCCGCGCGGCGTGAATCAGAGCGCGAGCTCGGTTGTCAGGTCCATCTCGACCTGTCCGTGCGCGTACGCCGCGACTGGCGCGCCGATGGGGGATCGCTCGATCGCCTCGGCATCACCTGAGCGCTCAGCCGGCGTGTGTGCGCCTCAGAGCTTTCTCCCGAGGCTCGCCGCGATCCGCCTCACAGCCTCCAGGTCGAGCTCGGCGGTGAACACGAACGGGATTCCGAGCACCTCGAAGCGGCGACGGCGCAGGCGGGCGACCTGGTTGCGCTGCAGGCGCGCCCGGTTGTGCACGGCGCGGGCCGCCAGTGCGGCCGAATGAACGACGGCATCTCCCGGCGTCGCATCGAGACTCCTCGCCACGGCCCTGCCACCGTGCTTGACCGGCGCCAGCTCGACCCCGCCCAGTCGGGCGATCCGCCGCAGCTCCGGCTCGGTGAACCGCCGCGGCAGGAGTCCGTTGACGATCACCGTCTCGAGCTCGCGGCCGACCTGCCGGCGCAGGCTCGCGGTCAGCTCGAGCGTCTCGGTGACCGCCATCTCGGTTCCCTGGGCCACCGCCACATAGCTGGAGCGAGCTGGATCCTCCAGCAGGTCGCGCACCTCCTGCGAGTGTCCGGCGATCGGCCCGACGCGCGCGATCGCGCCGAAGGTGCGCGGCGAGTGGAGCATGCCGAGGGCATGTCCTGTCGCGGGGGCGTCGAGCACGACGAGGTCGTAGGCGCTCGTGCGCCTCTGCCAACGCTCGCCCTGGGTGAGCTCCCAGATCTTGACCATGGTCACGAACTCTTTGGCGCCGGGTGCCGCGGCGGCGAAGTACTGGAAGGTGCTGCTCGAGGCGAGCACACGGCCCGAGACGCGCCCACCGAGTGTCTGCAGCCACTCAAGCAGAGCACGATCGGGGTCGATCGAGATGCTCCAGAGGCCCTTCTCGAGCTTCGTCTCGGAGGCCGAGTCGCCCCTGGCGAGCCCGAACAGCGCGGGCAGCCGGGCATGGTCTCCGACCTCGACGACGATCGTGCGCAGTCCCCGCTCGGCCGCGAGCAGGCCGAGGGCGGCCGCCACCGTGGTCTTGCCCACGCCTCCCTTGCCGGTGACCACGGTCAGCTTGCGTTCGAGCACGGATGCCACGGCCCTGAGAGTCTGTCTGAAACCCGGATCGATGGGCTCGACCTACAATCGGGCGCATGAGCGCAAAGGACGGCGAGCCGATCGACGAGCAGGTTTCCTACGACCAGCGGGGCCTCGTGCCGTGCGTGGTGCAGGATTGGGGCACCGGCGAGGTGCTGATGCTCGCCTACATGAACGAGGAGGCCCTTCGGCGCACGCGCCAGACAGGCGAGCTGCACCTGTGGAGCCGCTCGCGGGAGGAGCTGTGGCGGAAGGGCGCCACGAGCGGAAACGTCCAGAGCGTGCGCGCGCTGCGGCTGGACTGCGACGGCGACACGCTGCTGGCGCTGGTGGAGCCCGCCGGGCCCGCCTGCCACACCGGTGAGCGGACCTGCTTTCACAACGGCGAGCTTCACCCGGCAGCGCCATATGAGGCGCTGCCCACGCTCGAGCGAACCCTGATCGAGCGAGCACGTGAGCGCCCGCAGGGCTCCTACACCGTCGCGCTCCTCGACGATCCAGAGCGGATCGGAGAGAAGGTCAGGGAGGAGGCCGAGGAGGTGACGCGCGCCGCGCGCGAGGAGTCCGATGAGCGCGTGGACGAAGAGGCGGCCGACGTGCTCTACCACCTGCTCGTGCTGCTGCGCAGCCGCGGACGCTCCCTCACCGACGCCGAGCGGGTGCTCGATGGCCGTCGCCCCTGACCCGCCCGGAACGCGTGCGAGCGATTCCGACGCCGCGAAGTCCCCCGGCGCGGAGGAGGGGGCCGGAGCGGATCCGAGGAGGTCCCTGGCGGTCGAACCCAGCCTCCAGGGCGCGCGAGCCCTTGCGGAGGGGCACACCCTGATCCCGCTCGGGCACAGCTTCGTCGAGGACTGCGAGACGCCCGTGTCGGCGTTTCTGAAGCTGCGCGCCCTGGCGCCCGGACAGCCCGCGTTCCTGCTCGAGTCCGCAGAGCAGGGCCAGCGGGTGGGACGCTGGTCGTTCATCGGCTTTCGTCCGCGCGAGGTCCTGCGCTGGTCGCTGAGCGACGGCGGTGATCCCTATGCGCTGGCGGCGGAGCACGTCGCCCGCCTCAGCCAGGCGCCGATGTCAGACGCCCCGCCGTTCACCGGCGGCGCGGTGGGCTTCTTCGGCTACGACCTCGTGCGCGTGGTCGAGCCGCTGGGGCCTCCCGGGCCCGATCCGCTCGGGCTGCCCGACATGGCGCTGATGCTCACCGACTCCCTGGTCGTGTTCGACCATCTCAAGCACACGGTCACGATCCTCGCGAACGCCGATCTCCACGCCGAGCCCGACGTCGAGCGCGCCTATGCGACGGCGGTGCGCACGATCGGGGAGGTGCGCGACGTGCTCGCCGGTCCCGTCCCGCGCCCTGAGCGCGTCCGGCCGGGCAGGCGGGAGATGCCCGAGTTCGAGTCGAACATGCCCAGGGCGGACTTCGAAGGCATGGTCGCGCGCATCGTCGAGTACGTCTACGCCGGGGATGTCTTCCAGGTCGTGCCCTCCCAGCGCTGGTCGGCTCCGGTGCCGGTCGATGCGTTCTCGATCTACCGGGGCCTGCGCGCGATCAACCCTAGCCCCTATATGTACTTCCTCGACTTCGGGGACTTCCAGGTCGCCGGCGCGAGCCCGGAGCCGCTCCTGACGGTGAGCGGGCGCCATGTGAGCACCAAGCCGATCGCGGGAACCCGCCCCCGCGGCGCGAGCCCCGAGGAGGATCGTCGGATCGCCAAGGAGCTGCTCGCCGACGAGAAGGAGCGGGCCGAGCACGTGATGCTCGTCGACCTCGGACGCAACGACCTGGGGCGGGTGTGCGAGTACGGCAGCGTGACGGTCGACGAGTTGATGGAGATCGAGTCATACAGCCATGTCATGCACATCGTCTCCTCGGTCTCGGGCACCCTGCGCAACGAGGTCGGCGCGATGGATGCGCTGCGCTCGGTCCTCCCCGCCGGGACGCTCTCGGGTGCGCCCAAGGTCAGGGCGATGCAGATCATCGACGAGCTCGAGCCGGTGAAGAGGGGCGGCTACGGCGGCGCGGTCGGCTATCTGAGCTACGCGGGGGATCTGGACACGGCGATCCACATCCGCACGGTCGTGGTCAAGGACGGGGTGGCGCACGTGCAGGCCGGCGGCGGCACGGTCGCGGACGCCAAGCCGGAGTACGAGTACGAGGAGTCGGTGGCGAAGGCAGAAGCGGTGATGCGCGCCATCGAGCTCGCCTGCGGGCAGGCGGACTGGTCATGAGGGTCCTTGTCATCGACAACTACGACTCGTTCACCTACAACCTCGTCCAGTACCTGGGCGAGCTGGGGGCCGAGGTGCACGTGGTCCGCAACGATCGCGCCACGGTCGATGAGCTGTTGACCGGATCCTACGAGCGCTGTGTGGTCTCTCCGGGGCCGTGCACCCCCGAGCAGGCGGGAATCACGCTCGAGGTCGTGCGGCGGATGCCCGAGGCCGGGATCCCCACGCTCGGTGTGTGTCTGGGCCACCAGGCGCTTGCGCAGGCGTTCGGGGGGCGTTGGAAGCTGAACCCGCCCGTGCATGGCAAGGCGACGAGCATCGAGCACGACGGACGCACGATCTTCGCGGGGCTGTCGTCCCCCTTGACGGTGGGGCGCTATCACTCGCTCGTGGTGGACTCCGAGCTGCCGGACTGCCTGGAGGAGTCCGCACGCGGTGGCGGCGTGCTGATGGGCCTGCGCCATCGCGAGCTGCCGGCCGAGGGCGTGCAGTTCCACCCCGAGTCGGTGCTCACCGACGAGGGCAAGAGGCTGCTCGGGAACTTCCTGGGGTCCGACTGATGTCCAACCCCACCGTCACGCGGGCGCTGGACGCGCTCGCCTCTCGCCGGGACCTGAGCGCCGAGGAGGCGGCAGAGGTGCTCTCGGAGATCATGCACGGCGAGGTCTCCGAGATCCAGATCGCGGGCTTCCTGATGGCGCTGAGGACCAAGGGCGAGACGGTGGAGGAGCTGACGGGGTTGGCCCGGACGATGCGTGCGCTGGCCGCGCAGGTGCCGACAGAACGGGAGGACCTGCTCGACACGGCCGGCACCGGAGGTGGGCGAACCACCTTCAATGTCTCCACCACCGCCGCGCTGATCGCCGCCGGCGCCGGCTGTGCGGTGGCCAAGCATGGGAACCGATCGGCCACGAGCTCCTCCGGGTCGGCGGACCTGCTCGAGGCGCTGGGCGCGCGGATCGACCTCGATCCGATCGGGGTCGCCCGGTGCATCGACGAGGCCGGCTTCGGCTTCATGTTCGCGCCCGCCCATCACCAGGCCACCCGTTTCGTGGTCCCCGTCCGACGCGAGCTCGCGGTGCGGACGATCTTCAACCTGATCGGGCCGCTGACGAACCCCGCGGGCGCCCGCCGGCAGCTGATCGGCGTCTCTGACGCGGGGTTCCTCGAGACGATCGCGGGCGCGCTGGCGAGGCTGGGCGTGATCCGGGCGCTCATCGTGGCGGGAGAGGACGGGCTGGACGAGATCTCGATCGGGGCGGCGACGAGGGTGGTGGAGGTCAACGGCGAGGAGATCACCCGCTACACGCTCCTCCCGGGCGACGTCGGTGTAGAGCTCGACCCGCACTACGAGCGGGAGTGCGCCGGGGGGACGCCTCAGGAGAACGCCGAGGTCACGCGGGCGATCCTCAGCGACGGGGGAGGGGAGCGCAGAGCGAGCGTGGAGCTGGCGGTCATCAACGCCGGCGCCGCTATCTACGTGGCGGGGCGATCGGAGACGATCGCCGCGGGCGTTGAACTGGCTCGCGCGGCAATCGCGAACGGATGCGCGGCGGATGCGCTGGAGCGCTACGTGCAGGCCACTCGCACCTATGCGCCGGCGGGAGCGGCCCGGTGAGCACGCAAAGCCCCACCGTGCTGGAGCGGATCCTCGCGGAAACGCGGGAGGAGGTGAGGCGTCGCAAGCGCGAGTCGCCCCTGGAGGAGCTCTCCCGAGATGAGCCCCATGGACGTGCATCCGGCGAGTTGGACCAGGAGCGGGGCGTCGCGGGCGCAGAGGGGACCCTCGCGGGCGGCCGCCGCTTCCGCGACGCGCTCGCCGAGCCCGGCATTGGGGTCATCGCGGAGTTCAAGCGCCGCTCTCCCTCGGCGGGCGCGCTGCGCGAGGACCCGGACCTGGGGGAGATCGTGCGAGCCTATGAGCGGGGTGGCGCCGTGGCGTTGTCCGTGTTGACCGAGGGTCCCAACTTCGACGGCTCGCTGGAGGATCTGCGCGCCGCTCGCGGCGCCTGCGAGCTCCCCATCCTGCGCAAGGACTTCATCGTCGACCCCTACCAGCTGCACGAGGCGCGGGCGGCGGGCGCGGATGCCGTGCTGCTGATCGTGGCGGCGCTCGGACCCGGGGAGTTGGCATCGCTGCACGCCGGCGCGCGTGCGATCGGGTTGGACGTGCTCGTGGAGGTCCACGACGGCGAGGAGCTCGAAAGTGCGCTCAGCCTGGGAGCGGACCTGATCGGGATCAACAATCGAGACCTGAGAGACTTCAGCGTGGACATGGATCGCACGACGAGGTTGATGGGCGCGATCCCACCGTCGGTGACGGTGGTCTCGGAGTCGGGGATCGCAACCGCGGAGGATCTGGAGAGCCTGCAGCGGGTCGGGGTCCGTGGCGTGCTGGTGGGTGAGGCGCTGATGCGCGCACCCGATCCCGAGGCGGCGCTGCGGGACCTGCGAGCATTTGACAACCCCGAAGCTCGTATTTAGACGGCCTTCATAGCGGCCGATCATCCTGGTTGAAGATGAAGCGCATGTTCGCCATCCCTTTCGCGTCCGCCCTGATCGGCGGCGGCGTGGTCGCGGCGGTCATCGCGGCGTTCGGTGGCCTGGGTGGAGAAACCCGGAAGATCATCACCACGGTCCAGGCGACTCCGCTGGCACCGTCGAACGCGTCGCAGACAACCAGCGCCCTGACTCCACACGACATCTACGTACGTGACGCCCCCGGGGTCGTGTTCGTGACCTCGACCATCGTCCAGAAAACCGAATCCCCGTTTGGCCTGTTCGGTGGCGGCGAAGCCCAGCGGCAGGGCCAGGCGACCGGGTCGGGGATCGTGATTGACACCAACGGCACGATCCTGACCAACTATCACGTCGTCGAGAACGCCATCAAGGTCACGGTGAGCCTCAAGAAGGGCCAGACGGTGGATGCTCAGGTGGTCGGCAAGGATCCCTCAAACGACCTCGCCGTCCTGCGCATCCCCACCGACGGACTCGTGCTGCACCCGCTCACGCTCGGGGATTCCAGTGGCGTGCAGGTGGGCGATCCGGTGCTCGCCATCGGCAACCCGTTCGACCTGGAACGCACGCTCACCACGGGCGTCATCTCAGCGCTCCAGCGGCAGATAACGGCGCCGAACGGCTTCGCGATCGACAACGTCCTGCAGACAGACGCACCGATCAACCCCGGGAACTCGGGCGGGCCGTTGCTCGACGCGTCCGGCCGCGTGATCGGGATCAACTCGCAGATCGAGACGGGCGGAACCGGCAGTGGCAGCGTGGGCATCGGCTTCGCGGTTCCGATCAACACCGCCAAGTCTGAGATCTCCCAGCTCGAGAAGGGCGGGACGGTGCGCGGCGCCTACCTCGGTCTGACCTCGCTCACGATCGATGGCTCGCTCTCGGCGCTCAACCTGCCGGTGAAGAGCGGGGCGCTCGTGCAGAACGTCCAGAAGGGAACACCAGCTGAAAAGGCGGGCGTCCGGGGCGGGATCACCGGGAGCACCGAAAACGGGCAGGTGGCGGTCGGCGGCGACATCATCACCTCGATCGGCGGCAAGGCCGTCGCGAGCTCAGAAGAACTCGCCAACGACATCGAGGCCAGGAAGCCCGGTGAGACGATCGGTCTCGGGCTGCTGCGGGCGAACGGGCACGGAGGCTACGAACGCAAGACGATCTCGGTGACGCTGGGCAGCCGTCCGAACTCGGTTCCGAACCCGAACACCCCCGAAGGCTAGGCCCGGAACCTGTTTCAAGGCGGGCGGTGCCGGGCGTGCCGATCTTTTTGAATTAGGTTCCTCGCGCCCGCTACCGTTTGGGCATGACCGAGACGTACCCTCGCGTCGCCGAGACACGGCCCTCCGTCGCGACGCCCAACCACGCAGAGACGTCCAACAGCGTCGGGGGGTCCGTACGCGGCGCGCCGTCTCCGCGCGTGAAGGTCTGCGGGATCACCAACCTCAAGGACGCCGAGCTGGCCGTCGAGCTGGGGGCCTGGGCGCTGGGGATGATCTTCTTCGAGGGCAGCCCCCGCAGGTGCTCGCTCGCCGAGGCCGAGCAGATCGTGGCGAGGCTGCGCCGCAGGGTGGAGCTGTGCGGCGTGTTCGTGAACGCCCCGCTCGAGGAGGTCGTCAAGACGAGCGAGGATCTGGGATTGAGCATGCTTCAGCTGCACGGCGACGAGGGACCGTCGTTCTGCGCAGAGGCGACGCGCAGGAACGGCGCGCGGGTGATCAAGGCGGCTCAGGTGTCGGGCCCGGGCGACGTGCGGGACCTGGAGCGGTTTCATGTGGACTTCCATCTGCTCGACGCTCGCGCAACGGCTCCGGGGAGGGCGGGTCTGCGCGGGGGAACGGGGGAGACGTTCGACTGGACGCTGCTCCAGGCGCGACGCTCGAAGATCCCGTTGATCCTCAGCGGTGGGTTGACCGCCGAGAACGTGGGGGAGGCGATCGCAAAGACCCACCCCTACGCGGTGGACACCGCGAGTGGGACCGAGGCCGCGCCCGGTCTTAAGGATGCGGGGCGGATGCGGGCGTTCTTCGACGCGGTCGAGCAGACCCAGGTCGTGCGCTCGGGGGGTCCGGCGTGAGCGCGGAGGGCTCGGGTCGGGTTCTCGAGCATCGTTTCGGGGAGTACGGGGGACAGTACGTCCCAGAGACGCTGATGCCCGCCCTGCAGGAGCTGGAGGTGGCCTGGCGCGAGGCTCGCGAGGACGAGGGCTACTGGATCGAGCTCCGAGGACTTCTGCGCGACTTCGGCGGGCGCCCGACGCCGCTGTATCGGGCCAGGCGGCTCTCCGAGCGGGTTGGATGGCCGGTGTATCTGAAGCGCGAGGATCTCAACCACACCGGGTCGCACAAGCTGAACAACGCTCTCGGTCAGGCGCTGCTGGCCAAGAGGATGGGCAAGCGGCGGATCATCGCGGAGACCGGAGCGGGCCAGCACGGGGTGGCGACCGCGACGGTGTGTGCCCTCTTGGGGATCGAGTGCGTGGTGTACATGGGGGTTGAGGACATCCGCAGGCAGCGGCCGAACGTGCAGCGGATGGAGCTGTTGGGGGCGACCGTGCGCCCGGTGGACGCGGGGGCGAGGACGTTGAAGGAGGCGACCTCGGCGGCGATCCGCGACTGGGTGACCAACGTCAAGGACACGCACTACGTGATCGGCTCGGTGGTCGGCCCCGCTCCCTATCCGGCGCTCGTGCGAGACCTTCAGCGGGTGATCGGCGACGAGGCGCGGGCGCAGCTCTCCGAGCGTGAGGGACGGCTGCCGGCGCGCGTGGTCGCGTGCGTGGGAGGCGGCTCGAACGCGATCGGGATCTTCACGGCGTTCCTCGCCGAGGAGCAGGTGGAGCTCGTGGGCGTGGAGGCGGGCGGCGAGGGCATCGAGACCGACCGCCACGGCGCCCCGCTCACGGTGGGCGGCCGCGCGGGCATCCTGCATGGCTCGCGCTCGGCTGTGATGCAGGACGAGGAGGGGCAGATCCTCGAGGCGCACTCGGTCTCGGCGGGCCTCGACTACCCCGGCGCGGGGCCGCAGCACGCCTTCCTTCGCGACAGCGGTCGGGCACGCTATGTGGCGGTGACCGACGGGCAGGCGATCGAGGCGTTCAAGGCGCTCGCGCGCCTGGAGGGCATCATCCCTGCGCTCGAGACCGCGCACGCGCTCGCATGGGTGCTGGCCGAGCCCGCAGGGGAGTTGGACCTGGTGTGCCTGTCCGGCCGCGGAGACAAGGATCTCGCCGAGGTGCTCGGAGATGGGGGAGCTTTCACTTTTTTT
>OBLU010006630.1_pt1 | contig 10289 bp, 9 predicted proteins | sample 1518681 | NCBI WGS metagenome assembly OBLU01 (sample SAMEA3539304, study PRJEB22396) | soil metagenome | biome: tundra; feature: field; material: soil | place: USA | collected 2010-05 | depth 0.15 m
GCTGCGCGGCCGCGAGCTGCCGCGCCTCCACTTCAGCGCGCGCATCGAGGCTGGCGTGGCACACGACTCGCAGGCCAGCGAGGAGCCGACAACCTCGCCCGAGGCGAAGATCGCGGCGCAGTACCTGGGGCCCTACCTGGATGAGCTGTGGGCCTCCGGAGCACGCTGGCTGTCCGGTCCCTGGGCCGGGGGCGCCGACGTGCCCACCGGCGGCGGGCGGCCGTAGCGAACGCCGGCGATCAGCCGGCGACGACGTGTGGCACTATCAGAGCGTCCCGTCGATCGGCGGGAGCGCCGTCAGCGGTAACGCTGACCGACACAAGGGGTATGAGATGGCCTACGGCATCGTGCATCAGTTCGCAGGCGGCACGCAGGAGCAGTACGAGGCGTCGCTCGCCGCGGTGCATCCGAGCGACGGCAGCCTCCCGGCCGGGCAGCTGTTTCACGCAGCTGGACCGTCGGCTGACGGTTGGACGATCGTCGCGCTGCACGAGTCCAAGGAGAGCTGGGAGCGCTTCCGTGACGAGGAGCTGATGCCCAGGATGACGCAGGGGATCGAGGGTGGGTTCAGCGCTCCGCCGCAGGAGACGTCTTTCGACGTCTACAACGAGGTGTCTGGCTGACCTACAGCCGTTTTGCCGAGCGGTTGGCGCCCCTCGGCGCTGCGAATCGGATCCGGCTCCAGCGGCAATCGTCCCCGGGGCGCGCTAGCACGCCGTAGCATGGGTCGCGGGCGCCGATGACAGCTGACCGAGAACCCGAGGTCGAAATCGACCGAGCACTCGCTGCTGGCGAGCGCAGCCCGGCGTCGCCCGCCCGGGACACCGAGGGCGCGCCGAGCGTGCCGGCCCAGGCACGCGAGGATCTGCTCGCGCTGAAGTCCGGGGCCGAGTTCGTGTGCGCGCGGCCCGACGGAAGCATCCGTCCGGCCCTGGCCTCGGGCGAAGGGTTCTACGCCGCCGACACCAGGCATCTCTCGGAGCTGCGCGTGACGATCGGTGGGCGCCAGCCGGTGCTGCTCTCGTCGGTCATGGAGTCTGGCCACCACGCGGTGATCAATGCCACCAATCCGCGGCTCGACGGGGCGAGCGTGCCGCAGGACACCCTCAATCTCCGCCACACGATCCTCGTCGACCGCTGTTTGTACTACCGGCTCGGCGTGCGCAGTTTTCACCCGCGAGCGGTCGCGACGGTCGTCGAGGTGGCGCTGGCGGCCGACTTTGCCGACGTCTTCGAGGTCAGAGGCGTCGGCCGCCGCACGGGGGGGAGGCTCGCGCGTCCGACAGCTGACGGGGATCGTTTGCGCTTCGCCTATGTCGCGCCGGACGGTCGGCGGCGCGAGACGCTCGTCGAGCTCTCCCCGCCGCCGCGTCGCGTGCTGATCGACGAGGACCGAGTGCACGTGAGCTGGGACGTGCAGCTGGCGCCGGGCGAGAAGATCGACTTGCAGCTGACCGTTCGTCCAGCCGTGCGCGGGCGGCGGCGCACCGCGACCACGCTGGAGCAGGCAGCCGCAAGGTTGGCGGCAGGCGACGCCGAGTGGGTCGGAGCATGCGCATCGATCAGCAGCGACAACGAGTTGTTCGACCGGCTGATCGACGCCTCCGTGCGCGACCTCGACGCGCTGATGATGCCGGTCGGCGACGCCGCGCTGCCCGCCGCCGGGATCCCCTGGTATGTGGCGCCGTTCGGACGCGACTCGCTGCTGAGCGCCTGTGAGGCGCTGATGGTCAACCCCGAGGTGGCGCGTGGCACGCTGCTGGTGCTCGCTGGCCTGCAGGCCGACGCGGACGAGGCGTGGCGCGACGCCGAGCCGGGCAAGATCCTGCACGAGTTGCGCACCGGGGAGCTCGCCCGCACAGGACAGATCCCGCACACCCCCTACTACGGCACCGTGGATGCCACGCCGCTGTTCCTGATGGTCGCCGGCGGCTACTACCGTTGGACGCTGGACCTCGACACGATGAGGCGACTGCGCCCGGCGCTCGACGCCGCGCTGGCGTGGATCGACGAATGGGGGGACCGCGACGGCGACGGATTCGTCGAATACGAGTGCCGCTCGCCGGCAGGTCTGCGCAACCAGGGCTGGAAAGACTCCGAGGATGCGATCGTGCACGCCGACGGGTCGCGCGCGGAGGGGCCGATCGCGCTGGTCGAGGTCCAGGGCTACGTGTACGAGGCCAAGCTGCGCATCGCCGACGTCTACGACGCGCTCGGCGAGCGCCAGCGCGCTGAGCGCCTGCGGAGCGAGGCCGCCGCGCTGCGCGCGGCGTTCAACGATGCGTTCTGGATCGCGGAGGAGGGGTTCTTCGCGCTGGCACTGGACGGCCGCAAGCGGCAGGTCCGAAGCGTGACCTCCAACCCCGCGCACTGCCTGTACTGCGGGATCGTCGACGAGCCGAAGGCCCTACTCGTCGCGGAGCGGCTGATGGCGCCCGACATGTTCTCCGGCTGGGGGATCCGCACGCTCTCGAGCGACTCGCCCGCGTACAACCCGATGAGCTACCACAACGGTTCGGTCTGGCCGCACGACAACGCGATTGCCGCGGCAGGTCTCAAGCGCTACGGCTTCGATGCGGCGACCAACCGGGTCGCGTCCGGGCTGTTCGACGTCGCCTCCGGGGCGCGCGAGTTCCGTCTGCCGGAGCTGTTCTGCGGCTTCCACCGCAACGAATCGAAGGCGATCGTCGCCTACCCGGTCGCCTGCATCCCGCAGGCCTGGGCGGCAGCGGCGCCGTTCATGCTTGTCCAAGCGCTGCTGGGGATCTCCGCGCACGCGCCGGAGAACCGCCTCACGGTCGATCGTCCGCGGCTTCCCGAGTGGCTTGGCAGCGTCGAGATTCGCGACATCCGCGTCGGTCGAGCGAAGGTCAGCCTGGGCTTCCACTACAGCGCATCGGGCGCGACGGGGTTCTCGCTGCTCGATCAGCAGGGCGACGTGCGGGTGACGATGTCGGCTTGACGGACAGGGCGCGCCGACCGGGCTCGGCTGACGCGGGCACGCGGTCGGCGATCGCCAGGGCCGTGAAGCCCGAGTGGTCGTGCACCACGTCAAATGGCCGGCCCCGGTCCGCGGCCCAGTCGATCTCGCCCCACGCCCAGGCGATGCGATCGGACGCGTGCAACGACGAGCCGATCTGGTCTGCATCCGCGGCGTCAAACGGCGTGCGTAAGCACGCTGTCGAACACGACCCCGGCGCGGCGAACAGCGTCACGTCATGGCCGCGCGTCACGAGCGATTCGCACAACAGATCGACGACCGTCTCGATTCCACCGCACCCGGGCGGCGCGCCCTGGATCCAGGGCGGCGCGACGACCGCCACCCGCAGCGGTGGCTCGAGCTCGCCTGCCGCGGCAGGCGAGCCGCTGTGGCGGAGCCTCAGAGTGGGCGGAGCACTCTGCATCGCAGCAGTCTCAGCGCCCCGCCGCCATCGCGCATCCGCTCTTACCCGGATCGCGATGCGGATAGCTACTCAGTCGCGAGGACACGCCCGACCCGGCTCGCGCCGACTACGGTAGGGGCGTATCGTCGCGGATGCGTGAGCCGTCGCCGGCAGCACGCACGTTTGCCCAAGTCGCAACAGGAGGAGCTTCATGGAGTATCGCCAGCTCGGAGCCAGCGGCCTGCGCGTTTCGGCGCTGTCGCTCGGAACGATGACATTCGGCGGCCGCGGCAAGTTCGCCAACGTCGGTCACACCGACGTGAAGGCCGCGACACGCCAGGTCGACATGGTCCTCGACGCGGGGATCAACCTGATCGACACGGCGGACGTTTACTCCGACGGACTGGCCGAGGAGATCCTCGGGCAGGCGATTAAGGGCCGGCGCGACCGCGCGCTGATCGCAACCAAGACGCGCTTTCCGATGGGCGAGGGTCCAAACGACGCCGGCCTCTCGCGCCACCATCTGATCGAGTCCTGCGAGGCGAGCCTGCGGCGGCTCGACATCGACCACATCGACCTCTTCCAGGTGCACTCCTGGGACGGCCAGACGCCGCTCGAGGAGACCGCGCGGGCGCTCGACGAGCTCGTGCGCTCTGGCAAGGTCCGCTACGTCGGGGCGTCCAACCACTCGGGGTGGCATCTGCTCAAGGCGTTGGGACTGCAGCGAACGCTCGGGCTGCATCCGTACGTCTCCGAGCAGATCTACTACTCGCTCCAGGAGCGCTCGGTCGAGTACGAGCTGATTCCGGCCGCACTCGACCAGGGTCTCGGGGTGCTGGTCTGGAGCCCGCTCGCCGGCGGTCTGCTGAGCGGAAAGTACCGTCGCGGCGAGTCCGGTCCGGAGGGTGCGCGCCAGCTCACGGATTGGGGCGAACCGCCGGTCTACGATCCCGAGAAGCTCTACGACACGGTCGACGCGCTGGTCGAGATCGCGCAGGCACACGGCGTTTCGGCCTCGCAGGTGGCATTGGCCTGGCTGCTCGGGCGACCGGCGGTGAGCTCGGTGATCATCGGCGCGCGCACCGACGAGCAGTTGAGCGACAACCTCGCCGCGGCGCAGCTTTCGCTGAGTGCTGACGAGCGCCGGCGGCTGGACGTGGTCAGCGCACCGCCGATGATCTACCCCTACTGGCATCAGCGCAACACGACGAGTGACCGACTGAGCGTCGCCGACCACTCGCTGCTCGGACCGCGGCCGGGATCGTGACGGTCGTTTGAAGCGCCCGCGGGCCGGGACTCGACGTCCACGGCACCGCGCCGGCGGCGGCGTTCTCGCCATCTTCACCAGCTGATCACGGAATGGATACCCGGCGTAGCCGGCCGGCGCAGAGACTCGCGGTGCCCGAACACCACCTGCGCGAACGGAGATGAGCCCGCGATGAACGCCAAACACAGCGGCCGGTTTGCACGCCTTGTACCTCACCGAAAGTCGGCGCCGAGCTCGCCCAGGTCGCCCTGGCGACGCAGAGCTCTGGCGGCCTTCGTCGTCGCGACGGCCGTAACGGCGGTCGCCGTGCCGATCGCCACCTCGTCAGGTGCGACCAACCGGCACTGGTTCCTGGGGAGCCAGGACGGACTCGGAATCCAGCCCGGGAAGATCAAGCACGTCTGGCTGATCATCCTCGAGAACAAGTCCTACGACGCGAGCTTCACCGGCCTCAACAACAACACGTATCTGTGGCAGACGCTGCCCTCGCAGGGAGTGCTGTTGAAGAACTACTACGGGACCGGCCACTTCAGCCTCGACAACTACGTCTCGATGGTGAGCGGCCAGGCCACTCAACCCGACACGCAGGCGGACTGTCCGTATTTCGACTCCTTCGCGGGCAATGTGGATACCACGGGCTCGCTGCTGACCAACCCGAACTTCGGCCAGGTCGACTCGGCCGCCGGGCCCAACGCGGCGGCGGGCACCAACGGCTGCGTGTACCCCGCCAGCGTGCCGACGCTGTTCAATCAGCTCGACGCGGCGCACGTGAGCTGGAAGGGCTACTCCCAGGACCTCGGCAACCCCGACGCGAGCGGGCCGACTCACGACGCCGGCGTGCACTACTGCGGCGCTCCGTACGCGAGCCCCGGGGCGAGCGGCAGCACCGCGCAGCCCAACCCGGGCAGCGCCAACGCGACCGACCAGTACGTGCCCAAGCACTTCCCGTTTCCCTGGTTCGAATCGATCCTGACTTCCGGTGACTGCACCTCGGCGCACATCGCGAGCCTCTTCGACCCGACCAACGGCCTCTACCATGACCTGCAGAGCGAGTCGACGACCCCGGCGTTCAGCTGGATCTCACCGAACAACTGCAGCGACGCGCACGATGCCGTATGTCACGGCAACAACCTGTCCGGCGGCTTCTCGGATCCCAACACGCCGAACCCGACGCCGCTGAACCACACGGGTGGGCTCTACGCCGCCGATCTCTTCCTGGAGCACATCGTTCCCGAGATCGAGGCGTCAGCCGCATTCAAGGACGGGGGACTCATCGACATCACCTTCGACGAGGCCTTCCCGCCGTTCACCTACACCGGCAACAGCTTCGCCAACTCGACGATCGTCTCGCCCAACGCGGCGACCTCGGTTGCCTCCGACACGGCTGGCGAGACGCTCTACGGCCACAGCGTCAACTTCGAACCGACCGGCCCGAACACGCCGCTGGCCAAGGACTCGAGCGGGAACGAGCTCTACCCCGGACCCGGCGACAACGCATACATCGATCGGCCGAGCAACTGTGTCGCTCAGACAATCCCGTCGCAGCCCGTGGGCACCTGCATCCTGGGCGGCGGCAGCGCGGTACCGGGCGCTCGCACGGACGCCGGCGCCAGTGCCGGCGCCAGCAGCGCCACGATCATCGACCCGTCGGCGATCGCAACCGACGTCGGTCGCTCGGTCAGCGGCGCCGGCATCCCGACGGGCGCGTTCGTCGGCCAGGTGACCGACTCGTCGACCGTGCCGGCAAGCGCGACCGACCCGGCGGATGTCGGGTACTTCACGCTGGTGGACTCGACGGGGCATGCGCTCGACACCACGGCGGCGGTCAGCGGCGTCGTCCTCGGCGCTCGCACGCTGGCGACCGACCCGCTGTATGACGCCACCGACGCCACGAACGGCGGCGGCGACACCGGCAGCGTGCTGATCAGCCCCTACATCAGGCCGGGGACTGTGAGCAACGTGTACTACAACCACTACAGCTGGCTGCGCACGATGGAGGACCTGTTCGACGTGGCCCACGCCTCACCAGGCCTCGACGGCGCCGGCCACATCGGCTACGCCGCGCAGCCCGGCCTCGCGCCGTTCGGACCTGACGTGTTCAACAACCCGTGGGGCCAGTTCTAAACCGGCCGCGCTGTTGACTGTGCAGTCATCGTCTCGTGGGGGGAGCCGGGCCTCTTGGCCCGGCTCCCGGCGTGCTGGCACCATCGCCGCAGCGGCCGTCGTCGCCGCAGCGATCGTCGCGGCGGTGGTCGTGCTGTCGACGGGCGCGCGCGGGTCGTCCGCCGCAAGCGCTTCGGCGGGGAAGTACGGGCAGATCCCAAGCTGGCTGCCGAAGGCCAAGGTGGCGGTCGGCCGGAGAGCTCAGGCGAGCGCCGCACATCCTTGGCTGGCCATCGAAGGTGACAGTGTCGTGGTCCACCTGCCCGCCGGACGGGTCCTGACGACAGTCGTAGGTCCCGCGGTTCCGGAGGAGGGCCGCTTCCCGGTCCCGGCGACCAGCCCGTGTGCCTTCACCGTCACATTCACAGCCGCTGCCGGTGCGGTCCCGCTCAGCCCGACCGCTTTCACGATCCTCGACGAACTCGGCCGCCTGCACCATCCCCGCGTGACGGCAGCCGGCGGCGGCCCAGCGCCGGCGCTGGTGGCACGCGGGCGGACTGTCATCCTCACGGTCAGCGGCGTGCTGCCGACCGGAAACGGTCAGCTGCGCTGGACACCCGTGGGAAGCCGACCGGTCGTCTCGTGGGACTTCGATGTCGAGATCGACTGACGCTCGGTCGCATTGACGCGGTGCGTGAGCTGAGCGATCTGGTACACGCCGCCGCTGGCGCGGCCGATGTGTGCACCCATCGCGAGCTCGCCGGCGGCGGGGGGACACGCTGAGCCCGACGGGCCGGCGCGCTGATCTATGGCCAGAGTTACGCGTGCAGCTACGCGGCCGGTCTCGGCACGGCCCTGGTGGCCTCGGCGCTCGGGCTCGGCTCCAGGCGCGATGCCAGGAGCAACATCAGCAGCCCGTAGATGATCACGGGAGCAGCAGGTTCTCGCGTGAAGCTTAGAGGACCGAGACGTCTCCCTTCAGGCGGGCGTGGATCGCGCCGAGCAGTTCAAGCGCCGCTGTCACCGGCCGGATGAGCGTCGCGTCGCGCCGCCCTTTGGCGACGCGTTCGAGTCCCGCGTGGCCCTGCTCGCACAGCCAGTCGAACGACTGGCTGTGCGAGTCTGATGCCGTCCTCTGCGGCCGCCTGCGCGAAGGCCACATGAAGATCGCCGGGCGCCACCGGACGAATTTTAGCCGCCGTTCTGCGTGGCACGGCCGGCGTTCGTCGTCGGGCTCGCCATGCTCGCGCTGTTGTGCGAGCGCGACAGCCACGGCACGTTCATACTGCCGAGGTGAAGCCATGAGTGTTGTCAGCGAGCAGCTGTGTATCGGCCTGCGCTGGCTGGGCGAGCAGCGGCGCATCGTGTGTGCGCTGCTGATCGACGCCGAGGGATCCTCGCCGTTTCAGCCAGGAGCCTTCATGCTGGTCGACGCGGACGGCGCGATCGAGGGCTCGATCACCGGCGGCTGCGTGGAGAGCGACGTCGTGGTCAACGCGCTCGAGATGCTCACCGGCGACGGCGCGCCGCGCACGCTGCGATACGGCGTCTCGGACGAGGCGGCGCACGAGGTCGGCCTGATGTGCGGCGGCACGGTCCACATCTTCGTCCACGAGTTGGCCGGGGACGCGCTTGCGGTCTGCGCCGAGGCCTTCGCCGCGGCCTCCCAGGAGCTGCCGGCGGGGATCGCGACGCTCGTCGACGGTCCTCAGGCGGGCACCAAGCTCGGTGTCGTCGAAGGACGCGTGATCGGCGGCCTGCACGGGCCCGAGCTGCTCGACCAGAGCGTGGCGCGCGACCTGACCGCGTTGAGCGAACACGGTACCAGCGCGCTGCGTCACTATGGGCACTCAGGCGAGGCACTCGGGAGCGGGCTCAGCGTCCACCTACAGGTCTTCCGGACCCCGCCGACGCTGGTTCTAGTCGGCGCGATCGACTATTCGATGGCGGTCGCGGCGCTCGCCGGTCAGGCCGGATATCAGGTCGTGATCGCTGATGCACGCGAGTCGTTTGCGCGCTCGGAGCGCTTCTCGCGGGTCGCCACCGTGCACATCGGCTGGCCGGCGCCGGCGATCGACGCACGCGAGCTGGGGCCGCGTGACGCGGTGGTCGTGTTCAGCCACGACCCGAAGTTCGACGAGCCGGCGATCCTGGCGGCGCTGCGCAGCGACGCCGGCTACATCGGCGCGCTCGGCAGCCGCCGGACCGCGAAGGACCGAAGCGCTCGCCTGCTCGCGGCGGGCGCGGACGCGGCGTCGCTCGCACGCGTGCACTCGCCGTGCGGGCTCGACATCGGTGCAGCCACTCCCGAGGAGGTCGCGATCTCGATCATGGCTGAGGTCATCGCGGCGAGATCGGGGCGCGCCGGCGAGCCGCTGGTCAGCACCGAGAGCTCGATCCGCCCGCGCTGATCCTGCGGCGCACGACCAGTAGAGAGGGCGGATTCGGTCGAGTACGCTGCAGAGCACGATGCCCGGGTGCCCCAGCGGCTCGACCGACCGAGCCGACACTCGGCGGAGGCGCCTCAGATGGACAAGCTAACGCCCCTGATGGCCAACGACGACCGGGGGCGATGGTCGCGCGGGCGCCGACTCGAACCCTCGACCTTCTGCATGGCAAGACGTGCCCGCACCACGAGGTTTCAATGATCTCGGCCTATAGACGCTGGGTTTTATCGGTCTGCATGGCTTTTCGTGAGGGTAGATTGGTAGACGATTCGTATACGGATCACACGGACCGCAGCACGCGTGAGACGGCTCCGCCCGAGTCGGGCGATGCCTCACGCGTCGGAGCCGTGCAATGGAGAGCGCTGTCGCCTCGATGCCGGGCAAGGTCGACTCGGGGGGGCCTCGTCGGTTGCGGAGTCGCGAGCTCAGGGCTCGAGGGCGTGTTCGATGTCGCCGAGGCGTCGCCAGAGGCGCCGTGCGTCAAGCTCATGGAAGTCGAAATGCCGGTAGAACTTGGCAGCGTCAGCAGTGACGGCGTCCACGACAACGGCCCGCGCACCGAACTCGTGGGCGCCGCGGACGCATCGGCGTAGCGCGTCAATGAGCAGGTGGCCGCCGAGTGATCGCTGCTGCTCAGAGCGGTCGAGGGCCAGGCGTGCAAGGAGCACGACGGGGACCGGGTCAGGCATTCCCCGGCGCAGGCGTGATGGTGCTCGGTCGTGTCCGATCGAACTCATGGCCAGCGCGTAGTAGCCGATCACGCGACGGCCACGGCACAGGACGTAGGTCGCGGCGGTGCCAGCGGCGGCCGCAGTTCGCGCTGACTGGCGCAGCCATTGGTCGAGCGTTTGGACTCCGCAGCCGAAGTGATCGAGATCGTGCGTTTGATCGAGTAGCGCGACGCCACTCAGTGGCTCGTCGTTCAACGTGCCGGGATGGGACTCTGCTCATTGGCGTAGCGACGCACCGTGGGCATGTCCTCTCTCGGTGCGTCCAGGGCGGCGCGGAACCGCTCAAACTCCTTCGCACGCAAGTCGACGCGCTGTGCCTGCTGGAGTACCTCCTCGGCCCGCTCGGTTGCGACCCCGA
>OBLU010006631.1_pt1 | contig 10288 bp, 5 predicted proteins | sample 1518681 | NCBI WGS metagenome assembly OBLU01 (sample SAMEA3539304, study PRJEB22396) | soil metagenome | biome: tundra; feature: field; material: soil | place: USA | collected 2010-05 | depth 0.15 m
ATCAAGATGTGATGTGGCAGGTAAACGGCCAGTGAGATCCAAATCGGTTGGACCTCTACTGGCCGTTCTGTTTCCGGTCAACGTCCTCCCCTACGCCGGCCCGCGCAGCCGCCGCGGACTGCTTGCCTCCGGCATCGCCGTCTGGACCTGGCGAGAAGCGTGAGTTGTTGCTATCTTCTCTTCATATGGACCTCTCTGAGGAGCCTTTTGACCCATTGCGCCGAGTCTCGACACCTCGGCCCGTTGTGGCGAGGCTCCGCGACCAGCTTCGGCCGGCGGTAGTCAGCGTGATTTCGCTCACCGTGCTCACCGGATGCATCTTCCCCTTGGTGTTGTTTGCCCTCGGGCGATTGCTCTGCCCTGGCCAGGCCGCCGGTACACTCGCGACACGCAACGGCGTCGTCGTCGGCTCCCGGCTGATCGGGGAGACCTTCACTCAGCCCGAGTATTTTCACCCGCGGCCTTCGAGCGCCGGGGCCGGCTATGACGGCACTGCATCCGGCGGCACGAACCTTGGCCCCTCCAATCCCAAACTCATCCAGGACGTCCGGCAGTTGGCGGAGGATTACCGCGGACGCAACGGGCTGGCGCAGGATGCCACCGTCCCCATCGACGCGGTTACCCGCTCAGGCAGCGGGCTCGACCCCCACATCAGTCCTCTAAACGCGGCCCTGCAGGTCCCACGCGTGGCGCGCGCGCGCGGCGTCGGCGAGGATCTCGTTCGCCGTCTCGTGGCCGGCCACACGCAAGGGCGGCAACTCGGGTTCATGGGCAACCCTCGGGTGTCGGTGCTCGATCTGAATCTCGCTCTCGACCGGGCCGCCCCGCTCACGCCTCGGTGACAATTCTATGCGCTGGCTGGAATACCTCGTCTTTCTCGCGCTCGTCGTCGGTCTGGCCCGGCCCGTGGGCCTCTATCTGGCCCGGGTTTTCGAGCGGAAGCCCACCTTCCTCGATCGCGCACTTTGCCCGGCCGAATCGTTTCTGTACCGGTTGTTTGGGGTGCACCTGGGGCAAGAGATGTCCGCTGGTGTGTATACCCTGTGTTTCCTGCTCTTCAGCGCCGTCGGCACGGGATGGTTGTGGCTTCTGCTGCTTGCCCAACATTGGCTCCCTGGCGGGCCCGCGGATCGTTACCTGACGACGCCCATGACCCTGGACCTGGCGGCGAACACGGCCATCAGTTTCTCGACCACTACAACCTGGCAGGCTTATGGCGGCGAAACCACCCTTCGCTACCTCACCCAACTGCTTGGTTTGGTCTCGCAAAACTTCCTCGCCGGCGCGGCCGGCCTGGCCTTGGGGTTCGCCTTCATCCGAGGCTTCGCCCGGGAACGGTCGGCCACCGTGGGCAACTTCTGGGCGGACCTCGTGCGAGCGGTGCTTTGGGTCCTCTTGCCTTTGACCCTGGTGGGCAGCCTCGCCTTGATCTGGCAGGGCGTGCCGCTCAATCTGGCGCCTTACACCGAAGCCCACCCTTTGCAGGGCGGAGTTCAGACCATCGCTCAAGGACCGGTGGCCGCGCTGGAGTTCATCAAGAACTTGGGGACTAACGGTGGCGGCTTCTTCAACGCCAACGGCGCCCATCCTTATGAGAACCCGACGCCGTTGACCAACTTCCTGATGTTGCTCGCGATCGCGGTGCTGCCGGCATCGCTCACCATCGCCTTCGGTCACATGACCGGCAGACCTCGCGCGGGCTGGGTGTTACTGGGCGTGATGGTGGTGTTGTTCGTTGGCGGTCTGGCGCTGTGTGATTTCGCCGAGTCCGCGGCCCCGCCGCAACTCGCGGCCCTCCATGTCTCCGGCGGGAACATGGAGGGGAAGGAGGTGCGTTTCGGCATCGGCGGCTCGGTCCTGGCGGCCGTGGTCACGTCGAACGGGGCGACCGGCTCGTACAACTCAATGCTTGGCTCCTTTCAGCCGATGGGCGCGCTGGTGCTCCTGGTGAACATGCAGATTGGCGAGGTCGTCTTCGGAGGTTTGGGAACCGGCCTGTACAGCATGGTCATGATCGCGCTGGTTGCCGTGTTCCTGGGAGGCCTGATGATCGGCCGCACGCCGGAGTACCTTGGGAAGAAAATCACCACCGCGGAAACCAGGTTGGCTGTCTGGTATGCCCTTTTGACACCAGCGGTGGTGCTGGTGTTGACCGGTGTGGCGCTCGCCACCAATGCCGGCCGGGCTGGATTGGTCACCAACAGCGGAACCCGAGCCTTCACCGAAGTTCTCTTCGCATACACCTCGTCCATGGCCAATAATGGACAGAGCATGGCCGGCCTCAACGCCAACAGCTTGTTTTACAATGCGACCACTGCCGTCGCCATGCTGGCTGGGCGCGCCGGCTTGGCCGCGTTAGCCTTGGCCCTGGCTGGGCGACTCGCGGCCCAGCGACGCTGGCCAACCACCGCGGGGACGCTGCCCAGCGATTCCGCCACGCTCGGAGCCTTGGTCTTGGGGACGATCCTGCTGGTGGGGGCGCTCTGCTTCCTGCCCGCCCTGGCGCTCGGCCCCATCGCAGAGGCCTTGCAGCACTGAGTTCCGCCACGATCTCGTGACAGCCCGGTATTCAACCGTTCATGCTGAACCGCCCGGACGACAACGCGTACAACCGCCGCCAAAACAGCCGATTGATGGTAACCACGATCGAAGCCATCACAATGGTCGCCGCCAGCAGCGTCGGGAAATTCCCGGCGTCCGTGGCGCCGCTGATGACCGCCCCCAACCCGGTGGTCGTAATGGTCTGGCCATGGAAATGGAAGTACTCGGCAACGATACTGGCGTTCCACGCGCCGCCCGATGCGGTCACAAAGCCGGTAATCAGGTACGGAAAGATTCCGGGCAGGAGCAATTTCCGCCAACGATCCACCGTGCTAAGGCGAAACACGTCGCAAACCTCTTTGAGGTCCGTCGGAATGGCGGATGCGCCGGCGATGACGTTGAAAAGGATGTACCACTGCGTGCCCATGAGCAGCAGGACGATGGAGCCGACGCCAAGGCCTCCGCCAAAGTGAATCAAAGCCAGCAGCACGATGGGAAACAGCGCCGTGGCTGGCACGGATGCCGCGATCTGAGCGATCGGTTGGGCGATGGCCGCGAGCCTGGGACGCAGTCCTATGTAGACTCCCACGGGAACGGTCCAGAGTCCCGCAAGAATGAGAACGAATTCGACACGGAGGAAGGTTGCGCCGGCGGCCCACAGTATACCGCGTAGCTCAGCAGCCGACACCCTGACCACCATCAGGCACATCTTCCCTACCTCGTACATCACGCCGAGCAAGAGGAGCGCCGTCAGTGCTCGAACCGGCCATCTGGTCCACCGGCGCTTCTTGTGAACGCGAGGCGGAGACGATTGCTTTCGCGCAAAGTGCAGGCTCAACGCTTCACACGCCGGCGCCACCGTGATTCGGCCGGCATAAGTAAGGGCTCGGGAGTGGCGCAGCAGGTGCAGGATTGGGGAGCGTGGTATCTCGGACGCTTCCACTTGCTCAAATTTGAATTTATCGCTCCAGGCTATGATCGGGCGCCAGATCGTCTGGTCCATCAGCACGATCACGGCGATCATGGTGAACACCCCCCAGACAATGGCCCGGGTATCGCCGGCATTGGCGGCGGTTTGCAGGTAGGAGCCGAGGCCGGGTAGACGCAGGTCGCGGTTCCCCAGGACGAACATTTCACACGCCATCAAAAAGAACCAGCCGCCGGCCACCGACATCATCGAATTCCATACCAAACCGATCGCGCTATAGGGCAGTTCGAGCTGCACAAACTTCTGCCACCAGCTCAGCCGATACACCTGCGCGGCCTCCAACATTTCGCTGGGTACGTTCTTGATTGAAAAATAGACGCTGAAAGTCATGTTCCAGACCTGCCCTGTGAAAATCAACAGGATGCATCCCAGTTCCACCCCCAGTTGCCTGGCGGGGAATAGCGCCACCACCGCCACCATGACCGGTGGCAGAAAGCTCAAAACGGGGATAGACTGCAGCGTATCCAGAAGCGGGATCAGGATTCGCTCGGCCTTAACGTTGTGCGCCGCGCAGTACGCATAAACCAGAGTTACGACGAGACTGATCAGGTAGGCTGCCAGGATGCGGGCTACCGAAAACAGCGCGTACTTGGGAAGGGCGAACGGGGAAAGCTGAATGACTGGTTGGGTGTTGACCGGGCCCGCCCAATACCCTGCCAGTGAGATCAATCCATAGAACAGCGCTAGTCCCGCGACGATGATGGGCAGGTCCCTCAGGAGGGACGGAATCGTCGTGGAAAGCGACGCCCAAGGAGGATTCGCCCTTTCGGAGGGAGGATGCATCCGTTGCCCTAGCCGCCTTCCCTGGAGATTTCCGGCCGATGGAGTACCAGCCGGTCGCTCTCCGAATCGTACGTGAAGATGTCCCCGTACCTGCCCCAGTTCAGACCGGTTTCGATTTGCCGCTTCACTTCGATGGCAGAGAACTGCTCCCGCAGGATGTCGCGGAAGAACTCCAGCGGCAGTGAGTGGTCCGACTTGCTTGCCAGAGCACTGTGCATCTGCTGGAGCAGGGTGACGTGAGCCAGAATGGCCTCGCGGAAGAGAGTCTTCCGCGCCGCAATGTCGGCTCCGGCGAACGCTTCGCCCTCGGGAGTGATCTCCACGTCTCCGCGCCCGGATTTCGCGAAGTTCAACAAGGCCGCGGCTTCCACGATGGGGAGAAGATCGTCCACTTCGAGGCGGATCTCGTCGGCGAGCTGGTACAGGTCACGCTTGCCGCCGTGGTCGTGGAGCAACTCCAGCAAGCCCGCAATCGCACCGCGCCGCGCGTGCGGCAGCATCTGGCCGGTTTTCGGATGCGAGGGGGACGGCAGTCCTGCCTGGAGATCCGGCTGCGTCAACAATTTGTAAATATAATTCACATATACCAGGAACTCCGCGGAGGTGCGCGCCCTCGGGTGTTGCATAGGCACACGAAAATCGGCGCGAATCCTGGCAGGATTTTTCCCCAGGACGATAATGCGGTCCGCCAGCATCACGGCTTCTTCGATATTGTGTGTCACCAGGAAGATGCTGCGGGTGGGGATTTTCTTGCCGAGCCAGAGTTCCATCAGTTCTCCGCGCAGATTCTCCGCCGTCAGCACGTCGAGCGCGGAAAACGGCTCGTCCATGAACAGGATTTCAGGCTCCACAGCCAGGGCCCGCGCGAAACCTACACGTTGCTTCATGCCGCCCGAGAGCTCTTTTGGGTAGGCATTCTCGAAGCCCTTCAGACCGACCGAATCCAGCGTGTCGTGCGCCTTCCGGCGGCGGTCTGCCTGCGTCATCCCGCGAGCCAGCAACGGGACCTCGACGTTTTCGGCGACCGTCAGCCACGGAAACAGCGCGAAGCTCTGAAACACAATTGCGACATTGGGGCGGGACTCCGCCATGGGCCGGCCATGCCACAGAACTTCGCCCCCGCTGGGCGTCGCCAGACCGGAGAGCATGCGCAGCAGCGTCGATTTGCCCGAGCCCGACGGCCCCAGCAGCGCGATGATCATTCCAGGCTCCACGGATAAGTCGGTTGGAGCGATCACCTGAACCTGCCCGCCATCGACCCGATGGAACGACTTTTCGACCGAGCGGGCCTGGATGATCGTTTCGACAGGCGGCAAGGCTCGAACGATTGACGGCGCGGCGTCGGTGCCGGCCGAGTCGCCGGTCCCGAGTTCGTCCATCAGGATTTGCCAGGAAGGCTCGGGCAACTCGTCGAAAAACCGCAGGCGTTCGGCGGGATTCATCCCGTCGACGATGGCAATCAGATCTTTGATGGCCCGCGAGTGCAACAACACGTACGTGTCGTAGTAAGGAAGGATCTCCGCCAACCTGGGGGCAAAGTCAATCGGGAGGCGGCGGAACAGCATTTCCCGCTGTTCCAAGGGGATTTCCATGAAGAGGTCGGCGGCGACGGAAGGATCGAGCCGGGGCAGGAGGGCAACCAACTGGTCCCAGTCCTCACGGGAGAGAAGCGTTCGAAACTTGTCGGCCGGCGGACTGGGCATTTACCTCTCGCCTTCACTATTATCTATTTAATAACCAGCACCTGAACATGCTTCCCGGCGAATCGCGCCGACGCGCGTCGCGTTGCTCGAGTGTCTCAGCCGGCGAACCCACAGGCGGTGGGCTATCCACCTCCGCCCGCCGCGTCCTCGGCTCGCCCCATTTATTCCAGACAAAAAACGCTGCTACTCTGTTGATCCGGGACCCGGCAAGGTGATATACCTGTCCTAACCACTTCTTTTAGCGGATACGGAGTTTATTTTTGGCGGTACGGAGTTTACGAATGTCGAAATTGTTTTTGGGGATTGCATCCCTTCTGTGTCTTTCCGCGGTTCTGTTCGGGCAAACCACGTCCCTTAGCGGGACGGTGGCCGACCCGTCGGGTGCCGTAATTCCAGGGGCCACAGTCTCGATCGTCAATGTCGAGACGGGCGCACCGCGCGATGCGGTGAGCGATGCGCAGGGCCGCTACACGATGCAGCAGTTGATGCCGGGCACTTACAAACTCTCCGCCAAGGCGGCCGGCTTCGCCGACGTGCAGATCGACAGGATCGAGCTCCTGGTCAACCAGCCGAAGGCGCAGGCGATCACTTTCGAAAAAGTCGGCGCTACCAGGACCACCATTGAGGTCGCCGGTACAGCCGCCCAGGTGAACACTACCGACGCTTCCCTGGGCAATGCCGTCACCGGCTCAATGATCGTGGAGTTGCCGTCCTTTGCGCGTAACGTGGTCAACCTGCTCCAGTTTCAGCCGGGTGTTACCGCCACGGGCGGCGGCTCGGGCGACGAACGCGACGGCGCCGTGAACGGAGGCAGGGCGGACCAATCCAACGTCACGCTGGACGGCGTGGATGTGAATGACCAGAACGCGCGGACTGCCTTTACCAGCGTGCTGCGCGTGACGCTCGATTCGGTGGCGGAATTCCGCACCACCACGAGCAACGGCGCCGCCGATATCGGCCGCGGCTCCGGCGCCGACGTCGCCCTGGTGACCAAATCGGGTAGCAATGAATTCCATGGCTCGCTTTACGAATACCGGCGCGGTACCGAAACGGCTGCCAACAGTTTCTTTAACAATCGCGCCGGTGTGCCGATTGCCCCCCTGCTGATCAACGTCTTTGGCGGCTCGGCCGGCGCGCCCATCAAGAAGAACAAGGCGTTCATCTTCTTCAATTACGAAGGCCGCCGGGACGCCAGCTCCACTAGCGTCAAGCGCACCGTCCCCACCGAGACGATGAAGCAGGGCATTGTGCAGTACCACGACAAGAATGGCGTGCTGCACCAACTCACGGCGGCCGACATCAAAGGCATCGATCCTTCGGGGATCGGCATCGATCCATCCGCGCTCAAGGCGTTGCAGGGGTTCCCGATCGGCAACAGCACCGTCGGAGGCACCACCAATACCGCCGATGGGCTGAACACCACCGGGTACATCTTCAACGCGCCCACCCACTCCGATCAGAACACCTATATCGCCAGGTTGGATTACAAGGTGGACGCGGCCGGAAAGCACAACGTTTTCGTGCGCGGCAACCTGCAGAACGACAGCCAGGGCGGCAGCCCGCAGTTTCCCGGAGAGGTGCCCAACTCGGTGACGCTGGCCAACAACAAAGGCATGGGGGCAGGCTATACCGCTGTGCTGACACCCAGCATGGTCGCCACCACCCGCTATGGCTTCACGCGCGCCGGCGGAGAGACCACCGGCATCCTGGCCAGCAACTTTGAATGGTTCCGCGGATTCGACACTCCCTCCGGTACGTCCACCGGGCTTGCCCGCATCATTCCGGTCCATACCATTTCCCAGGATCTCTCCTGGAACAAAGGCCCCCACAGCCTCCACTTCGGCGCCACGGTCCGGCTGATCTCCAACAATTCCACCAGCTACCGCCACTCCTTCAGCAGCGCTTCGTCGAACCCCAGTTGGATCAAGGGCACCGGCGGCGATTTCACGCCCGCCTCGCTCAACATAGCCCGCAGCGACAACACCAGCTACCAGTACGCCATGGCCGCCTTGCTGGGCCTGGAAAGTCAGGGGACGGCCGCCTATAACTACAAGACCGACGGCAGCCTGATTCCGGTGGGCGCCCCGGTGATGCGCGACTTTGTGAACCACGAAGGCGAGCTGTACGCGCAAGACACCTGGAAAGCCACCCGTACCTTGACCGTGACGGCGGGCCTGCGCTTCTCGCTGGCGCCGGCGGTTTACGAGGCTAACGGGCAGCAGGTTTCCTCCAACATGCCGTTCCAGACATTTATGAACACGCGCCAGGCACTGGCCGACCAGGGCCTCTCGCAAACCGGAGTCGGGCTGGTCAATTTCGTCGCCGGGACCGGCACCGGGGCGAGACCGCTGTACCCCGAACATAAGAACTGGTCTCCGCGCCTGGGCTTGGCCTACTCCCCAAAGGCGGAGAGCGGGCTGGCAAAATTCCTCTTCGGCGGCGCCGGTAAGACCTCCATCCGCGCCGGCGCCGGCATGTACTACGATGAGATCGGCCAACCGCTGGCGCAGACCATCAACGCCAACGCTTTTGGCCTGGCCACCACTCTCACCACCCCGCCCAACGTCCTGACCACCGCCCAACTCCCGCGGTTCACGACGTTCTCTACCGTGCCTTCCGCCATCGTGCCGGCCCCGGGTCCCTCCGGATTAGGCGCGCCTTATCCCACCTCCGGCGCCGGATCGTTCGCTATCACCAGCAGCCTGGACGACAAGTTGAAGGCGCCCTACACCATGAACCTGAACTTCACCGTCGGGCGCGATTTCAGTCACGGTCTCTTCATCCAGGCGTCCTACGTGGGCCGGCTCTCGCGCAACACCCTGACCAACCGCGACATGGCGGCGTACACCAACCTCAGGGATCCCAAGAGCGGTCAGACGTTCTACCAGGCGATGAACCAGTTGGCCACCATGATCGACTATCAAGGCGTTTCCGTTGCCAACCTGCCCAAGATCCCCTTCTTCGAAAACATGTGGCCGGCCGCCGCCGGTCACGGTTTCACCTCCACCCAGGCCTGGGCCAAGGACTACTATGAGAACAATGCCCAGGGCGATTTCTCGGATGTGCTCAACGATTTCGACAACGCCGCCAACTGTAACGTGGGAAGCTCGGTGTTTGACTCCAGCGGGGGCCTCAGTCAGGGCGCCTGCGGGGCGCAAGGCCCCTGGATGATGTTCAACCCGCAGTTCTCCGCGCTGGCCGCCTGGAGTTCCATCGGCAAGGGCGATTACCATGCCATGCAATGGACCGTTCGCAAGAGCTTCGGCAGCGGGCTGCAATTCGACCTGAACTACACCTGGTCGAAGTCCATCGACCTCGGTTCCGCCCGGGAAAGCGACGCCGGCACCGGCAACTCCAATTTCGCGGGGAACAACGACTTCGTGCAGAATGCCTGGAACCCCAGTCAAATGCGGGGCGTGTCGGCCTATGACACCACCCACCAGGTCAACGGCTTCGTGGTGTTTCAGCTCCCCGTCGGCCGCGGCAGGAAATTCGGCAGCCAGATGGGCAAGGCGCTCGACGCCTTCGTAGGCGGATGGCAAATCAGCGGCGCGTTCCGGACAACCAGCGGTTTTCCGACCAGCGGCATCAACGGGCAGCGCTGGCCAACGGATTGGGAAGTGGATGCCTTAGCCACTCCCAACGGGCAACCGCGTCCGGCCATCACGAACAACAAGAATGCGCCGGCGGCCCAGTCGGGCGTGGCCCCCGGACCCAATCTGTGGTCCAATCCCGCCGCCGCCTTCGCCTCGTACGGCGAGACTATGGCCGGCGACACTGGAAGCCGCAACACCCTGCGCGGCGCCGGCATTTTCAATATAGACTCAGGCGTCAGCAAGAGCTTCACGATGCCGTGGTCGGAGCATCAGAAGTTCCAGATTCGGTGGGAGACTTTCAACCTGACCAACACCGTCCGATTCGACCCGGATACGGCTAGCATTTCTATGACGTCGCCGTCGGTCTTCGGTCAATTGAGCGGACAGTTCGGCTCGCCGCGGCAGATGCAATTCGCCGGCCGCTTTACCTGGTAACGCTTTGGCGACCCTAACCCCGCCGGCCCTATCCCTCAGGTCTTTCAAAGACCTGAGGGATAGCGAAAGCAAGATGTGATGTGGTAGGGTAAACGGCCAGTGAGATCCAAATCGGTTGGACCTGCACTGGCCGTTCTGTTTCTGGTCAACGTCCTCAACTACTACGATCGTCAGACGCTGGCCGCGATCCTCGAACCGCTGCGCCACGAGTTCTCCCTTTCCGACACCCAACTCGGCGGACT
>OBLU010006632.1_pt1 | contig 10288 bp, 6 predicted proteins | sample 1518681 | NCBI WGS metagenome assembly OBLU01 (sample SAMEA3539304, study PRJEB22396) | soil metagenome | biome: tundra; feature: field; material: soil | place: USA | collected 2010-05 | depth 0.15 m
ACACCCTGATGCTGTTTGGCGACGCCAAGGCATTTGTCGGCAGCATCGTGCGCGAGCTCGGCGGAGGACACGGCTAGGAGCCCGTGGTGTAAGTGAGTTCGGTATCTGAGATTCGGATCAGGGCACTGCCTTAAGGCGCATTAGTATTAAGAATCCGGCGGGCTTCAGTTCAGCGCGTACGTCGGCGCAGCCTGCAGCCCGCCCGTCCTTTATGCTGCTTTCTTGGTCTGCCTGATTTTGGCCCAACGCGCTTTCTGGGCGAGAGAAATTCTTCGGCGCCCGGCCGCGGACAGAATGCGCTTGGCGCGATGGGACACTCCGGCTCGCACGGTTGCGCCTGAGCTTCGAGTTAGTTTTTCTAGAACCGAAATAGCTTCCCCAAGCTTCTGGACCTGGTTCTGCGCATCCCGGCGCTCCTCTCGGAGCCGATCGATAGCGTTAGCAATATTTGTCATCAAATACCCCCTCGGATAAGTTACAGTCGGACATTGTATTACTAAGTCCCTACTTTTGGCACAATTTATTCTTGGTCACAGGGGATTACATGCGTCTTGATCACATGAGGGTGCCGTGAGAAGCCACGAGACGAGGAAGATGGGGGGTGATGACAAGAAAGGCGAGACAATGACCCGGGGATAACATGCATCCTTGCGGCTAACCCACCTCATCCCAACGGTGGCAGAAGTTGCGACGATCCGAACAAGAAAAGAGCGCCCACGGCCAGGCTATAGATGGCCGTCAGCGCGGTGATCACAAATTGAAAACGTGGCAGCCGCGAACTCACGCCAAAAAGTCCAACCGCGACCGCCGTCATCAGCGTATTCATCACCAGAAGACCGGCAATAAACATGGCCAGGCCGACAAAGCCCTTGCTCACTCCCCCGAGATTCGCCGCCAGTAAGAAGATCATCAGTTGGCTGGGCGTCTCGGCCCCGAGTCCGTGCACAACACCGATGGCCAGCACGGACTTGGAATCATAATTCCAAATCTTGTCCGCCGGGCGGGGGACATCGTGATCGTGCCAGTAGCTCTTCATCTTCCAATGAAGCCAACGAAGCGCTCCAGCCATAAGGTGAAAGCGGCTGCGGGGAGCGGTGTTTCCTTTGAACAGCGATCCCAGAACATACACGCCCAGAATGAGTAAAGTGAGCCCCACCAGACGTTCTGCGATGCGATCGATGCCACGAGGCAGCGAAAGTTGAAACACGATAACGGCGCTGCCCAGCACGGCCACCATAGCGGCGTGTCCAAGGGCGTAGAGCAATCCCAGTCGCATACCGCGCCAGCGACTGGTTTGCACGCTGGTGATGTCGGTAATCGCGGCAATGTGGTCGTAGTCGAAGCCGTGATGAAGCCCGAGGATCGCCGCCGATAGGAGCGCAAGTTGGAGGCTGGTCGGCGTGTCGGTCATGGCGGTGCGACCCAGTGCGTGCGGCCAGGTCGAGCTACCCATTGTTCCACACAGCGGCAAGAATCGAAAATCCAGGGGAAGTAAAACCGCAGATGCAGGCCTGGAGCAGACCATCCCGCTAGCTGGTCGTGAGTGAGCGCAATTAATGCCAGTGGCCGAGAGAGAGGATAGAAGTGTGATAAACCGGGGGAAAGTGGCTGTTCGTGAGGGCCAATTGGTCTTAGAATCAGATGTCTTCCGGGACGATATAAGCGGCAGCGCAAAGGCAATTCATTGCGGGTGGAGGTTACCTGTGAAACGAGAACATCCATGCGCCAAAATCTTGGCGCGCTGCGCTACTGTGTTTGTTCTGATGCCAAGTATGTATGCTCAGCAAGAAGCTTCTCCGAGGCACGCGGGCGTTCCGCAGGACTGGTCCGCGCGTCATGTCATATTTAGCCGCGATTCGCTTACACTGCACCCCGACCTGATTTACCGGGAACGCCGCGTTCTGCATCAGGCGATGCAGCGTTGGCAGGCTCCCGATTCGAATGTCTTCCATGGCGCCGCGTCCCGGCCCGGTGCCGCATACGGCTCCGGCAGCGAGCGCGATTGGTCTGTAAGTTTGGGAGGCAGGCTGGTCGCCAACATGTCTCCGGCGAAGTATTCGTTCGATCCGGGGGCTCCGCCCGATTGCACTAACGACTATGTCGTTTTCGGACTGGCAATCCCCAGCGCCAACGGTGGTCATCCCAATCTTGTCGCCTTCAATCATCTCTATGCCGGTGCGGGTGGGTTGTGCGGGTCGGCTCCGAAGGTCGTGTTTGCCTATAACATCACCACCGCTCCGGGAGGTAAGATCGTAACTTCACCGGTTCTTTCAGAGGATGGCACGAAGATCGCTTTCGTTGAGAGTGTTGGAACGTCCGCCATCTTCCACGTCTTAACATGGACCGCCGGTCAGGGCACGCTCCAGTCCGCCGCAGCGCCTTCCGCCATGGCCTCACTAACCTACTCGATGTCCTCCAAAGACACCACATCCTCCCCTTGGATTGATTACGACTCGGATACGGTGTACGTGGGGGCGGACAAAGGCCTGATTTACAAGATCACAGGAGTCTTTCGTGGGACACCCACGATCGCGGGAGCGCCGTGGCCGGTTACGGTCAGCACCAACTCGCGGGTGACTTCTCCCGTTTTCGACGCGACTCTGAATGTGCTGATGGTTGGGAGCGCCAATGGAATCCTGTACAAAGTCAACACCCCAGACGGGTGCGCTGAGTAAGCTAGCGGTAGGAAAAAGCGGGCGCACCAGTCCCGGTATAGTGGCCGCGCCAGTGGTCGATGTGGGCAACGGCACGACCTTTGTCGTCAGCGCCGATGATGGTACTTCGGGGGTTCTGGTTGAAGCCGATACCGCCTCCCTGACGCAATTGGCGAAGGCTCGACTCGGTGAAGCCGCGGCTGGTGGCACCCCTTTCTCGTTATACAACCCTGTTTTCAGCAACGATTACTTCAACGACCCCTCGACGGGAGTGGCCCGTCTCTGTGGTACAGGCGCCACCGATACTACTCCGTGGCAATATGCGTTCGGATTCACGGGACGCATCCTGCAAACTACGCCTGTTTTCTCTCAGCAGCTGCCGACGAATCCATCCGCTTCCACTGCGGCCCGCTGCACGGAATGGACGGAGTTCTTTAATCCTAATATCAATGGCGGCACCGATTTCTTCTTCTTCGGTCTCACTCAGGATTGCACCGCTTCGGGCACGGCCGGCGGTTGTGTGCTGGGGCTCACCGGAGATTCCACTTTCACCACGGCGACGGTGAACGGCGGCCCGAGTGGGATTGTCGTCGATAACTACAGCACAGCGGGACAGGCGTCGAGCATCTATCTGACCGCCGAAAGACAAAATACTGCGTATAAGTTTACCCAGAACGGTTTGCGCTAGAAGAAAAGCTTTTCGCCGACTCCCTGCCTCTGTTAAGGGCAGACCCTGAACGCGGAACTAAACCTCCTCCGCTCCTCCGCCGGTTACTATTCTTTCGGCTCCTTTGCAACGGATTGCAGTCGGGTTCAACGGGTTGTCAAAGAAGTTATAGTTAAGCTGCTGATAACACGTAGAACCTGGGTGGAAGGCGAATTGCCCCCTGCACGGAGGATGAAGTGTCTTTGGACCAGTTCGAGAGTGAGCAAAAAAGCGGTCGCAGCGGTCGCGGTGGCCGGCATTAGTTGCTGTCTTGCTCTCTACCCATTGGACTCCCGGCTGACGCTGGTTCCGCATCGAAACCGGTTCACGAAACCCGAAAAGACGCTTAGTATTGCGCCCGCGCACATCTCCGAGTTTGCTCCCGTATCGGAGCTGCTCGCTCTGCCTAAATGTGGATCGGTTAGTCCACCGCAGGCCTTGCTCACACCCGACCCGCTGCTCACGGTTCAGAATGACGACATGCACGTTCGCGTCAGCTTTATTGTCGGCACCGACGGACACGTGCATAGCGCTTTCATCGTGGACAGCGGAGGTCACCCAAACGAAGACGAGGTGGTGCTGCGCGCGGTACGCTTCTGGCGATATCGTCCCGCACTCTGCAACGGCGTACCCACCGATTACGAGGCGCTCGTAAGATTCAGTATCCGCTAGCGCGCGAATTCTCCTACAATGTCTGCGATGAGGTAGCCGTGGCCGCAGACAATCCGAAATCCGCCGATGCCAAAAAGGATGCACCGCTCGAGAGCCGTGAGATCGAAGAGTTTTTTCAACGGCTCCCTGGTAACTTTCGCTGGCCCAAGCCAAATGCGGAGTCGGTAGCTGCGGCTGCGGAAGCGATTCAACGCCTGTCGGGAAACGCGGCCGCGCCGGCCGCAGGTGGCGAAGCGGGCAGCACCTGTTCAGCCTGCGGGGGATCGCTGCCGGCAACCGCCCGCTTTTGTTTCTGGTGCGGAGTGGCCACTCAGTCGATCCCCGGCGATGCCACTGGTCAGACCCGCCCGGGAGCACAGCATCACTTTCACCACCACTATCACCATTTGGTTCCCGGCGCGGCCGCCGGCTCCGGAACAGCGTCCAGTGCGCCGGCTTCAGACTCCCAGTCCGCTACTCCTCGCGGCCTGGCGCCCCGATCGCCAGGCATCTCAACCGGCGGGCGCGCCGAGGCGGGCGCACGCCAGGTAGTCCAGGACTGGGCGCAGGCCTGCAACAACAAGCATATCGACGACCTGATCGAGCTCTATGCCTCGGACGCGACCCTCATCCGCTCCAATGTTCCGCCGGTTCGCAGTCTGCCTGCGATACGGGAGTTTCTGATTTCGCTGCTTGAAGCCGGATTGGGCGACGTGGAGATGGAATCGCTCCGGTTGGAAATGTTGGGCGAGATCGCCGTCGATCTGGGGCGTTGCAAAATGCTGGTGCCGGTCGCCATGGGTAAGCGGCGCGAGGAGCGGGGAAAATATCTGGTTGTCCTGGTGCGACAGCCTGCTGGCACGTGGAAGATTCTCGCCGATTGCTGGTCCCTCGATCTGACGGTCAGTGCCTTGCCGTCCGAGACCTCAGCGAGGAAGGGAAGCGAACCAAGCCCGCAGCGTAAGCCCCGCTGACCGAACCACACCTTCTCGGGCCACACTTTCAAAGATCAAGAAAAACCCCGATCCTTGCGGACCGGGGTGGGTGAACTTCTTCAGTAGACTTATTCCCCGGTCTTGCGAGTCGCAAACAGCTGCCGGTAGGTCAGACTTTCCACGTCGCGGAACAGTGGCGTTCCGGGTGGCAGACCTTGCGGAAGAGTGAAGTCGGTATCGAAAATATAGTGCCGTATTGGCGGCTGGTACACCGAGTACTGGCAGCACTTGAATGGGCCGGTGGAATAAGTTGAATAGTACAGGCTCACCAGCGAGCCTCCATAGTTCAATGTGGATCCGGTAGTCTGCCAGTCTTCCAGGAAGCGCAGGAAGTTGTGGACTCCGCCATCGGTCCCCAATCCGTAGTTGACGGCGTTCTCCCATCCGGGAAATGGGAACGCCATATTCTTACCGCCTGCGACCGCCAAACGGTAGTAGGTGGTAGAAGCAGGCCGGTTGCCTGCCGCCAGCGTGGGCGAGTTGTTGCCCGTGCTTCCTCCGGGAGCTGTAAATCCTGGATGGCCCATGAGGCTGTACTGGTCCACCCAGCTGTTGGAAAGAATCGTGACCGCGTCGGCGATGACGGCGGCGGAGGCATGTCCCGCTAGATCCGCTACGCCCGTTTGTACGCCATTCGGCCAGAAATTGTCTGCGGCGTTGCTGTTGTAGTTGCCTTGGACGTAGACCGGATTCTCCGATGCAACCGTAAATCCGCCGGGGGCCGCTAAAGATGCTCCGGCATCGGTTCGCAACGGGACATTGCCGAATCCGCCGTCGACCAGTTTCAAAGCGTGGCGTGCCCCACTCACCCAATTCTTGCGAGCGGTGGTAGCGCAGCTCGCAATCCGGGCATTGTAGGCCGAGGTGCTATAGGGATCGTCAGGTGCCGCGGCGATGATTTGAGCATTCAGATTCTGGTTGGCGTTGGCCCCTGTACCGTAGAAACTTAAGCCCAGGTTTGCGGTCCCAAAGTTGTCCAGAACACCGTTCAGATTCACGTCCTCGGGAGAATACGCCTTGGTTCCCTTAGGTTCCAATGCTCCGTCGGGCGTACCCGCGGCGCTAGTCGCATTCACAACGTCCTCTAGACCCGAGTCGCCGCTCTTGGTGTTGGCAGCGTTCGGACCCACAGCGTTCGGATTCGGCAACATTCCCCGCCGGTCGGAGAAATAGAGCACGTATCCATTCTGCGCCAGAAAATCCACACTTGTGCCGCTCGTGCCGATTGCTCCGGTCAGCCACCTCTTGAGGTTGCCCACATCGATCTCGACCGCATTCATCACGCCATTGACGGTGCAACTGTTATCGTTCGGGTAAGTGCTGGACCACTGCACGTCCCGGGGCTCGCCCTCGCGGGCATCGTAGAAGTTGATGGGATACCAGTTGTACTGGGTGATGCTCTGCGCCATCGTCGACGGTGGAGCGGTTGGTGTAACGCCAAACGGCCACGGAGCGGCCGCCGAATCCGCCGCGACTTGCGGCGGCACACCCGGGGTCCAGGTCTTGCAGACACCGGCGACAGTCGTGTTACACACCGGGGCGGTTCCAGCAGAACTCAACGCTCCCGGGAGTGTACTGTTAAGGCTGCGATCGGCCGGCTCTTGCAACAAGAGAATGGCGTTCGGATTGACCGGATTCGACCCCGCACCCGTCGGCCCCGGGGCTGTGGGCGCGGTCAACCCACGCGCAAATCCCAGTTGCAGCCATTCATTGGTGACGGGATGCCAGATTCCTGACGCATCCTTATATTCCACCCGCAACCACCCATCAATCAGGTTCCAGGACGTCGAACTGGCCAGGTTGGAAGGTGCCGCGGCATTTGGAGGAGCATAGTACGGATAGGCGCCCGTCGTAGGGCAATTGGCAGGTGGCAAAGGCGAGCTCGTTCCATTAACGTTTGGCGGCGGACAAAGACTAATCGCCGGCGTACCATTATTCTGCACAGGGTTGATCGGCGCGCCCGGTGCTGGCGTCGTCGGCACCAGGGTCTGTGCCCCGGCCGCTGGTGTGGCGGGCGCCAACGGCCAGTCCGCCGTGACGCAGACAGTGCCCGCGCAGCCGCTTGGAACTGGAACCGCGTTGGAAGCAGCGGCGAAATACAGGTTAAAAGTGTTGCCACCTCCTGGAGTACCCCATGCCGCGGTGTAATTGCCTGCGGCTAGCGAAATTCCAAAAGGATTGCTGACGCTCTGACCCGTGGCCGTTGCCTGCGCTTGAGTCACATTAGCCAGCCGCACATTGTTCGTATCCGACGCGCCGCTCGACGACAATTCTGCCGGATCGTCGCTCAGCAGTACGCGAATCTGCGCCATGTTGTATTCGCGCGACGAGCCCACGACCGACGAGGACAACTCCCCGCTCGGTGGGCGCCGAATAATCTGGTAAGGTTGCAGATTTCCGCCCACGAAGGGCATGGATAGTTTCTTTGCGCCCGTTCCTACATTCGTTTTACTTCCATAGTTGGCATTGATGATCATGTGTTGGGTGGTGGTCCCGGAAAAGGTGTTCCAGGCATTGGCGCCGTTATAAGTCGATGGCGGATTTCCTCCCGCTCCCTGGACGCTGCCATCCCCGTAGGTACCACCCGCTGGGTTGCTGTTTGCATCTTTGAGCACGCAATTCTGCAGGCCGGTTGGCGGATAACTCGCAGCCGTCGCTGGCAGAACCGGCGGGCTACAGCCATTATTGGCGGTCGGAATGTTTACGTTTCCGGTGTCGTCCCAGGAACCGCCCGTTACCGCTAAGCCATTCGGAAGCACTTCGGTGACCAGGTTGCCGTAGGCCTCCATTCGGTTGTGAAACGTCAATGTGGCACCGTTCGAGACGCCCAAATACAGGTCGCCGTTGGTGTGAACCCGACCGACAAAATCGAGAGTGGGACTATCGAAGAATCCGCAATCGCCCTCGCAAAACACTCCAAACTGGAACACCGGAATCAGCGCCACTTGCGCGCCCCGGGTCATGCTCACTTCCTGGCCACCCATGGACTGTGCCGTCGCCAGCATGTTTATTGGGATGATCTGCGCCCACAGGCCCTGGTCCGGGCCGCCGCTGATTTGTCCCCAGTTCGCTTGCAGCGTGCCCGAGCAACCCGAGGCCGGCGAGACCGAATATTGAGTAAAGGTGATCCCCGTCATCGTCGGGGGGGTGTTACTGACCGCGCAGATTTGGCTCGGTTCGGCAACCTGCGAGTTCTGGAAGGTCGCCGTCAGGTCGGAGGCCATCTTCTCGATGCCGCCCTCGGCCGCGTGATAGGCGACGTTGTTCTGCAGATCGGTGCCGCCCACCTTGCCTTCGGTGTTGACCATCATCATCAACCCGATCGCGATCCCGGATAGCAGCAACAACATGAGCAAAGATGCAATTAACGTGAATCCCTTGCTCTGATGTCGCCGGCTTTGCCGTCTTATGATATGCAGCGCCGGGTTGTGCAGTCTCGTGTTCTTCATTCCGTGACTCCCCATGATGTCAGTCTTCGCGGTTCGTTTTCCATCGCTTGATCCCGTTCGTCTACGTCGTTATTCAGGAAAGTTGCTGTTGGTGCGGGAATGAAACGAAGCCTCCCGCATGCCCGCTAATCTCGCGCAATTCGGAAGCCGATAAACCCCGGACTCTCGCGGCCTTGGGGTGAGCACATTCCTGCTGGGAGTTGTCGAGTAAATTCTTGACATAGGCTTATTCCCCGCTCTTGCGTGTCGCAAATAGCTGCCGGAAGCCCAGGCTTTCCACGTCCCTGAACATTGGCGTTCCAGGCGGCAGCCCTCCCGGAGAAGTAAAGTCCAGGTCAAAACTGTAGTTTCGCGTGGGGGGCGAATAAACCGTGGTACAGCACTTGTATATTCCGGTGTTATAGGTGGCATAGTACAAGCTCACAATCGAACCCTTGTAATTCAGGGTCCCACCCCAGTTTTCCAGGTAGCGCAGGAAGTTATGCACGCCTCCGTCAGTCCCGAAATCCTGGGCAGCGCCCCATGACGTCGGGCGCGGAAAGTTCATATTTTTCCCACCTGCAACAGCAAGCCGGTAAAAGTTAGTGCCAGCATTCCGGTTCCCAGGGTTGGTGACGGTGCCGTCTCCGCCGATCCCGAGGCTGGTATGGTCACTCCAGTTGCTGGAGAGGAAAGTAACCGCGTCGGCGATCACCGAGGCGGCCGCGTGTCCGGCTATATCCACCGGGGGCGTGTTCCAGACCGTGTCGGTGGAGTTGGAGTTGTAGTCGCCCAGGACGTACACGGGGTTTTCCGAGGCCGCTGTGAATCCGCCCGGGGCCGCCAGAGTTGCAGCGGCGTCTGTTCTCTTGGGAACGTTGCCGAGCGAACCATCTACGAGTCGCAAAACATGGCGTGCCCCGCTCACCCAATTCTTGCGCGCCGTAGTGCTGCAACTGGCAATACGGGCGCCGCCGGCGGTTCCGAATGGATCGTCCGGAGTGGCGCCGGTAATGAGACCATTTAGGTTCTGGGTAGCGCTGCCCGCGGTGCCGGTGAAACCTAATCCTAGGTTGGCCGTTCCAAAGGTATCGAGAACGCCATTGCCATTCACGTCCTCGGGAGAATTGGCGGTGGGAGTTTCCAGCACACCATCGGGAGTGCCCGCCCCACCGGAGGCGTTGATGACGTCCTCCAGGCCCGAGTCTCCGGTTTTGGTGTTGGCAGTGTTCGGAGGAACGACGTTCGGATTCGGCAGCATACCCCGGCGATCGGAGAAATAAAGCACGTAGCCGTTCTGGGCAAGATAGTCCACACTCGCGCCGTTCGTGCCGATGGTTCCCGCCAGCCACCTCTTGAGGTTGCCTACGTCGATTTCAACCGCATTCATCACCCCGTTCGTGGAGCAACTGTTATCCGCCACGGTGTTGTCGCGGACCTCGCCTTCGCGGGCATCGTAGAAATTGATTGGGTACCAGTTGTACTGGGTGAGGCTCTGGGTGGTCGGCGCGGCCGGAGTAACGCCAAAAAACCACTGCCCCGATTCGGCCACAACTTGCGGCGGGGCACCGGTCCAGGCTATGCACTTCCCGCTACCGTTGACCGAGGTACAGGTTGGAGCTGCTCCGACAGTGTCGAAGTTGCCGTCCCCATTGCGGTCCGCGGGTTCTTGCAACAACAGGATTGCGTTTGGATTTACCGGGTTTGTTCCCGCGGTAGGAGCGCTGCTGCCAGGCAGCGTCGGAGGTTTCAGGCCACGCGCAAATCCCAGTTGCAGCCATTCATTGGTTGCGGGATGCCAATTGCCCGAAGTGTCCTTGTACTCCACCCGCAGCCAGCCATCTATCAGGTTCC
>OBLU010006633.1_pt1 | contig 10287 bp, 6 predicted proteins | sample 1518681 | NCBI WGS metagenome assembly OBLU01 (sample SAMEA3539304, study PRJEB22396) | soil metagenome | biome: tundra; feature: field; material: soil | place: USA | collected 2010-05 | depth 0.15 m
TCCATCGTCGCGTAGGAGATGTTGCCGAGCGCATGATTGAAAAAATGCGAGAAGATGTAAGAGAACATGACGAGGCCGCACGCGATGCGCACTTGCCGGACGCCGATGCCGCGCAGCCACGCCGGCAGTCCAAGCGTTGCGTTCGCGCCGCTCGGGCGCACGCCGACGATCGCGGGTGCCTGTGACGCCATGCCGGATTTGCTTTCACAATCTGGGGCGACGATCAGAAGTCGAAAATAACGGCGTCGCGGCGTTCCCCATTTGCCCAAATGCCGCGGGCGATGCGGATGATATGCGCGAACTGCCAGCCGTCGCAATGAGCTAAATCTCAGGCCGGCGCGGCCCTTCCGCCTCGCGCGCGCGCCTGACCCCGAGCTGGCGCTCGCGCCAGATCACGAACAGCCCGGCGCCGGCGACAATTGTTGCGCCGAGATAGACCAGCGCGCTCGGCAATTCGCCGAACACCCAGTAGCCCAGCAACAACGCCCACAGCATCGACGAGTAGTCGAACGGCGCCACCACTGAGGCGGTGGCATGGCGGTAGCTTTCGGTCAGAAAAATATGCCCGATGCCGCCGAAGATGCCCATCGAAACCAGCATGAGGAGCTCGGAGCCGGTCGGCGTGTGCCAGGCAAACGGCAGCGTCACCGCGCCGGCCAGTGCGGTGACCAGCGAAAAATAAAATACGATCGACGACGTGGTCTCGCTCTGCGTGAGCCGCCGGGTCTGGATCACCGTGCCGGCGTTGCAGAAGGCGGAAAACAGCGCCAAGATCGAGCCGATCGTCGCCACACTCGCCGCGCCGGCGGCGGCGTATTGTTTGACGTCGAAATGCGGGATCAGCATCACGATCACGCCGCCAAAGCCGACCAGCACCGCGGTCCAGCGATAGACCCGCACTTGCTCTTTCAGAATGACCGCCGCCAAAGCCACCGTGATCAGCGGCGAGGCGAAGGAAATCGCGGTGGCGTCCGCCAGCGGCAGCCGCGCCAGCGCGGAGAAATTGCTGAACATGCCGCCGACGCTGAGCGCCCCGCGCCCGAGCTGACCGAGCGGCCTACTGGTGTAAACCGCGCTCGCCAGCTCGCCGCGATAGGCGTAAATCAACAGTACCGGCGGGATCGCACAAGCACTGCGGAAGAACACCAACTGCCCGACCGGTACCACGTCCCCCAACTGGCGCACGAATGCCGACAGGGCGGCGAATAAAAGCGCAGAGATCAGCTTGAAGCCGATGGCTTTGAATAGATTCATCGGGATCGGCTTATAGCAGCCCGCGCAAATGTCGACTCGTCAGGCCCGGCTTCGGGCGCCGCGTTATTCCGGCTTCTTCGGCGGCGGCTTGTGCCCTTCGACCGCCGGCAGCGACTTGATATAGGCCGCGATCGCCATGCGATCCGCGGCGGTCAGTTGCGAGATATTGCGCACCACCTCGACCATGTTGCCGCCAACCCGGTCGGCGTCCGCCGTCATGCCGGACTCGAGCGTTTCCGCGATATCGGCCTCCGACCAGCTCTTGAGCTTGTACTGGGTGATGTTGGGAACGCCGCCCTGGCCGTCGGGGCTCGGCCCGCCGGTGAAGCGCAAGCTCGCGATCACGCCACCGAGTGCGTTGCGCGGTGAGTGACATTCCGTGCAGTGGCCGGGGCCGTTGACCAGGTAAGCGCCCCTATTCCACTGCGCCGATCGCGACGGATCGGGCGGCAACGGCTTGCCATCGAGAAACAGCAACTTCCAGAGGCCGAGCGTGCGCCGGATATTGAACGGGAACGGCAGATCATGATCGCGCACGCTCCCCGGCACGCCCGGCAGCGTCTTGAGATAGGCGAACAGATCGCGCAGATCGTCGAAACGGATATGTTGGTACGAGGTGTATGGAAACGCGGGATAGTAGTGCTCGCCCTCGGGCGAGGTGCCCTTGGTGAGCGCGGTGATGAATTGCGCGTCGGTCCAGGCGCCGATGCCGTCCTTCGGGTCGGATGAAATATTGGGGACGTAGAAAGTGCCGAACGGCGAAGTCAACGCCAGCCCGCCGCCGAGCCTGGTCTTGTCCGGCTGTTTCGGCACCGCATGGCAGGACGCGCAGCCGCTGGCGTAGAACATCTCCTTGCCGTTGGCGAGATCGGGCGTGTGGGCCGCGAGCGCGCTCGCCGGCACCGAGGCGGGTGCGGTCAAATACCAGAACGCCGCGAGCCCCAGCACGGCGGCAATAGCCGCCAGCAAAATCAGCCTGCGAATCATCGGCGTCCCCCGGCCACGCTGGCGCCTGTCATACAGGAATCAAAACGCCGTCGCGACGGGATCGCAGCGGCGCCGTACATCGAAGTGGACAAGGCCTATTGCTTCGAAAGGCGATAGTCCTCATGGCAGTTATCGCAGGCCTTGCCGACCACCGGGATCGCGGCCCTGAGCCCGTCGAGCGACGACTTTGCCTTGTCATGGTTTTCCGCCACGGCCTTGGCGAAGGCCGCGGCTTTGGCGTCGAAATCCTTCTTGTTCAGCCAAATCTTCGGCGATGCGCGGTTGTCGCCTCCGGTCTTGGAATTGTCCGGGAACAGACTTGGCAGTTTCTGCGCGGTGTCAGCCCATTGCGCGAAGGCGGCATCGACCTCAGCCGCATCGAATGGCGCCTGCCCGCGCATCATGCGAACGACCGCGAGGGCGTGTTTGTTATTCGCTTTCATCAGGTCCTCGCGCGTGGTCACCGGATCTTGCTGGGCGATGACGGCGCCGACACTGAGACCGACCGCCAGAGCGGCGAGGATGGTGCGAACGAACATCGAGTTTCGCTTTCTGTCGTGCAAACAACTGTTCCCAGAAAAACCCTGGCGCCGCGGGGTTATTCCTCCACCGACTGAACTTGTCGCGCGTGATCCCTGTATCTCTGGCCCCGATCACAAATTCGTGATCCAATAAGCACCTAAGCTGATTGAGCTTTTCGGGCCGCCGCGATCGCGGCCCAGACCCGTGGCGGGGTCGCCGGCATGTCGATATGGCGGATGCGATAGCTGCGCCAGAGCGCATCGAGGATCGCATTGATCAGCGCCGGACAGGAGCCGATGGCGCCGGCCTCGCCCGCGCCTTTGACGCCGAGCGGATTGTTCTTGCACGGCACGTTGCGCGTTTCGAACACGAAGGACGGCGCGTCGCCGGCGCGCGGCATCGCGTAATCCATGAAACTCGCGCTGAGCAATTGCCCGGACGCCGGATCGTAGACGGTGTCCTCCATCAGCGCCTGTCCGATGCCCTGCACGGCGCCGCCATGCACCTGACCCGCCAGCAGCAGCGGATTGAGGGTGGCGCCGAAATCGTCCACCACGACATAGTTCAGAATCGCAGTGGCGCCGGTGTCGGGATCGATCTCGACTTCCGCGATGTGCGTGCCGTTCGGAAATGTCGGCTGCTCGGTTCCAAAATCTTTCGTGGCGCTGAGTCGTTCGGGCGTCGCCTGCGGATGCGCGGCAAGGTCAACGAAAGAAATCGCGCGGTCGGTGCCGGCGACGCGCACCGTGCCATCGGCGATTTCCATATCGGTGGGCGCCGCTTCGAGCGCGTCGGCGGCAAGCTGCTTGAGTTGTTCGGCCAGCGTCTTGGCTGCGCGGTCGACCGAAACGCCGCCGACCGGGATTGAGCTTGAGCCGCCGGTGCCGGCGCCGGATGCGATGGCGTCGGTATCGCCCTGCAGCACGCGCACGCGCTCCGGCGGTAGATCGAGCCGCTCGGCGACCAGTTGCGCATAGGACGTGGCGTGGCCTTGGCCAGTCGACTGCGAGCCGATCAGCACGGTGACGCCGCCGTCGCGTTCGAGCCGCACGACGGCGGTTTCCGGCCCGTTGTTGCCGCAGGCCTCGATATAGGTCGCCATGCCGATGCCGCGCAGCTTGCCGGCGCGCTTGGATGAGGCGGCGCGTTTGTTGAAACCATTCCAGTCGGCGATCTCCTGCGCGCGCGTCATGCCGCCGGCGAAATCGCCCGAATCGTAGATTTTTCCGGTCGGCGTCGTGTACGGCATCGCCTTCGGCTTGATCAGATTCTTGCGGCGCAGAGCGTCGGGCGCCGTGTCGAGATCGCGCGCCGCCGCATCGACCAGCCGCTCGATCAAATACGCGGCTTCCGGCCGCCCGGCGCCGCGATAGGCGTCGACCGGAACGGTGTTGGTATAGGCCGCGCGCAGCCGCACATGCGCGACCGGAATGTCATAGGCGCCGGTCGCCATGCCGGCACCGAGCCAGGGAATGTAGGGCGCGTAGCAGGAAAGATAGGCGCCCATGTCGGCGACGATATCGAGCGCGAGCGCGAGGAAGCGTCCCTTGTCGTCAATCGCCAGCCGCGCGCTGGAGATGTTGTCGCGGCCGTGGCTGTCGCCGAGAAAATGTTCGGAGCGATCGCAAATCCATTTCACCGGCCGGCGCAACCGCTCGGCGGCCACCGCCGCCAGCGCATATTCGCGATAGGGAAACAGCTTGGTGCCGAAGCCGCCGCCGACGTCGGGCGTGATGACGCGCATGCGATCGGTCGGCAGATTGAGCACATTGCCGCAAATGATGTCGCGGATGATGTGGCTGCCCTGACTGCCGAGCGTAAGCGTGTAGCGGTGGCCATCGTATTCAGCGATGACGCCGCGGGTATCCATGTAATTCGTCACCAGCCGCTGATTGACGATGGTGAGCGCGACCGTCCGTGCGGCCTGCGCGAACGCCGCCTTGGTGGCGCCCGCATCGCCCAGCTCGGTCTCGAAGGCGAGATTGCCCGGCCGGTCGGGCCACACTCGCGGTGCGCCCGGCGCCAGCGCGGCCATGGCGCCGATCACATGCGGCAGCGGTTGCCAGTCGACGGTGATCGCCTCGGCGGCGTCCTTCGCCTGATCGAGCGTGTCGGCGACCACGAAGGCGATGGCGTCGCCGACGTGGCGCACCACATCCTTGGCCAAGATTGGATAGACCGGAATCTTGATCTCGGGTCCGGGGATCACGCCGGGCGTTGGCAGCGGCCCGAGCCCGGCCACGTCGCTGGCCGTGAGCAGCAGGCGTACGCCCGGCATGGCGCGCACGCGATCGAGATCGTGAATGCTGAAACGCGCATGCGCGTGCGGTGAGCGCAGCATCACCGCGTGCAGCGCGGCGGCGGGCGCAACATCGGCCACGTAACGCCCTGCCCCGCGCAGCAGCGCGTCGTCCTCCTTGCGCGTGAGCGCTTGGCCAAATCCGAATTTCATCGTCATCGTTTGGCCGGCTGCGATTGCTGACGGCGGCGCGCGGAGCGCTGCGCGATCCAGCGCGAGACCACATAGAACACCGGCGTGAAGATCAGGCCGAAGGCGGTGACCCCGATCATGCCGGAGAACACCGCGGTGCCGAGCGTCTGCCGCAATTCGGCGCCGGCGCCGACCGCAAAGGCCAAGGGCGACACGCCGAGGATGAAGGCAAACGAGGTCATCAGGATCGGCCGCAGCCGCAGATGCGCCGCCTCCACTGCCGCGGCGAAGCGGTCGCGTCCGGCATCCTCGAGCTGCTTGGCGAATTCCACAATCAGGATGGCGTTCTTGGCAGCGAGACCGATCAGCACGATGAACCCGACTTGGGTCAGAATATTGTTGTCCTGCCCGCGCAGCACGACGCCGACGATGGAAGCGATGAGGCACATCGGCACGATCATGATCACCGCCAGCGGCAGCGTCAGGCTCTCGAACTGCGCAGCCAGCACCAGGAACACGAACATCACCGCCAGCACGAAAGCGAAGATCGCGGTGTTGCCGGCGCGCAGTTGTTGGAAGGCGAGCGTGGTCCACTCGTAGGAGAAACCTTCCGGCAGCGTTTCGGCGGCCAGTTGCTCCATGATCTTGATCGCCTCGCCCTGGCTCTTGCCGAGCGCCGCCGCGCCATCGAGCTCGGCCGCCGGATAAAGATTGTAGCGCGGCACGCGATAGGGCCCGGTGACGGTTCGCACCGTGGTGAAGGCGCCGAGCGGGACGGTATCGCCGCTGCTGTTGCGCACCCGGATCCTCAAAACGTCTTCGGTGTCATTGCGATAGTCGCTCTGCGCCTGCGCGACCACGCGGTAGGTGCGGCCGAACAGGTTGAAGTCGTTCACGTAAGCCGACCCGAGATAAATCTGCAGCGCGGCGAACACGTCTGGAATGTTGATCCCGAGCAACTGCGCCTTGACACGATCGATGTCGAGATAGAGCTGCGGGGTGGTGTTCTCGAACAGGGAAAAGACTTGCGTGAGCCCCGGCGTCTGCGCGGCCCGCCCCATCATCGCGTACACCGCATCCTGCAAGGCCTGCGCGCCGCGCCCGGCGCGATCCTCGACCATCATGCGGAAACCGCCGGCATTGCCGATACCTGAGACCGGCGGCGGCGTGGCAACAAAGATCAGGCCGTCCTTGATCGCCTGCAGGCGCATGAACAGCTGACCCTGGATCGCGGCGGCGGATTGCTGCGGATCCTGCGCCCGCTTCTCGAATGGATCGAGCGTCACGAAAATCGCGCCCGCATTCGGCGCGTTGGTGAAGGTGGCGCCGGAAAAGCCCACGATGTTCACGGCATGTGCGACCCCCGGCACCTTGAGCGCGATCTCAACCGCGCGCCGGTTGACGTCGTCGGTTCGCGCCAGCGACGCGGCCGGCGGCAGCTGCGTGACGATGATGAGAAAGCCGCGGTCGAGCTGCGGGATGAAGCCGATCGGCGTCTTGCGGAATTCATTGAGGCCGAAGGCGATGACGCCGGCGTAGACCACGAGCATCAGCACGGCGAACCGGACGGTGCGCGCCGATAGCCAGCCGTAGCCGCGCGTCAAGGCGCTAAAATAATGATTGAACCCGCGGAAGAATCCGTGGATCGGCTTGCTCCACCAGCGATCTTCTTCTGGCCTGCCATGCGGCTTGAGCAGCAACGTGCATAGCGCCGGCGACAGCGTCAGCGACACGGTGAGCGAGATGATCGTCGCGCCGGCGATGGTGAGCGCGAACTGCCGGTAGAACTGTCCGGAAATTCCGGTGATGAAGGCCGACGGTACGAACACCGAGATCAGCACTAGCGCGATTGCGACCAACGCCGCGCCCACCTCGTCCATGCTCTTGATCGACGCTTCGCGCGGCTTTAAGCCCGCTTCGATATTGCGCTGCACGTTCTCGACCACAACGATGGCGTCGTCAACGACAATGCCGATGGCGAGCACCAGACCGAACAGTGACAGGTTGTTGAGCGTGAACCCGAAGATCGACATGAAGAAGAACGTGCCGATCAGCGACACCGGTATGGCGACGATCGGGATGATCGCGGCGCGCCAGGTCTGCAGGAACAGGATGACCACCAGTACGACCAGGATGATCGCTTCGGCGATGGTCGTTTCGACGGCATCGACCGATTGCTGGATGAACTGCGTCGGGTTGTAGACGATGGTGTATTTCAGGCCCGGCGGGAACCGCTTGGAGAGATCTTCCATGGTTTTCTCGATCGACTTTGCGGTCGAAAGCGCGTTCGAGCCGGGCCGCTGGAAAATGCCGAGCGCGATCGCCGGATCGAGATCGAGATAGGAATTGGTCGAATAGTCCTGCGCCGCCAGTTCGACGGTCGCGATATCCTTCACCCGCACGATCGCATTGGCCGTCTGCTTGACGACGATTTTGCCGAACTCGTCCGGATCGGCGAGCCGGCCTTGCGTCTGCACCGAGATCTGGAACGCGCCCGGCTTGTCCATCGGCGGCTGGTTGAGCACGCCGGACGCGACCTGCACGTTCTGCCCCTGCAGCGCCGCCACAACGTCGCCCGCGGTCAGGCCGACCGACTGCAGCCGGTCGGGATCGAGCCAGATCCGCATCGCGTAATCGCGACTGCCAAACACGATGAGCGAGCCGACCCCGTCGATGCGCGTCACCGCATCGGTGATTTCGAGCGTCGCGTAGTTGGAAATGAACAGCGTGTCGCGCGATTTATCCGGCGAATAAAGATGCACAACCATCATCAGGTCGGGCGAGCTTTTGGTTACCGTCACGCCAATATTGCGCACGTCGGCCGGCAGGCGCGGCTGCGCGATGGCGACGCGGTTTTGCACCTGCACCTGCGCGATGTCGAGATTGGTGCCGATGTCGAAAGTGACCGAGATCGTGAACCGTCCATCCGCGGTCGAATTCGACGACAGATAGATCATGTTCTCGACGCCGTTGATCTGCTGCTCGATCGGCGTCACCACCGTCGAGGCGACGACGTCCGCGCTGGCGCCGGGATATTGGCCGGACACGGTAATGGTCGGCGGCGCGATCTCCGGATATTGCGCGACCGGCAGCCGCAAGAACGCAACGCCACCGAGGATCACGAATATGATCGAGACCACGGAGGCGAAGATCGGCCGGTCGATAAAGAAATGCGAGATGCGCATCGGTTTCGGCCAGGGTTATTTCGGCGTCTGTGGCAGGCTCGCGCCTTGCGCCGGCGCGGCGCCCGGCTTGCCCTCTTCCTGCGGCGTGACCTTCTGGCCCGGTCGCGCGCGCAGCAATCCGTTGACGATCACGCGGTCGTCGGGGCCGAGACCGTCCTTGATCACCCGCAAGTTGTCAGCAGTGGTCTGGCCGAGCGTCACGTATTTGGAAACGACCGTATTATCGGCATTCACCGTGAGAACGAATTTTCGCGTCTGCTCGGTGCCGATGGCCGCGTCCGGCAACAGCATGGCTTCATAAGGCGGCGACCCGGGCACGCGCACGCGGGCGAACATGCCGGGCGTGAAAATATTGTTGGGATTGGCGAACACCGCGCGGCCGCGAATGGTGCCGGTCGAACGGTCGATCGCGTTGTCGACGAAATCCAAGTGGCCCTGATGATCGAATTTGTCCTCATCGATGAGCTTGAGCGCCACCTGCACGCCGGCGCCGCGGCTGGCGATGTCGTTTCCGGTCTTCGACATCCGCTCATAGCGCAGGAATGACCCTTCGTCGAAGGTGAACTCGAAATAGATCGGATCGGTCGACACGATGGTGGCGAGCAGCGTGGTGTTGCCGGCGGTGCCGCCGGTCACCAGATTGCCGGGCGAGACGCGGCGGTCGCCGATGCGGCCGTTGACCGGCGCGCGCAATTCGGTGAACTGGATGTCGAGCTCGGCCTGGCGCACCGCCGCCTCGTTGTTGCTGACGGAGGCTTGCGCATTGTGGTAGGCCTGCGCGCGTTGCTCGAAGGTCTGTTCGGTGATGGTCTTGTCGCGCACCAGTTGCTGGCCGCGCGTGTAATCGGACTCGGTAAAGGCGAGATTGGATTTGGCCTGCGCCAGATTGGCGCGCGCCTGATCGAGCGTGTTCTGGAACGGCCGCTTGTCGATGGTGAACAACAGATCGCCCTGCTTGACGATCTGCCCGTCCTTGAAATGCACGCCCTCGAGATAGCCGGAGACGCGCGCACGCACCTCCACCGAATTGACGGCGGTGAAGCGGCCGACATATTCGTCGAAATCGGAAACCGTGCGCTTGACCGGCGCGGCGACACTGACCGCCGGCGGCGGCGGCACAGCCGGCTTCTGCGCTTCGCCGCAACTTGCGACTAAAGTTGCAAACGCACACACCAAAACGATGTCGCGGCCACCACGCATCAACGAAAATGATGGAATTGCCCGTGCGGAATTCATGAAACCCTGCGATATCGGCCAATCACGAATTGCCCGGACCGTCCCCATAGCGTCGGCGGTCAGCTATGTCCACCGGACCCGATCGGCAATAGGACCGCGAAAACGGAACTTTGCGTCAACCGCGCCGCCGGGCGCGAAATGCGGCGAGCCAGCGCGAGCCGAACAGAGCCAATACGATGCCACCATAAACGCTGCCGCCGATTGCGGCCAGCAGCGCAAGGGTTGCGACATCGCGCAGCCGCTGCCAGCCCTCAAACAGATGCACGACCGGCGCGTCGCATAGCCACAAGGTAGCGGCCAGCGCGAGACCGGCGGCCGCCAGCTTGACCGTCGATTGCCGCAGCCGCTCGTCGATTTGGAGGTGACCCGCGCGCATCGCAAACCAGACCACCAGGCCGAGATTGATCCAGGCGCCGATCGAGGTCGCCAGCGCGAGGCCCACCTGCGCGAGCGGGCCCATCAGCAGGAACTTGAAGGCGATATTGACGGCGGCGGCGGCGAGCGCCGCCTTCACCGGCGTTGCGGTGTCGCCGCGGGCAAAAAACGTCGCGACCGTGCTGCGGATCAGTACGAAGGGCAGCAATCCGCAGGCATAGGCCGCGAGTGTCTGGCCGGCCGCGACGGCATCGGCCGCGGTGAAGGCGCCGCGCATGAACAGCGCCCGCATGATCA
>OBLU010006634.1_pt1 | contig 10287 bp, 9 predicted proteins | sample 1518681 | NCBI WGS metagenome assembly OBLU01 (sample SAMEA3539304, study PRJEB22396) | soil metagenome | biome: tundra; feature: field; material: soil | place: USA | collected 2010-05 | depth 0.15 m
CGATCGATGAAATCCACGAAGGCGCGCTCCACGTCGGCCATGTCGCGGTAGCAATCCATGTGCTCGCGATCCAGATTCGTCACCACGGCCAGGATGGGCGAGAGCTTGAGGAACGAGCGGTCGCTCTCGTCGGCCTCGGCCACGAGATATTGCGATGCGCCGAGTCGAGCGTTGGAGCCGAGCGCGTCCACGCGCCCGCCCACCACCACCGTGGGATCGAGCCCGCCCGCACTCAGCACCGCGGCCACCATCGACGTGGTCGTAGTCTTGCCGTGCATACCGGCAATGGCGATGCCGTATTTCACCCGCATCAGCTCTGCCAGCATCTCCGCGCGCTGGATCACGGGAATCTTGTGCGCGTGCGCCTCCACCACCTCAGGATTGTTCGCGTGTACTGCCGAGCTGGTGACGACCACCGTCGCTCCGGCCACGTTGGCCGCGTTGTGCCCCTCGTAAATGGTCGCGCCCAGTGCGGCTAGCCGGTCAGTGACGGCGCTGCGCTTCAAATCGGAACCAGAGACCTTCATGCCCAGATTGAGCAGGATTTCGGCAATGCCGCTCATGCCGATGCCGCCGATACCGATGAAGTGCGCGTGCTGGGCTGTGGTGAACATTCAGAGGGTGAAACTCAACTCTAACATTGGTTGAGAGCGGGTCGACTCGGCAGCCGAATGATACGCCATAAACCCCACTTACTGAGAAAGTTGCGGGAACTTATTTTCAATGCGCGGCAGCAACCTTTTGCTGCAGCTGTGTTTGCACATGCATAACCGGCAGGCCGGAGAGGCAGCAAGAAACAAACCTCAACCGGAACGAAGCCGGGCTGGCTTTTCGACAGAAGAAGGCCAGCAGGGATGGAGGTTATATGGGCAACATGCGGAATTGGATGCTCGGTGCAGCAGTAGTGGCTGGCGGATTGGGTCTGGGAGCAACATCAGCCCAGGCAGCTGAATTTGGAGTTTATGCACGCGGACCGGTGGCTTATATTCCGCCTTGCCCTGGGCCGGGATACATCTGGATCGCGGGCTACCAGGCCAATGGATATTGGATGCCGGGACGCTGGGCGTTTCAGGGCTTCAGAGATCGCGGCCCAGCAGTGCGGGGCTATGTGGGCTGGGGACGCGGACCCGTTTTCGGCCGGCATTTCGACCGCGACCGTGATCATGACCGTTTCCGTAGGTAGCTAGTGTCCAATACCTGCCTTCCGGCGGCCTCTCCCCAGCGGAGGGGCCGCTTATTTTTGGGCGGAACTGGCTGGAGAATTGGGCTTTAACGTAGTGCTTTCCCCGGGCGAGGTGCCGACTGAGAAGCAAGTCTCAAATCACCCCGAAAAAAAGCCCTTGTTCTATAATGCTGAATGAACGATTCTTTTCAAAACGACCGCAACTTAACCTTGGGAACTTGGTTCTAATAGTCAGAAGCCGGACGGGATAAAAACCCCGGGTCAGGCAAGTGCTGAGAACGGAGGTCGATTCCAGGTTTCGGGGCCCTTTAACAGGGACGGAACAGGAGAGACCGGCACAAGGAGGTTCTTATGCGGAGTATGCGCCTGGTTCTAATCGCAATGATTCTGGCCCTGCCGTTTGCGGCAACGGCTAAGGCCCAAGTCGAAGTGGGAGTCGGCCCAGCCGTGGCTTATGCTCCTGATGTAGCGGGTCCCCCTGATTGCCAGTGGGGCTACTACGCTTATTACCCCTATGGCTGCTCGCCATATGGATACTACGGTCCACAGTGGTTCTATGGCGGACTCTTTATCGGCGTCGGCCCGTGGTATCACTGGGGCTTCTATGGTCACCCGGGCTACTACCTGAACGGCGGCCTTGGCTATCGCGGCGGCTACGGCTATCGCGGTGGATATGCGGCCCGCGGTGGGTATGCAGGTGGCGGAGCACGTGGCTACGCAGGTGGCGGAGCACGTGGCTACGCAGGTGGCGGAGCACGCGGTTACGCCGGAGGCGGAGCCGCTCGCGGATTTAGCGGCGGGGGTGCCCGCGGTGGATTCAGCGGTGGCGGTGCCCGCGGTGGCGGTGGTGGCGGTGGCGGTGCCCGCGGCGGCGGTGGTGGCGGTGGCGGCCACGGTGGTGGTGGACACCGGTAAGTTTTAAGTCTTTCCCCAGCAAGGCCTGTCTGCTTCGGCAGGCGGGCCTTGCGTTTTTGGGGAGCAATTCAATTTGGGAATCGGTTCGAGCCCTAAGGCTTCCCTGCCTCAGCTCGTATGCATCTGTGAAGCTTTCTCCTGCGCCAGCGCGGCCAGGCGGTCGGCAATGCGTTCGGCGGCGTCGGGATGAGCCTGGGTTCGAGCTGCGGCGGCCATTCGGGAGAGACCTGCAGGGTCATTCAACAAACTTGCGAGTTCGGTAAGCAGCTTGCCAGGAACGTCCAGGTCCGGCTCCTGCAGCATGACCGCGGCTCCAGCATCCACCATGGCTTCAGCATTGCGCTTCTGGTGCTCATCGGCGGAAGCGGCAAAGGGGACAAGCAAGCTGGGCTTGCCGGCAGCTGCCAGCTCTGCCACGGTGGAGGCTCCTGAACGCGCCATGATCAGATGTGCGGCGGCGAATCTTACCGGCATGTCATCCAAAAATGGCTTGACCTCCCACCTGAGAGAGTCCGCGCCGCCGGCTGTGTAGGCCGCTTCGGTTTGCTCAAGATGGCGTACACCACTCTGGTGCAGAACCGTGAGGCCGGGTACCGTGCCAAGCAGAGCGGAAATCACCATGGGCAGATGGTTATTGAAGATGCGCGCTCCTTGTGATCCTCCAAAGACAAGCAGGTGGGGTGCTGCGCCGAGTGGCGCCCGCAGGTGGAAGAACTCGGGGCGCACCGGAATTCCCGTGACCTCGCAGTTGTTAAACCACTTGACGGCGGCTGGAAAGTTGACCGCCGCCGCCTGAACTTTTTTGCCGACGAGACGATTGGCCAGCCCAGGCATGGCGTTGGGCTCGAAGGCCATTGTGGGGACTTTGAGCTGAAGCGCAGCCGCCATGGCTGGTCCCGACGCGTAGCCCCCTACACCAAACACAACATTGGGCTGGAATTGGCGAATGAGCGCCTTGCAGTCTGAGATGCTTTTGGGAAGACGCAGCAAGGTGCGCAATCGAGTGGCGAGCGACACGTTTTTGAGCGGGCCCACCTCGATGAGGCGGAGGTTGAAACCGGCCTCGGGCACAAGACGAATCTCTATACCGCGGGAGGTGCCTACAAAGAGCACTTCGGCTGAATGCCGGGCAACCAGCTCGCGCGCCACGGCCAGCGCTGGAATAATGTGGCCTCCGGTACCGCCGCCGGCGATGAGTACACGCAGACTCGACAATCAAATTCCTTTCACGAGGGATTGCCTTCTGGTTCGGAATTGTCCTTCTCAGGCACCATTCCTTCGCGCATTGAAAAGACAATTAATCCAACTATTCCGAGAGCCAACATGATCCCGTCGTAACTCCGAACGTGCCACGAGTGGACAACAATTTGCCGGAGGGGAAGCAGGATTTGCAAGATGCTAGCCACGATTCCCAATCCCCTCGCCGACGGTCTTTCCTTCCAAATGGTCCAAAAAGCTACGGCATAGATGACGGCCAAAGCTGGGAAGACCAAATCGGCAAGCAGAACACCGGGATGCGAGAATGCGTATCTCTTTTGCACTTGAAATGTCTGCTGTACGAGCCAAAAAGCCAGGAAAGTACAACTCAAGGACGAAATCGCGAACACCCCACCCATGTAGACCCTGAGCACACGCATATTGATCCCGAACATAGCGAATGCCACCTTTCGGAGCCAGTCAAGTCTACGCGCTCCTCCTCAATCAATCCGCCTCGCGAGTGATGTTCAGCAGGATGCCAATGCTGGCCAGGGTAAAGAACAGAGAGGTACCGCCGGAGGAGATGAGCGGCAGCGGAATTCCCTTGGTGGGCACAAGCGAGAGGACGACACTGATGTTGAAGAAGGCCTGAAGGAGAATCGTTGTCGTGATGCCAAAGGCAACCAGCCGGGCGAATGGGTCCCGCGAACGAAATGCCGCGCGCAATCCGCGCACGCCGAGCATGACAAAAAGCATGACAATGAAGATGGCGCCGATGAAGCCAAGCTCTTCAGCGATGTTGGCAAAGATGAAGTCAGTAGACGCCTCGGGCAGGAAGAACAGCTTCTGAATGCCCTCCATATAGCCGACGCCCGAGAATCCACCGGTCCCCACGGCGATGAGCGACTGGTTGATGTGGAATCCCGCGCCCTGCGGATCGGCCTCAGGGTCGAGGAAGACCAACATGCGTTGCCGACGCCACGCAACCATGAGGAGAAGAGCGGCCAGCCCGGGGAGCGTGGCGCAAAACCCAGCGAGCAGATACTTCCACTCCATGCCGGCAAGGATCAGCATCATGGCTGTGACACCGAGGAGAACAAGCGCCGTCCCCAGATCGGGCTGCTTGACGATGAGCAGAACAAAGGCTACGGGCATGATGACCGCGGGCAGAAGCGTGTGCTTCCAGTCGCGCATTTCGTCCAGGCGGGTATGCAGGAACCAGGCTAGAAACAGGACCAGAACGGGCTTGGCGATCTCAGAGGGCTGAAACGTAAAGTGAGTGCCAAAACGAATCCAGCGATGGACATTGTGCGAGCCGGGAATAAAGAAGACGAGTACCAGCAGCAGGGTGGTTGCGCATAGGGCTGTATAGATGAACTTGGTGGACTTGTAGTGGTTGAAGTCCACGTGCATGAGGCCCAACATGGCCAGCACACCGGCCGCCGCCCAGCCGGCCTGCCTGCCGACATCGGCGAACTCGGAGTGATAGCGCTCCTGACCGACGACGGCCGAGGCGGAAAAGACCATCGCCAGCCCAACCACGATGAGCAGCAATGTGGTGAAGAACATCCACTTGTCGACGCCTACACGTTTTGCCATGACTTCATGACTTCCATCCGCGCCGCTCGCCGACGAGTTCCTTGAAGGCGCGGCCGCGGTGCTCGTAGTTTTCGAACTGGTCGTAACTGGAGCAGGCGGGCGCCAACAGCACCACCTCACCCGGACGCGCGGCAGAGGCCGCGGCGCTGACCGCATTGTCCAGCGTTTGGCAGGAGTGGATAGAGACAACGCCGCGCAGTTGCGACTCGATCTTGGCCGCCGCCGAACCGATGGTGTAGACAGCACGCACACGGGAGCGAAGCAGCGCCGCCAGCTGGAGATAGTCGGAGCCTTTGTCTTTGCCGCCCAGGATGAGGTGAATGCCCGATTCGAATGCGGCTATGGCTTTGGCGGTGGCATCAACATTTGTTGCCTTGGAGTCGTTGTAGAAATCGACGCCATTGACGGTAGCGACGAACTCGAGGCGATGCTCGACTGCCTGAAACTTCTCGATAGCCCGGCAGACTGCGTCTGGCGGAGCCCCAGCCAGCCGCGCTGCACATACGGCCGCAAGCACGTTTTCAACGTTGTGCGTGCCTTTCAGCGGGATTCCACTGAGAAGCATCACATTTTCGATGGGAGCGTCCTTGGCAGCGCGATAGACCAGGTATCCCTGCTGCAACCAGGCACCCTGCGGCACCGAATGCTCCACCGAAAACCAATAGACTTTGGCTGCGGAACGAGTTGCGGCTTCAGCGGCGCGCTCGTTGTCAGCATTCAGCACCACGAAATCGTGCTCGTCCTGCGCAGCAAAGATGCGCTCCTTGGCGCGTGCGTAGTTCTCAAAGCTGCCGTGCCGATCGAGATGGTCGGGCGTAATGTTCAGGATCACGGCGATGCTGGGGTGAAACTGATCAGTGCTTTCAAGCTGGAAGCTGGAGACCTCAAGCACCGACCAGGTTGCGTCTGTGCTCTGGTCAATGAGCGATACGACCGGCACGCCAATGTTGCCTCCCACCAGGGTGGGTATGGCGGCCTCTTTCAGAATCTCTCCGAGCAAGGCGGTGGTGGTGGTCTTCCCATTGGAGCCGGTGATGGCCAGGGTCCGGCCCTTGATAAAGCGAGCGGCCAGTTCCAGCTCGCCGATGACGGGCAGGCCGAAGCTCTTTACCTGCGCCAGTTCAGGCGTGTTCAGAGGCACGCCGGGGCTGACGACAATCAGGTCCTGGCGGCGGAAGGTGAGCAGGCCGTGGCCGCCGGCCTCAACCATGATGCCCTCCTCGAGGAGGGCGGGAATGTCCTTGGCGAGGGCCTCGGCGCTGCGTACGTCGGAGACCGTGACCTGGGCGCCGCGATGGCGCAGAAACAATGCCGCCGCCAGACCGGATTTTCCCAGTCCTACAACGAGAACCTTCTTGCCTTTGAGTTCCATCATTGGGGTGCTTCCTCAGGCCGCCGCGACATCTCTTATTGTGCACCGTTGGGTGCGCCGCGAAGCCCTGTCTAACGGAGTTTCAGGGTGGTGAGTGCAAACAATGCAAACACCAAAGCGCCGATCCAGAAGCGGACGATGACTTTGGATTCGCTCCAGCCCAGTTGTTCGAAGTGGTGATGAAGCGGTGCCATCCTGAAGATACGCTTCTTGTTGCGCAGCTTGTAGCTGCCCACCTGGAGGATGACCGAGAGCGCTTCAAGGATGAAGATGCCGCCGATGAACGGGAGCAGCAGTTCCTGGCGGATGATGATGGCGACCGTGCCAATGGCTCCGCCGAGGGCCAGCGAACCGACGTCTCCCATGAAAATCTCCGCCGGATGGGCGTTGTACCAGAGAAAGCCGATGGAAGCGCCCACCATGGCTCCGCAAAACACGGTGAGCTCGCCCACCATGGGCATGTGCTGCAACTCAAGGTAATCGGCAAAGACGACGTGGCCGCTGACGTAGGTGAGGACGGCCAGGGCTCCGGCGGCGATGATGGTGCAGCCAATGGCCAGTCCGTCGAGGCCGTCGGTCAGGTTGACGGCGTTCGATGAACCCATCAATACGAAGATCACAAAGGCAACAAACGGCAGAAAGGCCAGGAATCCAAGATGGGGAACCGTGCTGGGCCACCAATGCCAGAGCAGGTTGGGGTGCCAGCTCTTGACGAAGGGCACGGTCAACTGGGTGGAAAAGATCTTGAACTGATCAAGCACCACAAGCGCAATGGCCACCGCAGCCCCGGCCAGGCCCTGAAATAGAAGCTTTGCGCGCGCGGTCAGGCCGAGGCTGCGGCGCTTGACCACCTTGATGTAATCGTCGGCAAAGCCTATGGCGCCGAAGACGAGGATGGCGAAGACGGCAATCCAGACGAAGGGATTCGACAGATCGGACCACAAGACCGTGGGCAGAAGAATGGCAATTGCGATGAGCACGCCGCCCATAGTGGGCGTGCCCGACTTTTTCAGGTGCGATTGGGGCCCATCTTCGCGGATGAACTGGCCGATCTGGAACTCGCGCAGCTTTTGGATGACCCAGGGACCAATGAACAACGCAATCAGCAGTGCGGTGCCCGAGGCAAAGGCGGTGCGAAACGTCAAATAACGGAAGATCCGGAACGGGTGAATGAACGGGAAGAGCTTTTCGTAGAGCAGCCAGTAAAGCAAGTGGCCTCCAGAGCCGGCGTGAGGCGGGTTTCAGGTTGATTCTACAGGGAGAGGGCCGGTGGGCCGTGGAAGTACGCGCTACGGCTTGCCCGCCGATTGGCGCGCCAGCTCCGCCTCAAATGCCTGCTCGCGTTCGGCGATGTAGCTCTTGTAGCCGTTGGGATCGACGAAGACGTCTTTCTCACCATTCTTCATTCGAGGGTATTTCTGCACCATGCCGTAGTAACTGCCGTGAGCGCCGAGAAAAATGTCGCAGGGGAGAGTCTTGAGAACTTGAAAGCCGTGCCGGTAGTCTTCAGCGATCTGCGGATAAGCCTGGTTGTTGACCAGCTTGTAGCCCGGGTTCACATTGGGACTACCGACGATGACTACGTGCAGCGTTTTGCCGCCTTGAAGTTCATCCATGGTCCAGGTCGTGGTGCCCTTTGTATGGCCGGGGGTTTTGTGCGCCGTGAGAACCACTCCGCCGAGGCGCACCGTATCGCCGTCGTGCAGCACGCGATCGACTTTGGTGGGCGGGAACTGCATCGTCGGGTCTGCGCCGTAATTAAAATCCGCCTTGCCGCCCGACTCTACGACCGGCACGTCTGCATCCATGACGAAATACTTGGCGCCTGTGAGCCGCTTGACCTTTGCACTGCCTCCGCAATGGTCATAGTGTGCATGGCTGATGAGGAGGATCTTGGTGTCGCTGAACTTGAATCCCAATTGCCTGATACTGCTCCTGATCAGCGGCACGGAAGCCTGAAGACTGCTATTGATGAGGATGTTGCCCTTAGGCGTGACGATCAGGTACGACGCGAGATCTTCGCTGCCGACGTAGTAGAGGTTGCCCGCAATTGGATGCGGTGGAAAGGGATTGGTCCACGAAGGATTGAGCGCCATGAGCAGCGGCGCGAGAGCGGGCAGGAATGCGAAGATCAGCATTCTGCCAGGCAGGTTTCTGAGCATCATTCCCCCTCCGTCGCTGCGATTCTGCTCTTAACGGCCTCGATTGCCCGCTCCAAGTGCACTCCGCGCGAACCCTTCACAAGCACGACGTCCCCGGGCTGCATTGTCTGCTTGAGCCAGCGGCCGGCAGCATCAGCATCGGGCAGGAACAGCGATGCGACTCCGCCGCTGCATGCGGCCGCGGCCAGGTGTTCGGCGTTGCCTTGAACACCTGCAACCAGATCAAGACCGGCCTCTGCGGCGGCGCGACCGCAAGCGGCGTGCAGTGCGGGTCCGTGCTCGCCGAGTTCGAGCATCTCGCCGGCGACGAGGATGCGGCGGCCTGCGGGGCGCGCAGCCAGCGTGCGAATCATGGAGCGTAGCGCCTCAGGGTTGGAGTTGTAACTGTCATTCAGAATCGTGGCGCCGTCGATCTCGATCACCTGGCCGCGCTTGTCGCCTGCGGTGAGCGTGGCGAGAGCGGCGACCGCATCATCCAGCCCGACACCCGCCTCCAATGCAACGGCGAGACCGGCCAGTGCGTTGGATGCGTTGTGCGCGCCGAGCAGTTTGAGCGTGAGTTTGCCTTTGCGCTTGCCGGCGCGAAACTTCAGGTGGAGGCCTGCCAGGTCTTCAGTCCCTTCAAGAAATTGCGGGTCGGCGCAGGGTCCGGCGCCGAAGTAGACGACGCGGCCAGGAAAGTCGCGGCCAAACTGCGATACATAGGGATCGTCGCAATTGAGAAAGGCCACGCCGGTCGCGGCCAGCGCCGCCACAAGCTCAAACTTGGCGCGTGCAATCCCCGCCTGCCCGTCGGCAAAGTTCTCAACGTGCGCCGTGCCCACGTTGGTGACAACACCCCAGTCTGGCGCGGCGATGCGCGCCAGCAGGGCGATTTCGCCCGCGTGGTTCATGCCCATTTCGACCACAGCGTACTCATGCTCCGGCTCAAGACGCAGCAGTTGCAGCGGCAGTCCGAAGCCGTTGTTGAGGTTTCCCTGCGACTTGAGCACATTGAATTTCGCGCCCAGCGCCGCGGCCACTGCTTCCTTGGTGGTGGTCTTGCCGGCTGAGCCGGTGATGGCTATAACAGGCCGGCCCCATTGGCGGCGCACATGCGTGGCTAGGGCCTGCAATGCAGTCAGCGGGTCTTCCGTGATCAACAGCGGCACAGCCAGCACTGCATCGGGCAGCGTGGCTACGAGCGCGCGCGATACTACCGCGGCAACGGCTCCTCGCTCTAGCGCCGAGGTTACAAAGCTGTGGCCGTCATGCCGCTCTCCACGGACGGCGAAGAAGAGCTCGCCGGGAGCTACGGTGCGCGAGTCGATGGAGTATCCGCTCACCACGAGAGCGCCGGCATTGGCAATGCTGGATGGGGCCTCAAGCACCGCGCCCGCGCCGATTGCCGCCTCTGCAAGAGTGAGCTTCATCGCTCCTCAGAATAGCCCAATTCGGCCAACGCTGTGAGGGCGACCGCTGCATCGTCGAAGGGAATGGTGCGACCAGCCAGAATCTGCTCCTTCTCGTGACCCTTGCCAGCGATGAGAACGACGTCACCGGCTTTGGCCTCATGAAGCGCAAGTTGAATGGCTTTCACCCTGTCCGGCTCGATGGTGTAGCGAAGGGGATGCATTAGCGCACCGGCCTTCAACCCCGGCTCGATCTCGGCCAGAATCGCCGCGGGATCTTCGCTGCGGGGGTTGTCGCTGGTAGCTACAACAAAGTCACTGGCTTCTCCCGCGGCCAGTCCCATTTTGGGGCGCTTGGTGCGGTCGCGATCTCCGCCGCAGCCGAAGACGGTGAGCACACGCGTGCTGTGCTGCGCCGTCATTTGCCGTGCCAGAGAGATCAGATCGGAAGAGCACACGTCTGAACTC
>OBLU010006635.1_pt1 | contig 10286 bp, 5 predicted proteins | sample 1518681 | NCBI WGS metagenome assembly OBLU01 (sample SAMEA3539304, study PRJEB22396) | soil metagenome | biome: tundra; feature: field; material: soil | place: USA | collected 2010-05 | depth 0.15 m
CTTCGCCAGCAAAGAATGTTTTTTACTTTGCTTTGATCCGTTTCAACCGGCGGTTCGTCACGGCCAATACACCGAGCGATAAAACCGCTGCGTATAATTTTTCCCGAACCACGATGAAACATGAATTCATCCGGCAGGAGGCAAAATCATGAAAAAAGCGCGACCATCGGCGGGCGATGATCGCGCGTAAAAAAGCCAGGCCGGACGCTATTTGTTTTTCCTGCCCCGGCCGATTTTCCCGAACCCGACCAGCAACCCCAAACCCGTGATGCCGAACGCCCAGACGGACGGTTCCGGCACCGTTATGATGTCCAAACTCCAGCTTAACAGCTGGCTTTGGGAACCGACGGACAGGTCCGCCAGAAACAACGTCCATCCTCCGTTCGGGTCCGTCCCGTTGAATGAACCCAGCAGCGCGGACGGCGCGGTTGAGCCGAACAACGACGGCGCGGATTTCGGATCGATGTTCCGTCCATCCGGCACCCACGTTCCCGTCAATTGTCCGTTTCCGTTCAACAGGCCGCCTGCACTTTGGTAGTAATGCACATCGTTCGCCGCCGAGTCCGACAGCACAATGTCGAACCCGTGGTTGCCGTACCCGAAGGACGAGGCATTGTTGCTGACGCCGACGCGATTCAGCAGCACAGCGAACCCGCCATTGGGACCCGACAGAAACCCATACAGGTCGCCATTGTAGCCGCCGGTAATGTCCAGCGACACCGTTACATCGCTGATGGTACCACCCGTGATGCTGAGGTTGGTCGTCATGAACAAGCCGTTGACGTTTGCGTCCGGCACCAACTGGTTCACCGAGAACGTGAAGTTGGTCTCGCTGGTTTGTGCCCAGGCCGCCCCGGCCCACACCATTAATCCAGCCGTGATTCCCAATAATTGCTTCGTTTTCATATTCGTTTATCTCCTGAGGTTAAAGTTATGGGTTCGCAGTGCGATAGTATGCAGCGGACGGGACCACAAAGCCCAAGTCGCTGAAGTTGTCCGTGTATATGAACACCCCGTTGCTGGGCGCGTTCGTCGTAAATATCGACACCCAGTCAACCAGGTTGGTAGAACGCTGGACCGTATATTGATAAGTCGGGATGCCGGCAAATGTCACCGTGACGCTGTTGCCCGTAATTGTGACCGCTTGGCCGCCGCCAAACGACGTTCCTGTTCCGATGGTGATGCTTATCACACCGGGACTGGTGCTCTGCCCATCGCCGATCGTGTAATTGATCTGGTCGGACACGTCATTCGGGTTGCTGTAGTACACAAAGTCGCTGTCGTAGCTCACCGTTGCCCCGTTGGTGCTGCTGATGGCATTGGTCAACGCCACCGGATCGCCATCGGCATCGCTCCAGTAGGTTGACAGACCACCCACAATGGCAATCTTCAACGAGAACCCGGCCGGACGCGAATACGTGGACGGGTTGGCCACCGGCGCCACATTGCCGGTGTAGGTCAGCGTAGCCACCAAACTAGTCACGCTGCCGGAGCCGTTGCTCACGACCACCGTGTAATTGCCGGCATTGGCGCGCACCGCGTTGGTGATGCCCAAGGTGGCATTGGTCGCGCTGGTGATGGGCGAGCCATCCTTGAGCCATTGATAAGTCGGATCGGGAATGCCCGTGACGCTGACCGTGAAGCTTGCGGGTTGTCCCTGACTGACGGTTTGGTTGCCCGGCTGGCCGATGATGTTCGGCGCGAGTTGCGGCACCCATCCGTAGAGCCAGCACGTCTCACTCTGCGCGCACAACAGGCGCGGGTCGTTGTTGGTGAGTATGACGCCATTGTAGGAAACGGCCGCTGTGGCGGTGATGTTGCTGTTTCCAAATTCCCAGTAGCGCGCCTGCGGATCCTGCCAGCCAACGATGTGCGCGTCTATCAAGCAGTTGATGTAAGCCGCGTTCCCGTCAGTATAGCCGAGCGACCGGCCAAGCCCGCCATATGTCGAGTTGGTCATCCGGGTAAGCTGGCAGTTAACAAACGAGAATCCGTTTGTGCCGGCGACGGTGCGGGGTTGGGTGATGTTTTGGTAGTTTGCTGCGCTGCCGCTGGTCAATGTTTTGATTTCACAGTTGGTGAAAAATGCAGTGCCGCCGCCCCAGATGAAGTCGGTGTCGCCCTGAATCAAGTTGTTCTGGAAATAGGCCAGGTCGCCATTGGCATTGACCAGCAAGGTGTCCTGGAAGCTGTCGAGATCGATATTGTAAACTATCAAACGTTTGCAAACGTTGGCATACAACGCTTCCGCCTGCGAACCACCCTTGGGCGTGCTGTTCGTCAACGTGAGATTTTCAAATGCCACGTCATTGGCACTCAGGACGCCAAACATCGGGCGGCCAGCGGTGCCGCCGTTCATATTGTCATCGTTCGCGTAAGAGATGACGGTCTGATGGCGATCCTGTCCACGGAACGTGATGTTGTTCTTCGAGCTTAATCGGTCAATTTCCCTGTAAGTGCCGTTGCGAATGTTCATCAAAACGTGCGGGGTGTTCCCGCTCGGTATAAAGTCAATCGCGCCCTGCACGGTGGCAAAGTCGCCGCTGCCGTCCGCAGCGACAACCAGGCTTGTCGGGTTGGCCGGACCCGCGGGTTTGGTCGTGAATTGCCATGTGTTAGTTGCGGTGACGCCCACAAAGTATGCGCCGGCGCTGTCTTTCAACGCGCCGTTGTCAATCGTCACGTAATAAGTCTGGTTGGATGTCATCACTCCCGAATGCGGATAAATCGCCGCGACGTTGCCGGAAATAATCACGGGATATGCGTTCAGCGCTACGCCGCCGATGGTCCGGAGTTGCGGACTGCCCAACGCCAGATTCAGCGTGTCCGCCGGCGTGCTCGAATTGGTCACGTTATAGATCTTAATTGTGCCCATGTTGTTCAAGACGGGCGGCCGATCGAACGTGACATACAAGGGCGTGTCGTAACAAATTCCCGTCGCGCCGTTGGTGGGTGAAAAGGCAACTGCTGACATCAAGGAATTCACCGTGAGCGTGACCGTCACGCTGTTGGTCACACCGGCGGTATTGCTGACTTGCACGTAATAAGAGCCGTCATCCAACGGAGACGCACTGGCGATTGACAGCGTGGCGCTGGTGGCCGTTGGATTGACGCCGGTAGAGATGGCACTGTTGTTTTTGTACCATTGATACGTTGGTGAAGGCACGCCACAGGACGCCGTAACTGTGAATGAAGCCGCTTGGGTGTTGGTGACGACCAGGCTCACAGGCTGGGCGGTGATGCATGGCGGCACAATGACTGTAAGAACAGTGCTGTTGGTGATGACACCGCATCCGTTGCTGGCAACGATGGAGAACGTCGCGCCATCGTCCGCCGGATATTGAACGTTGGTCACCACCAAGGTGTTGATCGTGGCGCCAGTGATGTCGGTTCCATTTCTCCGCCACTGGATGCTGGCTGCCGGATTGGCGGCAACTGTGGTGCTGAAGGTGGCGCTGTTGCCCTGAATGACCGTTTGAGGGTTCGGCCCGGTGATGATGGGCGCAGTGCAGCCTGGAGAGAAGGTGACTTGCGCGATGCTGCTCGTGGCGGCTCCATAGATGTTGGTGATCACCACGAAATAACCGCCATTGTCGCCGATCTGTCCGCCGGTGATGGTCAGAACATTGTTGGTGCTGCCGGAAATCGTGGAACTGCCGCTGGGGCCGGGGCCGTTCGTCAAAATTTCGGTTGAGACTCCGTTGGTATAGTACCACTGATACGACAAGGTCGGGACGCCTGTGTTGGTTACGCTCAATATTGCAGTGCTGCCGAGATTCCCGCTGAACGGCTGCGGCTGGCTGGTGATGACCGGCGCGGGACTCACGGGCAGATAAAGGTCAATGGTTACGCCGTTATTGATGAGGTAGGCGCCGGGCGCCGTCGCCGGCACGTTCGTCAAACCGAAATTGAAACCGGCTCCGCCGATCGTGGGAGTGGTGTGTTTAAGGAGCGCAAACTGCACGGGATAATTCCCACTCGGAAACACCGGCACCGACGCAAGCTGAATCACGTTCGTTGTGCCGCCCGTGTTCAGAGTGGCAACCAATCCCTTGAGCGACGTATCGCCAATCGTCAGTCCCAAGGTTGAATTGGTCATTCCCAATGCGAACAACCCGGCGGCGTTGGTGGCCAGCGTGTTGGTTACTATGAGCGTCGCATTGTTCATGCCGATGGTGTTGGCAACGCTTGAAGCGCCGACAACGATATTGTTGGCGTTAACCGTACCGTTAAAAATGTTCAACACACCAGTTGCACTCGGCGCTGGCGCCAGTGTCAAGGTCGTGTGGCCGAGTTCCAAAGTATTGTTGACCGTCAGCACGGCGTTGGCGCCATTGACGTTCATGTTTCCGGAAACGATGCAGCCGGTGCTGCTGGATGCTTGATCGCCCACAATCAGCGAGTTGACGTTGACATTGCCGGCGGTGAAGGTGAAGACACCGCTGTCGGTAGCCGTCACGGCACCGTTTCGATCCCGCCCCAAGACCATGGTGTTCACCAAGGCATCCACCGATCCGTTGCTGAAATCAACTTTCCCGTAGCATTGCGCACTGGAAGAGCTGCCGATCGCGGTATCACCCACACCCCAAAAACTGACCCTGCTGCTGGGGCCGTTGATTCCGCGAAAATAAGCCGTCGGGCTGCTGTTGGTAAAAGCGGGGGCAAAGGCGACGAGAGTTGGGCCGGATGCGGAACCGCCGGCTTTAATTCCACCCACGCCTATGCTGTCGGTAAAAATTCCGTTGGTCAGTCCCAGATACAAGGCGTTTAGCCCTGATCCCAATGTTGAACTGCTTCCCTCGCCCAACTGAATTGCGTTCGTCATGGTGATTGAATAGGGGGACGAGTAATTACCAACCCAAGCCGTTGTAATCGTGTTCGTTTTGGCCAGGATGAGGGAGCCTTGCGCCGCAACAGTGCCGATGCCAAAAAAGTAATCGCCAATCGCGATTTTATTGATGTTGGCGACGAAGTTATCCAAATTGGTCATGTTCAGAGTGCCGAGAGAGCTGCTGCCGCCAGACTGCGTAATGCTGATAACGGCGTTGGTATTGTTCACGTTGAGCGTGGCCCCAGGACCGGAAATAGTTGCATAAATGGATGCGTTGGCGCCGGCGGCGGTCGGCGTCCCCACAAACAGGGCGCTGCCGAAAGGACCGGTGTTATTGGTAATATTCAACGTCACGCTGGGGGCGATCAGCGTGTTTTGATACGAACCGGTGACGTTGTTTGTATAAGCCAACGAATAGATCGTGCCGGCAAAATTGCCGGACGTGCTGTCCACAACATTGCCAAACACAGTGGAAGACGATGTTACGCCGGAGACACTCGTGCCAGTATTACCGAATATCACATTGTCGGTTGAGCCGGGCACACCCGCCGTACCGGTTCCTCCTGTCCAGTTGCCGCCATCAGACCAGTTGGTGGTGGTAGTACTGCCTGCACTCCAAAACGCGGTACCCGCCTGTGCCCGAGGCGAGAATGCCAGCAGTCCGATCAAAACGGGGAACAAGATAGTGCTGTAAAGAGAATTTAAGTTTTTCATAGGTTTTTACTTATTTTCCCATCCAACTACAGATGCAATTGCGATGGTAATTATAGTCAGTTGCCAAATATATAACTCAGCAGGGTCCATAATGCCCAAACTCCCGGATTTGCCTAGCTGCACAAATGTATGGTTTTAGTGCCAACACCATTTCGGCAAGAATCCCTGCCATCAAAGAGAGCCAAAACCCTTGGAAATCAAGGCGGCACAGGCGATGCCCGGCCAATTGGATTATCCGGTCTTGGCCGTCCGGAACTTCAATGCCGCTTCGGTGCGGGAGCGGACATGCAGTTTGTTGTAAACATGCCGAAGATGCCACCGGACGGTCCCATCGTTCACTCCCACGCGATGGGCGATTTCCTTGTTGGGGAAGCCTTGGGCCAGCAATTCGAGAATCTCGCGTTCGCGGGGTGAGAGTTCTTCCACCTCTGCCGCCGCCTTGAGCGGCTCCTGGAACGAGGCGATGACTTTGCGCGCGATTTCCCGCGACATCGGCGCGCCGCCCTGCCGGACCTCGCGAACGGCGGAAATGAGTTCTTCCGGCGTGCACCGCTTCAGCAGGTAGCCGCAGGCCCCGGCACGCAGCGCCCTGAAAATCCTTTCGGTGTCCTCGTACACGGTCACCATGATGATGTGGAGCGAGGGGAGCAATTGTTTAAGTTGGGCGGTGCATTCGATGCCCGAGAGTTTCGGCAATTGAATATCCATCAGCACGATCTCGGGTTGATGCCGTGGGATGGCCTCCAGGGCCTCCTCCGCCGTCGCGCAAGCGCACACGCAGCAACACTCCGGATCCGCCTGGACAAATTCCATGAGGCTTTCACGGATTGTTTTGTTGTCCTCAACGATGGCGATTCGGGTCATAAACTCTCACTTGGAAGGCACGTGGAACCGCACGGTGGTGCCCTGTCCGGCTTCGCCCGCAATTTCAAACCGTCCGCCCAGTTTTTCGATGCGCGCCCGCATGTTGGCCATGCCGTCCATTTTCACGGTGCGGGCATCCAATGGCAGGCCGCGTCCGTTGTCGGCAATGGACAACAGCAACTCCCCCGGTTCAACCTGAATGCCCAGGCGAACTTTGGTGGCGCCGGAATGGCGCACGACATTGGTAAGCGCTTCCTTGAAGGCCAGGAATAATTGGTGCCGATGCCGGGAGTCCACCACCTGGTCAGCCGGTCCGGTTGGGCCTTCGAGCTGCCAGGTAATGTTCGCCAATCCCAGGAAGCGGTCCGCGTACAGGCAAAAATAGCTCACCAGCGATGCCAGCGAGTCATGCATGGGGTTCATCGCCCAAACAATTTCGTCCAGGGCCGTGACCATTTCCCGCGCTTTGCCACCCATCTGATCGAGATACCGGCTTCGCTTTTCGTCGGGGGCGGATGCGGATTTTGCCCGGGCGGCCAGCATGCCGATTTCAGTGATGCCCGAGCCGAGTTCATCGTGCAGGTCCTGGGCGATGCGGGCGCGTTCCTGTTCCATCTCCCGCTGGTGTTCAACGCGCTGGCGGTTCTGGATCTGGGTTTCCACTTCGGCGGTGCGCTTCTCGACCTGCCGGTGGAGCTGGGTGATCCACAGCACCATGCCGGCCAGCATGCACGCGAGCACACCGACGATCACCAGCAACTTTCGCAGGGTCCACCAGGACGGCGTGGCCAGTACTTTGATGTCGGCCGGTGAGTTGAGCAGCAAATCAAAGGAGGCGACGTCCTCGGCCGGGACCCGGTTTCCACCCTGGGCCGCGTACACGCCCGTCAACTCCAGCCGGCTGCCGGGGCGGAGCAACCGCACCGACTCGTCCGGCGTGTTTAAACGCGCCAAAAACCTCCACGGCCCGGTTTGCATTTCCAACACCTGGTTCGTTTGGGTCCGCCGGACATTCGTCAGCCATGCCTCCACCCGCACCCGGATCGAGTCGTTGTCCGCCCGGATCAAATTGTCCGGCGAAAAATTTTTTGGTTGCGGCAGGGGGGACTGGCCGGTTTTGCGCGCCCAGGCCTCGCACAAGACCGGCGCGGCATCGCTCAACTCCGGAAACCCGGCCGCTTCCACCTGGTCGCCGGCCGCCAGACCCAGAGGCTCCCGGGCCAGGAAACGCACGCCGTTGGTGCCGTCCATCATGAAATGTTCCAAGCCGCGCACGTGGACAATTTGTCCCGACACCTTCACCCGCTGAAACGCGTTGGCCTGGGAGTCAAACAGCATCAGCTCCGCCGCCGATTTTTGCGGGGCCGAGAACAAATCCGCCGGCGCGGACTGGTCAACCATGAGATCATTGACAAACATCCGGATCACCCCCCGGCGCACCTGGCCGGTTGCGGGGTCCCAGGAGACAAACAGGCATCCGCGCAGGCGAACGAGGGCATTTTCCAGATGCTCCAGCGTTCCGGAATTCGCGCCGAACATCCGGAAATCCACTTGGAGCGTGCCTGCCTGTGTGCGCAGGCGGATGGACGTCCACCCGGCCGGACGGCCCAGGAAAACGGAAACAACCACCCCCTTTAATTCCACCCACTGATCGTCCAGGCTGCCGTTCATCAACTGGTCCCAGGCCGGCTGGAGCGGCTCGGGCAGATTTCCCAGGCCCATTATGTCCACCCCGCGCGCCCTCACAATCGGGGCAAACGAGCCCTTGTCGGTTTCGCCTTCAACCTTCAAATAACAGCCGACCTGCGGCAGCTCGGAAATAATTGCGGAATCCACCACCACATAAACCGCGCGCGTGGCATCCTGGACAATGAAGGCGGGACGGTTGGACACGACGCAAATGACCACGCCCTGGATTTTGACGGGGTATCCGCGCTGGGCCTCCTCGCGCTTCATCTGGTTGATGTCGGCCGCGGTCGTCAGCACGGGCAGTGCCACCGCGTTGGTGTTCGCGCTGTCGGCCGTGTTGTCATCAAACGCAGTGCCGATCAACTCAATTTCCCTGCGGCTTGGCACCAGCAGGACGCCGGGGACTTTTTGCCCGGTGGTGGTGAAGGCGCTCTGACAAAAGCCCATCGCGCGAATCCGCCGGTTCAACAGCGTAGCGGCGGACAAACCGGAAGCGTCCCCCACCTCCACGCGCATGCGCCCGCCCATGGCGCTCAACTCCAGATCCAGCAAACCGTCCGGTTGTTCGGTCGCCAACGTCACCTTCCCCTCCACTTCCGCCCAGGAATCCTCGTCCCCTTCGCGCAGGGTTTGGCCAATCGCCAGCCAGCGCATTTCCGGGAACGCCTCCCGGCCAATCACCTCCAGTTGCAACGGCATGCCGGGGTTTCCCGCCGGTTCGCCCTGGCCGATTTTAATGTCGGCGCCTCTCCGGGTGATCGTGCCGCTTCCCTCCAACCGCACCCGCTGGCCCGGCTGCACCGGATGGCCGGGCAAATTCAATTCCAGCTCGACCGCCCCGGACGCGTCGTTCAACACCAGTTTTTCCCGGTCCGGGCTGACCCACCAGACGTTGCCCTCCAGGCGGATCAGATGGCCGGTACCCGGCTCCTGGGAGTTGAAGCGCCGCAACTGCGCAACGTTGGTGAGCACGGAAGGCGGACGCCACGCCGGCTCCTCCCCCAGGGCGGCGGGTCCCGGCGCAGCCAGGAGCGCCCCGACCAGCAGGCCGGCCCAGGCTTCCGCCCGCCGCCGGAGGGCAAAAATAATCACGCGCATGGAAACAGGATAAACCATCGCCGCAGCTTTTTGAACCACCAAACGGCTGCGCGCGGGGGAACCGGTTCCGGGTTGATGAAGTTCAACCGGTTCGTCCGGGTTGGGGCTAGTCCCGTTGGGCGTTTGCTTTAGCGACGGAGACCGCACTGTCGCTGGTCGCGGGCGCGCTGGTGCGTGAATCGGCGCGGGCCACGACCTCCTCGTTCACCAGGATTGCCGCCCGCAACTGTGGCGCATTTTTGACCGGCCCCGAATACACCGGTGACCGGGCAGAAGGCTCGGTGCCGTCCGTGGTGTAATGGATTTTGTAGTCTGGCACCTTGGTTCCATCAGGTGAAGCCGCTGCGGACAATATCCGGGTACCCCCCCATGAATTTCCCGGCGGATTGGCCGTTGACCCAGACTTCCGCCGCGTTCATCGCCCCGTCGAACCGGAGGATGATTTCCTGGTCGCGGGCTTCCGGCGGCAGGTCGAACGTTTTCCGGTACCAACAAATGCCCTGCCACTGGCGCGCGCCCCGGCCGGTCACCAACGCTTCCGTGTGGGCGGTGTGCGGCAGGGTCACTGTCTCCCACGTTTGATCGTCAAATTGCGGGATTTGTGTCTGCGGCACATCCGCCCGGATAAACCGCCACTGAGCGGCAAAGGGAATGGAGGCGGATTCCATCGCGCGGGCGTACCATGCTCCGCTAAACAACAGGACCGCAAACAACCACCGTCAGCAGTGCCTTTTGAGTTGGTTTGTCGTTCCCGGTCCCAAAGGTTGAATGCTCCGGCGTCAGTTCGATTGCAGGCGATAAAAACGGCTTTGGCTGGAATCCAGCGGCAGGGTGACGGTAAACACCGCTCCTGTGGTCTGGATCGGACCGGGCACCGACGACCACGCTGTCGAAGGCGTCAAAGTGGTTGAGGTCATCAACTTCAAAGCAGCTCCACTGAATGGCCACTGTAGCTGCAGATTTGAGCCATTGAGGGAGGGTCTTATCAAGAGCGGGGCGGCCATTCCACCAACGGCGTCGGCCACTGGCAGAACGTTGCCACCGGTATCAAAAAACGACGCCGTATTGAAACCGGCTTCGTTGACGCCGT
>OBLU010006637.1_pt1 | contig 10282 bp, 15 predicted proteins | sample 1518681 | NCBI WGS metagenome assembly OBLU01 (sample SAMEA3539304, study PRJEB22396) | soil metagenome | biome: tundra; feature: field; material: soil | place: USA | collected 2010-05 | depth 0.15 m
GCCGGTCGTCCGAGGACACCAAGATGTGGAGTTTTTAACCGCAGCCTGCTGTCAGGCAGAATCCGATTGTTTCTCCGTTTCCCCTGTTGCCAGATGCACCCCGCCGGCCAGAAAGAAAAACGGCTTTTAGGAAAAAGGCTGTTTGCGGGAGACGTTTTTTCGTTATTAACCGCTCACGCTAATGGGTGAGCCATATGTGGCGAAACAACAAGTTGCGACGCGCCGTCTCGGTAAAAACGATCCCGACAGCGGAATGTGGGATGGTCGAGTGAACGGAGTCCCCAAGTTTATGCAGGCCGAAGGAAGAATCAAGAAAGCGTTGGTCATCCCGGCCAGACAGCCGAGGGCGTGGGGTTCTTAGTTCAAATTCCTGAGAGCAGGAGACACATCGCCAATTCTTTGGGAATCAGCATGTTGCGGCAACTGAAATCAGGGTGGGGCGGCAACAGGCGAGCGTTCAGGGCACTCCTTCTGCCAAATACAGGAAGATAACAGCACCTGCACACAGCGGCGGAAGCTTTGACCGAAGGGAGTATCTCTGACATAGGAAAAAGTGCAAAAAACCGCTTGACATGCACTGCGGGTCGTGTAAAAATATTTTATTAATGTTAATACGGGGAAAAAGATTATGACCGTTATCAGAAGTATAATTGTCTTGGGAATTGCTGTGTTCGGCTTGGCAGTGCCTTCGCACGCTAACCTGTTACAAAACGGGAGTTTTGAATTCGGCACTTTTGTACCGGATGTGAATGACAGCATGTCACTATCCGTGGGTGCCACAGACATGGCCGGGTGGACAGTTGTAGCCAATTCCTTGGCTTGGATCGGGCCGTCGAATCCGTTTGGCCTGAGTGCTTCCGAAGGCAGTTATTTTCTCGATTTGAGCGGGTATCACGACAATGCCCCTTATGCTGGCGTGACACAAACCATTCCGACCACAATTGGCGGCCAGTATCAGCTTTCCCTCGATATTGGCACCAGCCCACCTTACGATTCTGCACCAGTGAGCGTCCTGGTGACTGCAGGCAGTGCCTCAACGACCTTTACCAGCACTCCGCTGAACGTCAACCAATGGGAAACGTTCACATTTGACTTCATCGCCACGTCTCTGAGCACCAGCATTTCACTCACCGGGCAGGCGAGCACTGACGAAAAATACATCGGCTTGGACAACGTGAGTGTCGTGCCCATACCCGAGCCTGGTACTTTTGCGCTGTTTGGCGGGTCGGGTTTGCTTGCCTTGGTCGGTTGGCGTCGATTCCGGAAGGCCTGAGTTCGACGCAGGGTCCTAGCTCTTTCACGTCAGGCGCAGTTCACTGCGGCTGCCGTGTTTTTGTATTGGAACCGTACCAGGAAGAACGCGCGTTTCCCCCTCACGAGTTCCGCTACGACGTGGCCATATTCGTGAGGACGCGACTAACTTCGCTCTTGCGCTGGTCCCAACAAACACCCTACGCGTGACAGCACTCCCGGGAGCGCAGCCCCAGTGCCTTCGCCGCGATGTCGCGGCGGAACTTTGAGCGGGCCGTTGAGCCGAATCTTCTCCACAGCCGCGTCAGCCGCCGTAAACGTAAACGTAAACGGGTCCTGAGTATTGCCACAAGTTTACTTTTTGAGATGGTAAAGCCGGTTGGTTGCGTGAGTCCTTGTCCCCATTTTTAACCGGTCCGCTATCCATTTGAACGTCATTGTCGTCTCCTGCCGCAATCGCTAGGCAATCTTTACCTTCCGCCGGTCCCCTTTCCGATGCCGCTCCACGGATTGCCTAATGAGCGCGCGAAATTCCACGGGTTTTTGGGTTGTCGAACGTGCTGCGGCTGAGACTCCGATAAACTCCGTTTCCGCGAGCACGCGACAAAGTCGGTGTCGCGAGCAGGCAGCCGCGCTCCGCCGTCTCCAAAAACGATTTGAGCAACACGCCCTTCGGTGTCAACCCTCCTGCTGCGTCGTAGCCTCCGGCGAAGACAGATCAGGGTGTGAGTTTATGTTCAGACACGCTGAAGCGTGGACACCAAGCGCTGGGTGTCTGTTCGGTGTCCACCCTTCAGGGTGTTCGTGAGAATTCTGGGTTAGTTAAACACAATCGCTGGCCGAAAGCCGCCGTTTGATGTAATAGTCTTCCTGCGTGCGAAAATTAATCAAACGGACTGCGCTCGGCCTTCTGGTTCTGCTGTTGTTGCTGGTCGTTGCCGCAATTATTTTTCCGCAGCCATTTTTGTGCGTGGACAGCGGGCCGGTAAAGGCCGACGTGATTGTGGTATTGGGCGGTGGTTCGCACGAACGGCCTGAACGCGCGGCGGAACTTTTCAAGGAACACGCCGCGCCGCGCATCATCATCAGCGGGCTGGGCGATTACGAAATAAACCGGCGGCGGTTGATTGCGGCGGGCGTGCCGGCGAATGCGATTGAACTGGAAACCCAATCCCGCACGACAAGGGAAAATGCGCAGTTCACCGTCAAATTGCTCCGCGAACAGAAACAGAAGCGCGTCATCCTCGTTACGTCGTGGTATCATTCGCGCCGCGCGGTGGCGTGTTTCCGGCATTATGCGCCGGAGATAAGATTTTATTCGCGCCCGTCCTGTTTTGCCTCTGCCCGCGCCGATTGGTCGCATAACCGCATCGGTCCTCGCGTCCGTCTGGAATACGCAAAACTGATCGGCTACTGGATTCGCTATGGAATTTGTCCATTGTAAATCTGATGGACGCTTGTCTGGACATAAAAAAATCCCGCACGCGCGGGATTAAATTGGTTGCGGGGCCAGGATTTGAACCTGGGATCCCGCACTGCGGGATTATGAGCCTGACGAGCTTTGCCGTCCGGTTAGAAACCTGAAGCCGACTCCGCCTTTTTGTCGTTTGAGGCGATTTTCCAGTTTACGCGCATCGGAAAGCGACAAAGGTTCACTTGTCCAAATCAGCGACCATGCCCACGATGCCGCGTCCACTTTGAATTGCCTTGGTTATGCTGTTGCAACCGAATTTGAACATTTTCACTCAGGCCGATGTAAAACTTCCCGGCGGTGTTCCCGATTACATAAACCTGATGGACGTTGGTCTTGGGCATAAAAAACCCCGCACGCGCGGGATTAAATTGGTTGCGGGGCCAGGATTTGAACCTGGGACCTTCAGGTTATGAGCCTGACGAGCTACCGGGCTGCTCCACCCCGCGATTAGGAATAAGTAATATGTCCAACACCCGCAGCCAACGCAAGAAGTTTCGGCCCAAATCCAGAATGGCGGGCGCATCTCAATTTTTGAGCAGGGCTATATAAATCGGAAACCGCAGTATTTACAGTTATTTCATTAACACCCCGCTAAAGCGGGGTGTTAATGAGAGCCAGATAGAAATCGCACAAAAAGTGAGATGCGCTCCAGAATGGCCATGGTGCATCTTAATTTTTGAACGATTGTGTGAAAACATTTCATTAGCACCCGGTTTCAGCCGGGTGACTGTGGAAAAAAAGAGAAATTCAGCCGGTTCAACGGCTTTTCGGCGCGGGTGAACCCGTTAAAACGGGTTTGGCGTTTTGCCATCGTCCACACCTGGCTGAAGCCGGGTGCTAATGAGAGACTCATAAAAATAAAATGCACCCCCCGGAACGAAACTATTAAAATCATTCCCCGTCTCTCCGACAACACAAAAGACAACCAATGGTATCAACGGTTAGGTGATTGTATTACCGTCTCAAAAAATGCAAACTGTATGTAAAATGTAAGTATTGCCGTGCTATCGTTCATTATCGTTCAACCACCCAATAGAGACTGTGAGCGTCGGCGCGACAATCGCGGCTGCTTCGTGAATCGTCTTGGCAGTGACCGGGCCGGACTCTTTGGCAACCCTGAGAACTTCAACCCGTTTTTCGGCTGGCACTTTAGCCAGTTGCCGTGCCTGCCCCTCGTTTTCTACAATTGTAGAATCTTTGACAGGCAGCATTTTTACAACTTCGGAAGCGATTATCAGATGGCTTGCTCGTTTCTGCGACCAGCCCCACCGTTTCTGACAGTACTGGTCGAATGTTTCAAAATCCGCCCGGTAAAGTTTGCTGTCTCGAATCTCAGTCAGGGCCAAACCCACTTCGACAAAAGTTTGTTGCCCGGCTTCGATGGTTCGTTCCAAGGTGATAAATGCAACGAAAACAAGCCGCATTGCGTTTAAGGGTGTTTGCCAGAAAAGAGCAAAGTATTTTTCTTACGAGTTGTTCAATAGATTCAAAGCTGGCGTCTGGTTATGTAATACAACTTCCATTCCGGGGGGGTTGACTTCTTTTTGCTTCTGATAGTTTGGCGGGTATGAGCGTGAACCAAATTGAATCCAGAAACAGGGCTATGCGTGACAGTTCACGCTTTATCAAAAGACCAAGACTACTATGAAAAATAAACAAACCAATGTGAACGAAACCGGCTTTGACCTTTTTCGTCTCACCAAATCGAAGGAGATTGTTGACGTGTGCCCGAACACGCTCCGCGCTTTTTTTAAGCAGGGGCTGCGGTCATACCGGAACGGCAAGTGCGTGTTCGTCAGCAAATCAGAACTGAACTCCTTTATCCGGCTCGGCGCTGTCGTCGGAATCCGAAGCAAAGGCGCACGATGATCGAAGGCGCTCAACCTGCGGAGCCGCCAGCCGCCGCGCCGGGCGATGGCCAGATCACGGCGGCGAATGTCGAGGAAGTCTTGGAGAAGCACGGCCTGCACGGGCCGGACTACGGCCTGTTGCCACACACTTGCGCGTTGCGAGATGAGTTCAATACTTCCCACAAGACGCCCGTCGGCAATAAAATCGGCATCCACATAGACCCATTGCATCCCGGAAATCCTGAATTTAATTACGAGGAAATTTTCGACCGGCTTGACGGCGAGGTTGACGTGCCAAGTGGAAACGCAATGGAGATGGAGAATGATTCTAACCGGCGCGTAGCGTACACGATGACGGCGAAGCTGTTCTCCCTGGTGCTCGATTGGTTGGTCGGCGCGTCTTGGAAGGGCGAACGTGACGGGCGTGTATTGAAGTCAGTCGGCGTCCGGGCCGTGGCGATGGCGTGGGTGATCTCGCCCGACAGGTTTGGGGGCGCGAGCCTGACGACCGTTGCCAAGAACATCGGCTTCAAGGGCCACAGTGCCATCAGTCCCGAAGCGGCTGAATTTTCACGACGATTCGGAATCACGAACCAATTTCAACGCCATTGCAAAGACAAGGATAAAATTTATGAAAAGCCCACCAGCGGAAATTAAAAAACCCGCTGCGCGACTGGAATCGCAGAGCGGGCAACCAAAGGAGAAACTGGACGTTCACAATAGCGCGAACGGTCACTCTGACACCTGGTCTATCCCACCAGACGACCGTGCCGGCCTCGAAGTCACCATCGGCGGCATGGGGCACGTCGTTCTGACTCAACAGCAGCCTTTCATGGACGCATCGGCCATCGTGTTACATCCCGTCGAGGCCGGGGCATTGGTCGAAATCCTCCCGCTTGCGATTGCAGCCGCGAACGAACACCGAAGGGGGGCAGTATGAGCCGCCTTTACGTCAAACTGTTCACCGGATTCTTCGCACACCGAAAGACGTTGCGGCTCCGGGCTGCTCTTGGCGACGATGCGTTTTGGGTCCCGCCGCGCCTTTGGGCGTATGCCGCCGAACAGCAGCCAGACGGCGTGTTTGAAGATTATTCCGCTGAGGAAATCGCTTCACTCATCGGTTACACCAGTCCCACGCGTGATGCTTCAAGCATGCTTCAAGCATTACTCAAGCATGGTTTCATGGATGCCAACCCGTTGCGAATCCACAACTGGGCGGAACATAGCCGCTACCATCAAACCTTTGCCGACAGAGCGAAGAAGGCGGCGGCGGCTCGCTGGTCGAAATCCCCTTCCACACCTACCCCTGATACGGAAAAGGAGAGGGGAACAAGCATACTCCAAGCATGCTTGAAGCATCCCCCACCCGCTTTGAAACCAAACGACCGGATTAGCAAAGAGGACTATCTAAAGCGCGTCGGTGCGGAATTGAAAGAACTCGGCGCGTTGAACGATCACGACAAGGGGAGCAAGGCTTACAACCGCATCTTGGAACTGCGGGATGAACAAACAAAACTCCGAACCATCTTGGGAGTGAAGGCATGAACGCGAACAGCGAACAGCAACTCGACGACACGACGATTAAACAACTCGTGTGGAAGCCTGGCACCATCCGCAATCTCGCCGTCGAAATCGCCGCAAAGGTTCTGACCGCAGAAACAGTGTGGCCGGACGATTTCCCGCACGCTGATTTGCCTGACGTTGATCGCCACGTCATAGGTATCGCCTGGAGGATGCTTCATCGCGCCGGCGTGATTCAACAAACCGGAAATTATCGAAGGAGCAAATCAGCCAATCGGAACGGCGGCGCGGTGTTTGAGTGGGAGATCAAGTCACGCGCCCGAGCACAGACATTTTTACAGCGCAACGGTCGGGCCGCGATTGAAACGAACCAGCCGGAACTGTTTGCCACGAACGGCGCGGTCAATGACTTAATCAATAAGTAAGTACTCGAAACATCATGTCAACACAATTCGCATTTCAGCCTATCAATCACCAATGCGCTATCAGGTGTTACCAATCACACACTGACTCATTTACAGATGATAGAGAACAACCAACAACCGACTACCAGATACATCCTAAGATTCACTGCCGGGAGTTCACTTGCGCTCTCATTGCATTACACGTTGATGAAGGCTGTTCATCTGTAATCGCATTACTCCACAACATCGTTAAAGGAGTTACCACGAACAATCATAAACACGTTGTAGATACAGGGAATAATGAGACGAGACGTTTTGTAATACTACCAAAACGAAACGGACGCGGCAACTTGAAACGGTACACCACGCCAATGATGGGGGGGGGGAAGGAATCTTTTACCGCTACCCCACAGAATGGGGGTTTGGTGCCATACCGGACAATGTGTACCTCAGACCTTTTTAAAATCTGTGACAGCAAATAAAAAATAAACCACACCCCCACACCATGAAAGACGCTAAACAAAAACTGTTCGCCGCTCAACTGAATGTGCTCGTGCACCGCCTCCAGTCCGGCAAACCTTTGACAGCAGAACAAATGAAATTCGTCGAAAGCCAGTTCAACAAGGCTACGAATGGCCCGACCGACGAACAAACAATAGAACAGGCTGACGCCGCCACTGCGAACGACGTGTGCGAATCGGCGTCACAACTTGCTCAACGCCTGGGGATTCACAGGCAAACGATCACATATCATCGGCAACTTGGAAACGCCCCTGGCACCCTATCTGAATCGGCGTGGCGCAAGTATCTTCAAGACGCTGGTAAAATGCCCACCGCGATGAAACTCCACAAGTCTGCCGAGTCGGAAAGCAAATTCGACACGGACACATCCTTCGCCATCCTTTTCAACGAACTCAGCGACGGGCTGTTGAAATCTGTAAAAACTTCGCTGTCCGTTTCCGGCGTGAAGCTCTCGTCACGAAAAGTTGACGATCTGGTGTGGGGCTTATGGATTCTGCTGGCCGCGATTTATCAGCGCGTAGCGCGGGAACACGGCGCGGACGGCCCCTTCGACCCGATTGACGATACCGGGAAATGTGAGTATCCAGACGAAATCAAAAAGCTGGCCGCCCGCTTCCACGCAGCAAACCCAGGCGATAAACAGGCTGTCCCGCCCGCGCCGGAAGTCATGAAAAACTGACCTGCGTGACAGTTCGCGCTTATTTGAACCGTGTGTAACAAAGGCCATGAACGAACCGATTGAACTGTTGACCGTCACCGAGTGCGCCCGTCGCGCCGGCGTGGTTTCGATGACGTTGAGACGGGCGATTGCGCGTCACGGCGTCATACCAGACGCGATTTTGATTGAAGGCTCGAACCAACTGCGCTCTCCGCTGTTCGTCGAGCCGCGCCTGAAAGAACTGTCGAGGCTCGTTGAGTCTGGAATACACTGATTATGAAAAACATCATCACCAAGAATTTGAATCAGGACCAAGCTCAAACGCTCATCGCTCAACTTGGACTTCATGCGGCAAATCTGCGCGGCCTGCTCGCCTACAGCAAAGCCGAAACGATTCAGCCGCCGAAGCTGGCCGCTGGCGATGAAATTGCCAGTATCGGTTTGCTGGTGAGTCACATTTCAGATCTTGAATCGCGGCTTGGCTCAAACTGTCCGCAATTTGCGCCCGGTGCCGGTCAGGTTGCCGGGTCGCCGGCGGCGCGGGCCGTAGCCGGATTTTCTGCCGGTGTTGGGGCATCCGCGTCGCCGAAACTTTCCTTCACTGAACGGGTATTGAGGGCGCGAGGGGTCGAGTCGCTTTCCGCACTGCGCGAGAAATTGATTGACCAGACGCCGGAAGAAAAATCGAAGTCGGCGCGTCGGCTGAAAACATCGGCGTGAACCATTGCGTTTACAGATAAACAACAAAACCAAAATCATGAAACTTTTCTCCATTATCACCAGCGCGGCCATCGCGTTCACGTTCGCGTTCGCGCCGGTTGCACACGCGCAGCCAGCCGGACTCTACTACATCGGCACTCTATCTGGCACACCCGTCCGCGTTCTCGCCTCGTCAACGAACGTCGTTGCCATCGGCCTGACGAGCACGAACACTTATGGCATGGCCGGGAGCACAAATTGGCCGCAACTCATTCAAAGCGTTTCCGAATTCGACAACGTTCCCATCACATGGAGCTACCTGTCAGGCTCCAACGCCACGGTGAACGTGTATAAATCGTATGACGGGATGCTGTCCTACGACGCCGGTCCAAGTTTTTCAATTTCCGGCCCCGCCACAACGTCCGGTGCTTTTTCTACGAACGTCTTGCTTGACTGCAAAGGCGTCACGCACCTTGCCTTTGTGATACAAAACGCCAGCACACTCGACCTGACCAATGCGTATTTGACAGTGAACCTAAAAAGTCCCAAGTGGCAAGCGAAGCAGGCCACGCAATGAAGCGGGCAGACCATCCAACTCAAAACCAAAAACCATTATGAGCGAAAAAACACTCCTTGAAGATGACAGTTCCACCGCCAAGCCCGCCGGCTGGGACATGGGCACGGGCGAAAACGAAGGGCAGCCACAGCCAGCGCCGGCACCAGGTGATTCAACATGGCGTCATACGGCCTCGCCCACGCCCACAACCACGCACGGGATTCAGGATGCAGCAGCCGTTTTACCTGAGAGAGCTAAAGCGGCGGCGGGCGGCAACAAATACGGCGGCAACATGCCGGACGAATTCGACGAAAATTTCCCCGACGATCTGAAAAAGTGTTGGGCCATCGTGCGAACGATTGACAATTACTATTTTTCTAATGCGCGGAGCGCTGCCGCCACCAGGGAATATTTCCGCCGCCGCTCGATGGTCGGGAAGCACATTATGAAGCTGTCCAATGGGCCGCCCGCGCCGGAAATGACTTCTGACAGAATTGCAGAGATGCAACGCGCCCGCGACGAAAGGCCGGCCATGATGAATTCGCGGATTGCCGAATTGACAGCCTATCTTGTGACCCCATTCCCGGATGAATCGGCCACACTGGACATGGACAAAGAAGCGTCTGACCCGGAGGCCCGGCAGAAATTGGGAATGTCCCCCAAACTTCGGCTCATACTGCACCCGGCAGTCGTTCAGTGGGTTCAAATAGCCCGCCGCTTTGCGTGTTCTGCGGAAAAGTTCTCCCTTGATAATTTTGACCTGATTCATCCCACTGAACACGTCATTTTACTTGAGCGCCAATTGGTCACCAGCATCGAACCAGCCCGCATCCGAGAACTTCAAGAAAAAATATCCAAGTCGAAGGAGTTCGGTTCAAATCGCGCCGGTGAGCTTGCCATGAAAGGACATGCGGAATCCAAAAAGGAGCCGGTTTTTAAAGCGCTCGATGCGGCGATTAAAATTTCTCAATGGCTGGTTTCAAGGTGGCAATTGGAAGCCATACTCGTCGAAGAAAGCTGGTTCGGCGAGTTCGCAATTTCTTGGCACCCCACGTTTTTGTCAAAGCAGTTCTCCGATCTCGGCACCGAGTTGGAAAAGTTAAACGCCAGGTCTTCATGCTTCGCATGGTTCGGCGTGAATGATGTTGCCGAACTCGACGACTGATTTACGCGCCGTCCGTGTCTTGCGCCTTCGGATGCACTTTGTCGGCGTCGCGCTCTTCAGCGGGGTGGCGATGCTCGAACGGTGTGCTGGGCGCGAGACACGGTTTTTTAAATTTGAAAAGTATGAAAAAAATAATCATCGGGTCACTGGCGTTGCTGGTGTGCAACGTCATCAACGAAAAA
>OBLU010006639.1_pt1 | contig 10281 bp, 14 predicted proteins | sample 1518681 | NCBI WGS metagenome assembly OBLU01 (sample SAMEA3539304, study PRJEB22396) | soil metagenome | biome: tundra; feature: field; material: soil | place: USA | collected 2010-05 | depth 0.15 m
GGTGTAACTGGCGCAACAGGACCAGCGGGTGGTGGCGGCGGTGGACCAATTTCTTTCGAACGATTTTTTTTAATAATGGGAGCATGACATGGCGGACGCGTTAAAAGTTTTGGGGCAATTATTTCCATCAGCAACAACACTAACTGCATTATATACGGTTCCAGCTGTAACACAAACAACTGCCTCTTCTATTATAATTTGTAATCAATCTTCTACCCCAACAACATTTAGGGTATCAGTGGCTATTGCCGGAGCCGGAGATGCATCACAGCAATATTTATATTATGATCTCGCAATAGCTGGAAATGATACATTCATTGCAACAATTGGCATATCATTAGCTACCACTGATGTTATAAATGTATATGCTGGAGCCGCAACACTTTCATTTAATCTTTTTGGGGTAGAATTAACTTAGGAAATATATGAGTCAAGGGTCTGCAAAAGGAATTGTTGGAGCAACCGGGATACAAGGTGTTACTGGACCTGCTGGATTGCAAGGCGTAACTGGTGCCGCTGGAATTCAGGGGGCAACTGGGGCTGGAGTTGGCGGTGGTGGTACTGCCATTATAAATTTCGGGTCGGCACCAGGAACAAATATGGCTTCAATAATAGTTACAGGACAAACTGGAATTTTAATAACTTCCAATGTTCAAGCATTTGTGATGGATGACTCTACGTCTGATCACATATCATATGAGCACATTATGTTTCCTATGGCAGCCCAACTAGTTTGCAATACTGTGGTTGCTGGAACCGGCTTTACAATTACAGCGGTATCAACCTTAAGATTGACCGGCGCTTTTTCTGTTAGATGGTTTTGGAATTAATTTGTATTTAATAAGATAGAAACATGATTAATATAGGAAACAAGTGTATTATTTATTTACTTATCAACGTAATTACTGGAAAAGTATATGTTGGACAAACATGGCAAACATTAAAAAATAGATGGGATAGTGGGCATGGATATAAAAAATGTGTATATCTTGAAAAAGCCATTAAAAAATATGGTAAAAATAATTTTCAATATATAATATTAGATATAGTTAGTAATCAACCTGATGCAAATTGGCTAGAAAATTACTGGATTAATATTTATAATAGTCGAAATAAAAATTTTGGATATAATATTAGACTAGGCGGATCTAACGGAAAACTATCAGAAGAAACCAAAGAAAAACTGTCAAAAGCCAAGAAAGGAATTATGCATACTGAAGATTATAAAATAATGATGTCTGAACGTATGAAAGGAATTAATACTTGGTCTAAAGGAAATACCAATAGAAAGGGCAAAAAAGCAAGTGAAGAGACTAAAGAAAAAATTTCTAAAGCAGGTATGGGCAGAAAAGTATCTGACTTAACTAAAAAGAAAATGTCAGATTCCCAAAAGACCATTGGAAATAAACCACCGCCACCAATTGAAAGTGGTGCGGTTGAGGCCTCATTAAAAATTACAAAGGGCAAAAGTTGGAAAGTAGTTAATGGTAAAAGAGTTTGGGTAGATAAATTAGTTAGTTAGCAATATAAAGGAGATATAACATGGCAGGTTTTAGAATTGAGGGTTCGTCGTCCGGCAACGTAGCAGAAGTTGATAACAACAATAATCAACTTGTTAATTTACCATTAACACAAACGCAGGCAGGCTTTGCATCCGTTGTTACAGAAAATGATAAAGGTACCATTACTGGAACTAGATTGATGAAAGAGGGGTTTTCCTCTGATGATTATAGACTAAGTGTTGGAATGTCTACGCCTTTATTTGATTACAATTTTATAGGAACCGCCCAAGCTACTGGACAATGGAAATGCTTATTTACTACCATGACAATGACGGAAAGTTCCGGGTCTATTCTGTTAAATGCTAATAATACTGCTACAACTACTACGGGCTGCGCCCTATCAACATGGCGTTATTTTAAGCTTCAAAGTGGTGGACAATTATATGCCGTATGTAATGCAATTATGGCAACTAACGCTATGGAAGCCGGACAAATTTTCGAATGTGGATTATTTCTACCAACAGCTACAACGCCTCCTGCAGATGGAGCCTATTTTCGTATTACATCGGCCGGAACATTAGGGGTTGTAAACTTTAACGGAACAGAAACTGTTGTTACTTTTCCCGCAGGTAACTTTCCTACAGGATCAGTATTAGTATCTGGAACTATGTATCGTCTTGGAATTAACATTAATACTCAAATTACAGAATTTTGGATTAATGATATTCTTGCCGGAACCGTTCCGACACCAACTGGTAACGGAGTACCATTTTCATCTGTTGCACTTCCATATTCATTTCAGCAACGTAACTCTGGAGCAGTATCCGGCACACAAGCGCAGTTTAAAGTTATGGCAGTACATGTTGAACAAGATGACCTTCAAATGGCTATTCCAATGTCGCATGTTCTTGCGGCTGCGGGACAAATGTCGTATCAAACACAAGAAGGAGCCGCGGTTGGTGCCAATACTGCAACTTTTCCAGCCACGACTGCAGCGCCAACAATAGGGGTTCCTGTCAATACAACCGCACTTGTTACCGGTTTAGGCGGAAGTTTTGGACTTACAATAACACAAGCAATAAATACTGATGGTATAGCTTTCGATTTTACTGTTCCTGTAGGAACAGTATCAATACAAGCGCGCACTCTTATTATTACAGGGGTACAAATACAGGGATGTGTAACGCTTATTTTCTCAGGCGGGCCAATTTCAAATGCATGGTATCTTGCATTTGGACATACTGCCATATCATTGGCTACAGGAGAGAGTGCAACCTTTGCTTCTGGTACAACTAAACTTCCACGTAAAATTGCAATTGGAATTGATACATATGCCGCAACCTCTACAGTAGGTACATTAGGGTCTACGGTACCATTAGAACTTGATCTTACACAGGCTCCAGTTGCAGTGAATCCTGGAGAGCACGTTGCGATTGTAGTTCGAAATCTTCAAGCTGCTGGGACTACCGGTACTATTACATATGTTGCAACAGTTAAAGGATATTGGATATAACACATTTTTAATTTGTCTGATATAGTATAAATATCAATAACGACTATCGTTATTCACAAACTATATAGGTAAATAAATGAGTGATCTTAAAAATAAAGTCGTTTCAGCAATTCAAGGAAATCCAGTTTCACCAAATCGCCCAACTATAGGACAATGGTATATTTTTGATGGAACAGAATTTGTTCCAACGGTTCCTGCGGCGCTAACTCTAGGTGCCCTAACTGTTTCAAACATATATGGCGGACTAAGTGGTGGCAGTTTAAATATTCAATCAAATGTTTCAATAATAACAAGTGGTGGTTCTGCATTTTCAGTAGACTCAATAAATGGTATAGGCATAACTGTTCCGGGCGCAGAAATTATAGTAACCGCTCCAGCTGGTGGTTCTGCGGCAACACCTCCACCAAATCCCGCTGGTTACATTCAAGTTATGATCAATGGTAATCCACAATTTTTACCATTCTATTAAAATAAATCTTAGTTATATTCAATGACTCTTTTTGCAAATGCTACTGCTAAAGCTCCGAGACGTATTGCTCTTGGGGCTGAAACATATTCTGCAACAAACGCTGCAGTTGGTACTGTTGGCAGCCCAGAAGGAGTTTATATGGCATTTAACTCTCCAATAGCAATTAATCCAAAAGAATGGGTAGCCATTTGTATGAAAAATGTTGGAACAGTAGTATCAACCACAGGTGTCGTCGTAGTAGCTGTAATGTTTGACTCTTATTGGATATAATAACACATTTTTAATTCATCTGATATAGTCTATAATATGACTATTAAGCATTATGATGTGATTTTGGTTGGGGCGGGGGTTAGTGGTTCATTCGCGGCTCTTAAAATAGCAAAAGAATATCCCGATGTTAAAGTAGCTCTCTTTGATATGGGAAGGCCACCAGCTAAAAGACGATCTCAAATGTGGGGTTTTCTTGGTTTGTTTCCTAATAGTGATGGTAAGCTTTATACTAATGATTTAAAGAATGTAGAAGATATGGTTGGAAAAAGAAAAGCAATCTCCGCCAAAAAATGGATGGATGATTATTTAGATAAAATCATTCCCAATATGAAGATTATTAAAGATACTAATATTAATAAAAATTTAGAAAAGAAAATAAAGAAAGCAAAGTTTGATATACAAAAGAACGATCATGTTCAGTTGTTCCCAAAAGACGTTCATGCAATAGCTAAACATATGGGAAGTATATTTTATCATTGCAAAAATATTACTAATTATTTTGATACAGAAATTATATCTATTAAAAAGGAAAAAAAATTATTTATATTAACAACAACGGAAGAAGATGAGGTTTATAGTTGCAAAAAATTACTTTTAAATATAGGTAGATCAGGTTGGCGTCAAGCCTCTAAATTATATGAAGAATTAGGAATTATAAAAAATAACGATAATGCAAAGTTTGGTATTAGAATTGAAATGCCGGTTGATATGCTTCCTGACTTTAACGAATCACATTGTACATTAGTAAGAGATGATTTAGAGATAGGTCCATTTTGTTGGGAGGGATCAATTATTCCAGAAGATCATATTGATATGGCGGTATCTGCATTCCGCTCTAACGAATCACGATGGAAAACAGACAAGGTTTCATTTAATTTAATGGGCAATAGAAAGTTTCCAAGTGGCGGATATCAACAAGTAGATCGTGTTGGACAGTTATCTTTTATTATTGCTAATGAACGGATTATAAAAGAAAAGATTTCTACAATTATGAATAAGAAAAGCAAGACAACTATTATAGAAGAATACGATTGGCTGACGAAAGCGTTGAAGGAAGTCAGTGCGTTTGTTCCTGACTTATTAACAAAGGCTTACTATCATCTCCCTACAATCTATCCAATGATTCCAAAAATTAATGTGAAAACTAATATGGAAACTGATGTTAAAAATTTATATGTGGCAGGAGAATCAGCTGGAATTTATGGCATTACCTCTGCTATATTAACTGGCTTGATTGCGGCCGACTCAATATGTAAAGGAAAATAATATGAAAAATACTAGTAGCAATTATTTGATCGATGGTGATTCAGCGGGGTATAGCAGTCCAAGTAAACCGGTTCAATCAAAATTCGAGTATGACTTGTTCGACGAATCTAAAAATAAAGAAGGGGTAATAATAAGAGTCAAGTGTTTTAATGTATTGACAAAACGAGAGCGCTGGTCTATTATGGAAAATGATTTAGAAGTTTTAAAAATTGAGGCCTCTAAAATATCAAAAAAGGAACAGGTATTTTTGAGATCGCAGGTTGGTTTTTCTTTCATGATAGAGCAATTCAAAAACGGTATCCGCAACCTATCTAAATTCAAATTAGAATTAAAGAAGAAAATTAAAGAAATGAATAAAAAATAGTTGTATAATAAAATATCGTACGTATCTTCTACCTATAGGAGATTACCATGGATTTTAAGTTTGTTTTATATGTATTAGATTCAGAAACTACCTCATTAAATAAAGAATCTGGGGAAATAATTGAGCTATCAATTTTACGAATTAATGATGAGGAACAGCGAACATTTTTAATTAAACCAGAAAATTATGAAGCAATAGAAAAAGAAGCCCTGAGGATCAACGGCCATAAGATTGAGGATTTAAGACATCAAACTCAATATGGAAAAGATTTATATCGCGATCCTAAAATTGTTCTGGCAGAAATAGAAAACTGGATGATGTCGGACAATGTGTCTTCAGAAGATCGCATTATGGTTGGTCAGAATGTTAATTTCGATCTTGGGTTCTTACAAGAGTTTTGGAAAAAGTATGCGAGCCTTGAAACCTTTCCCTGGGGTTTACGCCCAAGAACGCTTGATACCATGCAACTTGCCTTATTTCTTGATATAATTAAAGGAGAAAGATCACAATATTATAATCTTGGATCATTGGTAGAAAAATTCGGGGTTCGTAAGCAAAAACAACATCGCGCAGATACGGACACTGTTATGTGTAAAGATGTTTTCCTTAGACAAATCATGGAATTCAAAAAATTATTAAAATAAATTATGAAGATTCTTTATGCAGCTGGAAATAGAATAGGTTCTCATTACCTATTGAAACGATTTTTATCTTCTATTAAAGATCAAAATCATACTATTCAAATCGCCGCATATAAAAAATCACTAGGTAATTTAAATGCAGATTATACATTAGATTGTCTTTTGAACTTTACTGATCCAGAAGGTTCTATCTCGTTTAATGATAATTATTCCTATTACTTTAAACAAATAGAAAAGTTTAAGCCGAATTTAATAATTTCTGATATGGAGTTATATACTTCATTATTAGCAATTGAAAATAATATACCTATCTGGCAAGTTAGCTCGGCGCTACTCTATTATGCACTACCGAATAAAGTTAAACATTCATTAGAAATAAACAAAAATTATGGATACTTTATTAACAATGATCATAAGAAGAAAGAATACATTAACTTCATATTAAATAATTCAGATAGAAAATTTGTTGTTTCTCATTTATGCGATTTGCCTTCTGCTCCAAAACTTAAAAAAAGCTACGAATATATAAGACCAGATTTCATTTTGCCAGAAGATAAAAAACATTCATATGCTCATTTGGCAATACTATCAGAATATAATCAAAAAGTAATTGATATTTTAAAAGATAAGAAATCAGTATGTATGATAGATAATATTAACTATGATGAAAAGATATATTCTGATCTATTAAATAATTGTGATACTTTTATTAACGATGGCAACTCATCTTTTTTATCAGACGCATTTTATAATCAGAAATATTGTTTAATGTATCCTAACTACAATGATATAGAAAGTATTATTAATTGTTATATCAATCAATATTATAATTTAGGAAGTATGGATATTAGTTCGGCGCCACAAAAAATAGAAATAAACATTGATAATAATATTAAGTTTATAGCAGAAGAAATAAAAAGGTTCAAATGAAGTATTTAGCAATCGATATCGGCAATGTAATATGTAAAGTTGATTTCACAAAGTTTTATGCACGAATATCAAAAGACTTTAATTTAAGTGAATTTGAAATTGAGCGATTTCTTTACCGAGCACAAAAACCTCACGATCTAGGAATACTTAATATTAAAGGTGAGTTAGCACAAAGTTTCAATATTAAATCAGAGGCGTTATTAGAAGACTATATGAAGCTTTGGGATGAAACAATCTCTCCAAATATAATTGTAATGGACTTTCTAAACCGATTAATTAGTGATGACTGTAAAATAGCCTTGTTATCTAATATGGGTTCTGAGCACGCCAAGGTTATTCCGAGGCTATTCAGCTACTATGACCTCTATATCAAGTTTTTAAGTTGTGAGGTGGGAGCACAGAAGCCAACACTGCTCTACTACAAAACCTTCTTAGACATGCATCCTGAGTTCAAGGGCTGCCTGTATGTAGATGACCGCCAAGAAAATCTAGATATGGGCAAGCAATTTGGGTTTCAAGGCTTCCACTTCGATCTGGATCAATTGAAGACAACACCAAATATAGCAAAGAAACTGAACGAGATTAAAGACCTGCTCAATAAGTAAGCATTTCTTATATGAGTGCAAAACTCTCATTGGGTGATCAAGTGGTTTGTCATATTAGAGACAATGCTTTCGTCAGCATTTATGAAGAGAAGTATGACTCATTAGAAATATTTGAGATCATTTCTATTTTTGATGAGGGATATATGGTCTATGTTCCTCAATCAAGATATTTAGATTTCGAGGTTAAGATCGATAAATACAATTATAAAAAATATAATATGAAGGAAAGATTTATTGATAGCAAAGCCGCCTATATAAACGAATACAAGATCGTTAAAGTTTATAAGCACATTGATGGTATTACTTGTAGTAGATGCCAGGACTTCTTTCCAATGGCAGAACCCAACAATGAAGATGGGACTATGACGTGCTGGCTATGTAAGAAGTATCCGTATCGTTAGGCAAGAACTAATAAGCCAGGGATCTTTGGATAGATCTCGTTTACCTTGTCGATGAACTCTTGGCATTTTGATTGTGGCGGAAAATCAATGAGACAAGAAAGAATACCAATTTTTTCGTCAAATGTAAATATTTTAGAAATAACATCTTCCGGTGAAAACAAAGAAATAGAATCATATATTAAAATTGCAAAATGATAGGCAAGTGTTTTGATATCGCCGATTAATTCAAATTGTCCATCTTTTAAAAATGGATACATAATAAGTTTACTATCACCTTTAACAATGGAAAGGCAAACATTATCTTGTTTATAAATTGTCCTGCTTTCATATATATCTGATTGATTTGTGGGATGGTATTTTGGCGCAAAAGAAAGCCCACTGTCAATACGGATTTCTATGTCGTTGTGAGAAGATTTAATAAACATCATTTCGCTTCCTTCTCCCCAAGATATCATTTCATATTTATTTCTAATGGTTTTATAATTGGTAAAATTAAACTGGCAACAGCAGTAGCATATTCTCTAATTTCAAATTGAGCGTCAGATTTTAATCTCTGGTGTAAGAAATAAAGAATGCATTGTAAAGAACAAGTCCACATACATTCAGAGTAAATATTTTGTGGTAATAACATCCTTGCTTGTTCTTTTGCTGCACCAGACTTAACTAAAATAGAATAACGATCATACATTAGGTTGCACGAATCTTCAAAATATTTTACAGGATCATCACCATTGGAAAGTGTTTCTAATTTTCCATTGCTTCCTTGTTTGTTATCTTTGGACTGAATTCGTATTTCATTTGGTATATAAAACTCCGGCTGAAACTCCACATATCTACCACTATTATGAACTACTATTCCATTACAAATAAAATTTTTATTTTCTCCGTAGATTTCTAAATCATAACAATCATTTTTACCTTTGTATTCTATGCTTTTTACTTTAGTATATTTAATTTTTATTTTAACTTCTTTTCTTCTCGGTATAGATTTATCAAATGTTATTTTTGTTAAGTTTTCTGCAAACAAAAGTTCTTCTTTATTTTTGTGTATGTTTATATGACAATTAATACATAATGGAACTACATTGTTTAAATCATAAGCCATTGAATCATCATACCATACCGGTATTACATGATGAACTTGTAATTCTCCACCACGAATACCACATTTCTGACAAATATAATCGTAATCGCTAAATAATGTTTTAGATATTTTTTGATTCCATGCCGTTATTAATCTTCTATCGCTTGACACTCCACCTTTCCAAAAGTTAGAATTCGATCCAGAACGAGCCTCTTTAACGCTTTGAAGGTGTTCCTCGGCCATCTTAAAATTAGGATTATTATACGTTAGCCCAACATTCCACGGTATACTCCCCTTTTTGAAATATGAATGTTTTTTATCAAAATTTAAATTATGTATTTTTAACCATTTTTTTATTGTATGATAGGAACAACCAGCCTCTTTAGCCATTTCTTTAATTGATTTATTATTATCTTTACGTTTTTTTAGCCAATTAAAATCTTGATATGAACCATTTCCTACATATTTTACTCCATTTGTTGCAAAATATATGTTATTATTAAAAGAAACACTTCCGTTATTCATTATTTGTGGGTTTAGGCTTTCCTCTACTGTTTTCCATCCATCTTTGGTTAAAATTCTATGGCTCTTTGTACATGTTATAGACTTTCCATCTTCCAATGTAATTTCATATGTGTCTTGAATGCCACGGTCAAAAACATCTTTTATTTTACTAGTAATCAATTGCCCAGTTTTTTCATCGCATACTACAATATTTAAATGATTAATATATGTTGGATCGTTTTTATATCTTTGAAAAGTTCCCCTTAATCCTCTTGTATCTTTTCTACCTTTATCGTCTCTAATTGAAAAAACACTATCTCCGGACAAACACATTTCATTCCAGTTTGTTTCAGGCATTTGTATTGATCCGACATTTTCATTTTCAGCCCAATCAGAACCAATTTGATATTTCCACCACTGCCTAAAAACGATCAATGGCGCCTTAACTCGAAATGAAAAATAAGAATGACGAAATGTTGAATAATGTTCGTGATTATGCAAGAAGGTAATAAGTTTGATATCTTTTTCTGATAATTCTTTTACTTCTTTGTGGAATGATACTCTTGCGGCATTAACAATCTTAAGACGAGGATCACACACCATTCCATCACAAAGTTCAACATGTCCTTTGTCTAATACTTTTTGTGTTCCGAAATAATCTTTAATATTAAATTCACTCATTATAATTCCTCTGCTGTAATTTCTTTGGGTAATAACCAAAATGTATCCGAC
>OBLU010006640.1_pt1 | contig 10280 bp, 11 predicted proteins | sample 1518681 | NCBI WGS metagenome assembly OBLU01 (sample SAMEA3539304, study PRJEB22396) | soil metagenome | biome: tundra; feature: field; material: soil | place: USA | collected 2010-05 | depth 0.15 m
GTAAGACTCGCCCGTACGAAGGCTCTCGACGCGGCCCTCATCTATCTCATAGCCAATGACCACGTAGCCAGCGTCCACTGCTGCCATGGCCAGAGGCAGCCCAACATAGCCTTGACCGACGACGACCACCCGCTTTGGAGGAGTCGCATCCAAGACAGTTCCTTGACGTTCCCTGGAATTAAGTGTGGGCATAACTCTCAAACTCTATGGTGAGTGGTTCGAGCACGGCTACGACGGTTCCGCTATACCGTAACATTCGCCGCTATCGGTGCTTCGAGGATGTTGGGTGTTCGCTCATCAGCGAGCGGACGATTGCGAGTGAAAAGCAGGCTCGTAGCAGACATGAGTATGTGACTCACTTGACCTGCCAACCATCCTTCACCACAACCAATCGGAGTCGTTCCAAAAAACAGTACCCACGGCGATATTAACAAGATCCTTGTCATAATTACTTACGCCGGATCGCCTTGGCATAAATTTTAGAAGTCTCTTCGGCGATTGCGTCCCAGCTAAATCTTGATGCCCACTCCCGGGACGCCGTACTCATCTCTTCACGTTTCACTTGACTTATCCGAGTGACGTCGTTCATAGCCTCAGCTAATGCGCGCACAGGTGAAGCCGCGTCATAGCGTATTACGCCAATGCTGTCAATATGATGAAGTGACGGTAGGTCAGGGACTATCACAGGCACGCCCGCCCCAAGTGCGAGAATTACGGAACCTGAATTGTCGATACGCGTGAAAGGAAACACGCAATAGTCGCTGGCTGCAAGCAGATCGGCGATGTCTTCGTCACTTTGCCAGCGTGGATTCAATTCGATGTTGGCGCCCGCCCGACTCGCAACTTTCGCCATTCGAGTTAGATTCGCAACGAACGCGGAATCGCCTTGACCGGCAATGCGAACGGCGATGTCTGGACCGATGTACTCTGCAGCTGATATAAGTGTTTCAATTCCTTTGTAGGGTCGCAAATTTCCAAAGAACGAAAAACAAGGAAGGGTCCCGACGTTCAATGCGGATCTTGCATCAGTTCGGCCGGTTGGACTTGCTGGGATTGTGAGAGGGCCGTGAGGGATTACGTTGACCTCAGCTATCCCAAACTTCTGTTCCAGCGTTTGCGCACTGTGAGGCGAAAGAGCGATGACTGCGTCTGAGTGGGACACCAAAATCTTCCTGGCAGCGAAATCATTGTCGAACACTGGCTCATGAGGAAGAACATTGTGGGCGGTCCAGATGATTTTAAGAGTCGAGATCTCGGCTACCTTTAGAAATATCCCGAACCACCATCGGAAGAACAATCCAAAGAGCTTGTTCGATGACCGAGAAAATCCGTAAGTCCAATGAATGTGCACGATTTTGACGCCACGCCAAGCCATCAGAATCATCCATATTGGCCCGAGCAAGATGTTGAGAGTCGCGGATTTCGTTGGGCCGCGCCAGAAAGTTATTGGCGTGCCCTGCCTTTCTAGAGCGGCCGCCAGGTTCCGAAGATAAGGTGACTTCTCGCCCGGTACAAAAACAACCGGACCCGCTTCGCCAACAATGCGCCGAAGAGTTTCGTCCATGACGCTAGCCCCGCCGATGATGTGATCGGTTACAACCAGCCTTGGACTCGGGGTTTTTGCGTTGCGAATTAGTGGGACACCTAAAAGTCCAATCCACGCGACTGGGGCCCAGCGCAGTTTGCGTGAAACGGATGCGATAAGAGATATTGGACCGAACATGATCCATATTGGGTAAACGACTCGTTCGGGCGATTTTCTGATCATCCACAGATGTCGCTCAGGATGGAGACCATAAAGACGCGCCCATGCCCGGCCATAACGCCAAGATCTTCGCATGGTTAAGGACAGATTTCCGAAGTCCATAACCATCCCAGCATCTCGAACTTGAAAGCAGAGTATTTGAGCGTCGCCGCAGCGCCAAGCGAAGTCGAGGTCACTTCCGTAGAAAAGCCGCTCGTCGAAGCCGTCTACTTCGTCAAAGACCGACTTGAGGAACGCCAAGTTCGCCGTTGAAGCGGACGAGACGACTTCCCCATCTTCCACATCATTTATTAACGAATAAACGCCGACGCCCTTTGCGGAAATCGGTCCACACACCAATGAAAATCGTTTGCTTAGTAAAGGCGCCGTGATGGTTGCCAGCCAGTTTGAACTGGGCTCGCCTCCTGCGTCGCAAAAGGCAATAACGTCTCCCGTTGCAGCTCGGCATCCAAGATTGCGCTGGTGAGGAATCGTAGAGGATCTCCAAAACGGTCCCGTGTAGTCGATCCACGTTGTCCATTGATGAGACGCGTGGATCGACTCCAGCCGACCTTGTGAGGCGTCGACGACGACGCATTGCGCCGACAAGGTTTCGCATTGGGGGCGCAGTAACTCTAAGGTCAAGTCAAGATCGAATTCGTCCTTCGACAATACAACTACCGATATCCGAGATTCGTTCTTGGCTGGCTTCATTCAGATAAGGTATCAGTCAAAACTGCTGGCCACGCCGCATCTCCGTTTGATCAAAGTTCTAGGTTAAGTCGATCCTGGGATTCGGACTGCCTGACCCGGACCCCGTTTACAGGGCGTTGCTTTTGCGAGTCGGATCTAGGTTCAATGTAATTGTAGAGCCACGAATTCAGGCGTCGTGAGGATATCAAATGAAGTGTGGCGGCGTTAATGATTTTAGAAGTTCTCGATATAGGCGGCCACCGCGACGGAGAACTCCACGATTTGGACTGGTCGATGGCTATTTCGAACGCCCCGCACATAGTCGCCCGACGGGCCGCCATGACGACCGACTTAGTCACTTCGCGCCAGGTGCGCAGCGTGTGGGAACTGCTCCTCCAAGCGGACCCGACGTGGGGCGAATTCGAGGAGCATGGCGAATGGGGTATCGCGCGCAAACTGTCGACGAAGGAACTTCGCACCTCCGTGGAGCAGGTTGTGGTTCATTCAAGCCCACAGGATCTAGTGATCGCGGTCGTGAAGAGAGTTCGGCTGGTGGCCGATTCGCGCCGACGACCATGACCAACAATAATTGACGGTCCAAGACGCGTTCACTCAAGCAAGCTACGATAATCGTCTTCGGGATCGCCATGGGGTCGCACCAAAAGACCAACTAAATCCCGCACCAGCGTTTCGGCCGAACTCCACCCTTATGCAGCTGCAGCCGTGTCTCGGGTTGAGGTAGATCGTGTTTGGTGAGCGTCGCTTGCGCAAAAGGTCGTACAGACTCTGGTTTCCTGGTCTCTTAATTCACAGGAATCCGTCATTCATCATTTTTTGTTCACAATTCGTCAAGCCAATCGAGAATGATTGAGTCACTGGCTTTAAGTTTCCGCGCAAACCAGAACTGATCTTTCATAATTGCTTTTTCGATGTCACTGCGAGAGATGGGGCTTGGATTAGGTCCTCCCATCCATTTTACGAAAGTAGTTCCCTCTAAAGCCATTTGGCCCGTATGTTCACCGTACAGCGTTGCGAAAACTTTCTCGTCACTACAGTTGATTTGTTTAAGGTATTCGATTAATGGCCTCGACGACCGGATTTGGGCAACACAGTATTCCGCGAAATCACGTTCAAAAGACCAGTATGGTGAACCAGCTCGCATTCCGGTAGGAGGGGTTACGGATCTCCAGTCAAGAGGGCGCCGGTAGAAGATGACCCGATTCATGAAGGCATTTTTGGTTTGTGACCATAAACCATTGGGTTTATTCGTCCTGTAGAACCGACGCTGATATTCAATTTCGGGTCGCGAACCGTCAGGCATATTTGGCGCAATCCTTGCGGCAATAATGTTGCCCGACTCCTGCGCTCTATGCGCAATCTCTTCGTTTGAAATAATGGGGTAGTGCGAGCCAGATATAAGAGTGAATCTAGTAATTGAAGAATCTAGTAAAGCGTTCTCCAGCAGTAGTACCGTCGCCTCAACCATTGACCAGTCCCCCCAAAATACAGGAATTCGCCGTTTTACAAAAGTGCAGGGTAAGTCTTCACATTGCCATTTAGAGATTTTGGTCTTTGCATCGACGTGAACAAATACGGGACCCAAAGTAGAGATTCTGATGACAATTCTACGAAGCATAATTTCATCTTCGTGCGCGAGAATCAAAATCGAGTGATTTCCAATGGTCATGAACATCATCTTATAATTGGTTCCGGTTTAAAAATCTCAAAGGGTGGACTTGTATCGACACCTCTAGTCGTTGACATTCGGCTATCAATTTTGTGATTGCCTGGTGCCGCCCGCGTTCTTTGTGTTCCGTTCGGTATCCTGTGACCGTATGGTCGTACTTTGTTCTGGTCGGCCAGCCAAACCATGATCAATTCGAGGACCCCTGTTGTAGTGATGGGGACGTTCGACGACCAAGCGTGGCAAGATGTTTGGTTACAAGGCATTGCCATGCAAATTCGGCTTCTCGAAGGAACCATCATTCCCTACTACGGTTCGATTGACGGTGCGGGCGAGGTTGCTCAAACGTTTGCCTTGGGGCGCGCCGTTGGACGTTGTGCTTCTTAAAGCCTCCAGGCGGGTTACGCAGGGAACTTCGAAGACGTTAACGTGAAGCGGCGTCGCCCCTCCGGCCCTGGCCGGAGCCCGAGGATTGTTAGATCTAGGTGCAGGAAGGGGCTTTCTTATGTCGTGTCGACTAGTGCCGTCTAGGCTGAGATTTCATCGCGGCTGCTGGGAGGGACGCTAAAGAGGTGGGCGCTGCCGATTTCTTTCGATTGTTGCGGCCAAGAGCCGCCTATTGCGCCGCTGTGGCGCGCCGGGTAACGACCGACGAGTTCGACCGCACTCCGCGTCGACTTCAGGAGGCGGCGAAACGCTGGCCGTTACCCTATACCCAGTTGATATGTGTGTATCGCTACACCAATCATCACCATGTCAAGGCGATGCTGGAGGGGCTTGAAGTTCGAGCAGCTCTGTGGGCTCTCGACAAAACGCATCCAGCACTTGCCTCCCAGACGGTTGGCACCGGGCCGGGAGGTCGGTTTGCTCTGCTCAACCGACTCGTCGCCGAGCTGCCTGAGGATGGCAGCCACCTGGTGGTCACAGACGATGATGTCACTTTCACACCGGACGGCCTGGCGACGCTCGTGCGGACTGCGGTCCATTTTTGCATTGACTTGGCGCAGCCCGCTCACGGCCCGCTCAGCCACTGCTCGTGGGATTTCAACCGATTTCAGCCCGGCGTTGTTGGCCGCCGCACCCTATGGGTGGAGGTTGGTCCGACGCTGATATTTGGCCCGAAGGCCCGAAGTGAGCTGCTGCCGTTCCCTGAGAATTCGACGATGGGTTGGGGCCAGGAAGTGGAGTGGCACCTAGCGGCGAAGGATGGCTTGGTCCTTGGGATCATCGACGGTGTTCGGATGCGTCATCGGGGCTACGTCGCTGCCTCCTATAACCGAGAAATAGCAGAGGGGGAAAACGCCGCAGCGCTCGCGAAATATGGGTTGACATCGAATAGTGAAATGCAGGTCACCGTCTCCACCTTGGTCATCGATTAGTGACTGAAGCCAGTGAGCGTCGTTGCGCTGAACTCCAGGGCCAAGCGATTGGACATGCTGTCGCCGACGCTTCTCAGTGGATTTGGTGGTCGCTTGACCCGTTGTCATGGAATTCTCCCAATGCTGGGATGCTGTTGCGTATTGCGAGGCATCACTGATGGCGAGCTCGGTTAGTCTGTTATCGAGCCAACGTATCGTTCAACGGCGGGGCGGATTGAACTCAACGCCATCGCCTATTCGCCTTAATCAGTTGCCTCGACAAACTCACGGTTGCAAACCGCCATCTGGTATGAGTCACCACACTTCAGTTAATTTGCTTGAAACCATTCTTCGTCCGACCTGGAGTTTTAGTTTGAAAGCAATCCATCTTCGTCCACTTTGCACTTCCGCTTCGCTGATGTTGTCGCCCGTCCACGTAACTTCCGGTGTGCCGAGCGGCGCGTTTTGGGGCCGATCACTTGACTTTTGTATCTCAAGAGTGGGCCAACTTCGCCAGTTCATCCGCGGCGGCGGAACGCTCGTCACTCGATCGTCGGTACGCCAGACCTATTCTGAACTCGCCGTTGTGGACACTCGGGAAGGCCTAGGTGAAATTTCGTGACACAACGCCATAGACCAGCTCATCGTGCGCCGAGATCTTGGGATCTCCGATCCAAAGGCAGCACTCTCCGTCCGCTTCGTCAACACCTAGAGGTTAGATCCAATGCTCGACGGTTCGTCACCGCTCTTCGCCAGGATCGACTGTATCGAACCTCGGTACTTCTGGTCGCAGACAGTCTCCTCCTTGGGGCGTTCGGTGGCCTCTTTGTAATATTCGTAACTCACATCTGGGAACCTCGGTCAATCGGCGTAGTCTCGGCTATCGGAGGTGCATTCGGGTTAGTCGTGATAGTGGCGAGTCTCGGTATGCCAAGCACCATCGTCGCCTACCTTGCGAAAGAACCTGATCAGGCCCTCATGGTGCGAGGAGCGCTTCTCATTACAATCCCGGTTGGGATAGCCCTGCTCGCCACCATGTGGTTACTCCCAGATCACGTGGGCGTGCCGCTCATCGACCTCGGCGTAAGCATTCCCTGGGCCGTGACATTAACCATGGTCTTTGTTGTCGCCAGCATTATCGGGTTTGTAATTGACCCCGCCTTCTTGGCCCGTCAAGAGGTGTCGTGGAGTGTCGGCAAGGACCTCACTGCAATGTTGATCCGCTTTCTAGCACTTTTCTTCCTCGCTGGTACTGGAACTTTTGGCTTATTCGAGGTGGCGGTTGTCTACGTTGGCTATGCCGCAACGGTTGACCTTGTACTAATGCAGTGGCGACTAAGGCGTGCTCCGCGACCTCGCGCGTCCCTCGGTCTTGGGCTGGTTCGGTCTCATGTCAGATTTGCTGCCGGCAACCAGGTTGCCGGCTTAGTCGCCATGCTCCCTACATCCCTTCTGCCGTTAATTGTTCTCGCACGTTTCGGAGCGGCGTCAGCCGCGTACGTCGCCATCCCCATGCAGGTTCTTACGATTCTGACCGTGGTGCCCTCTATGACAGCGCAGTCGCTCTTCGCGGAAATGGCGGCACATCCAGAGGAGTTGGTGGAGCCTATTCGTAAAGCGCTTAGAGGGGTGTACATCGTCACATTGCCCCTTGCCCTCATCCCCATAGTGTTCGCCCCCAGTCTGCTCAGCCTGTTCGGACACGATTACTCAATCAATGGTCGGGACTTGCTCAGGTGGGGCGCTGCCTCGAGCGTTTTCTTCTGCTTGAATTACGTCAGCGACATAGTCCTCTTGGCGAGTAAAAAGGTCGGTGCATACGTAATCGCCAACGTGATAGGTACTGGTTTCGTCCTCCTCAGTCTCGTTGTCGCCATCCAACACGGCCTAGGTGCGCTGGGGTTAGGCTGGTTTATCGGACAAGGTTGCTATTGCGCAGTGTCATGCACAGTTCTGACGAGGTATGTGGGTCGCCGCAATGTCCTGTCGGTTGTGCGCTACGTACTCCGTTGACCCCCACGACATTCGTCAGTTGAGCGTCGATGAAGCTACATCACTCTTGTGCGCGAGGAGATCGCATCGCTGGGAAAGGGGTGCGATCATGCGACGGAACAAAGGATCTCAATGCGACGGCAGGGCAGACATATATGGATCAAACGGTTTTCTCCAAGGAGTGCGCAGGCTTGGCTCAGCCGTATTCACGATCGTTTACGGCTCACGGAATACGGGTCGATTCCGTCCAGCCGCTTTCGCCAAAGATGCCACCAACGTTTTGCTGAAAATGAACCACTTTTGGGAGCAGTGACGACGGTAGCGTCGGCGGACATCCCATTCAGAAAAGTCCGCCAGTTTTGTACGGAGCGACAGTTTTGGAATCTCATATTGAATTAAATCAGGCCTCAAATGAAAGATCGTTCGCCGTGGCGCAAGTGGCTTAAGTAAGGCCTTTTCCAACATCCTTGGTCACCGGGGCATTTCCAACGAGCAAGATTGGAACTCTACAGAGTTGTTTATCGCGAATTGATTTGATGTTGGGATTGCGTTGCTAGTACATTGATTCTCACACTCGAGAATTGAAAGCATGAAGTATTCGCAAGGGCTATCCAAGAAGATGTCGAGCATCACGAAATACTTCGCAGCAGCGGTGATCTTTTCCACCATTGTCACGATGCCTTCAGCATTTCTTCAAAACCGTGCTCTCGCAGCCACTTCAGTTTCGCGAACGTATAAGCCACGCACGACTCCTTCGCACTCAATCCCCACTTCCCCGGGAACACTTATCACGTCTGGTCCATCACGAAAGCCTTGCATCTACCCCTACACCCCTAATGGCAATCTCCAACCCGGACTCCATAACGCCGAAGCTGGAACCAAAACAACTACTTCTTGCGTTGTGGCATATTTAAGTGGTGCAACAACGTGGGCCCAGTGGGAAAGTCCGTGGATTACGCAACCTGGGTACGGGTACACAACGTGGGTTGCGGCAGAACCACTAAGTCGCCAACTCATTTTAGAAGTGGACTTGATCCCAGATAGTCTCGAAAATCAGAGCAACCCCTTGGGGTGGGAACAGTCGTGCGCAGCTGGACAGTTCGATACCTATGCGCAGCAACTCGGAACGAGCCTGGTCGCCGCCGGTTTAGAAAATTCCGTTATTCGACTCGGCGCGGAAATGAATGGTCCATGGGAGGTTGACTTCATAGGAACGACCACCGTTGAACAAAATCTGTGGGCCACTTGTTTCGCCAACGAAGTCACCGCCATGCGCCAAGCCACCGGGGAGCACTTTCTTTTTGACTGGAACCCCAACGCATGTTACGAAAGTGTTCCGTACGCGAACTACTACCCCGGCAACGCCTACGTTGATATTTTAGGACTCGACCTCTATGACGGAACCTGTACCGCACCGGGCGGAAGCACCACACCAATTACTTGGAATCAACTTGCCATCGAGCCCGCCGGGCTGACGTACTTTGAGGCGTTTGCCAAAACGCAAGAAAAGCCAATGAGTTTTCCCGAATGGGGACTACTCCAAAGCCCCAATGGGGACGATCCGGCATATATCAACGGCATCGGATCAATTTTCGCTACCGGAGACACCTCCTTCGAATCGTATTTCGACGCTGGAGATGGTGGCACTTTACAAATTGGACCCGCAACACCCTTGTCCCAAGTGAAGTTTCAGAAGTGGTTTGGTCACGTCTCCCAAAAATAATGCTGCGGACGAACCCGATATGTAAAGATAATTTCCGCGCTGAATTTTACAAGAAGTACTTAAACGGAATCCATGGTGAATGTCTGAACAGTTAAGTTGATTGTGGAGTTACGTGCTCCGTCAATCATTGAGTCGGTTGTTCGAATCGTTGCCAATTAAAACAAGGTGAATTACGTCAAACCGAAATTCACTGGAGATTCGGCGCAAGGTTCTAGACGCTTCTAGCTTGCGGAACCAAGGGGTTTATGGCCAAAGGTCACGTGGGCGGCTCGCGCTGTCGAACAATGTTAATTGCCGTATTGGGCGCATTTGGCGAAAAATTTTGGATTGGGGCTTTCAATCGTGCAGAAAACGCGGAGGGCGCATTGTGGATGATCAACCAGGTCATGCCGTTGGTCGTGGTCGAGCACCCAACGGCTCGCCTCGTCTTGGCTAGCGCTGGCCCCGGGCCGGATTTATATAAATATCAAGGCCCTGGCGTGTACTTGACTGGCTTCGTTAATGACCTCGGACCTTATTATCGAGCGGCCCATTGCTGTGTCTCTCCCATCTTCTCTGGGGGGGGGTTTACGATTCAAGGTCCCTCAAGCGCTTAGCTACGGAATACCGACAGTAGTGACGTCGGAGTCACTGACCGGTCTCGAAGGTCTACCGCGCGCCAGTTTGGCCGGCGTAGAAGATGAGGCAAGGGGCTTTGCTTCGGCCATTTGCGAGGTTCTTCGGGACCCCTAGTGTCTAAAACTTCGAACTCCGGGCTTGACTTCCTACGCGAGGTTCACAGGATACGTCAATCGATTCGGTCAAATCGAAAAGTATAAGGCAAGTGGTGATATTGAACCGATGGTTAGCTGCCTTAAGGAATTGGAACTTCAGTAGTGAAACCGGGGCCTGGGGGTTACCAACGTCACCAATCTCCGAGTGGCGCCTTCGGGGTCTCCGCAAAAAGCCCGAACCGCATTCTCAAATGAGGAGTCGCCTTTCTCGGCCAGGGATTTTTCGAGACTCTCTTGTGTCATATTGGGAAGCGCCGTCTAGGCTCAAATGCCGTCACCGACTGACAAGGTGGGACGAGCGGAGATGGACACT
>OBLU010006642.1_pt1 | contig 10279 bp, 6 predicted proteins | sample 1518681 | NCBI WGS metagenome assembly OBLU01 (sample SAMEA3539304, study PRJEB22396) | soil metagenome | biome: tundra; feature: field; material: soil | place: USA | collected 2010-05 | depth 0.15 m
CGGCCTTGTCGACGAGTCCGTGGAAGCGCACCCTGCCCGGGGCGACGGACTCGGCAAGGCGGCGGAGCGCCGCCTCCTCGGGGCCGGTGCCGGCAACGTCCAGGACCGTTCCGTCGATCGCTCCGACGGCGCGAATCGCGACGTCGATCCCCTTCTCCGGTGACAGCCTCCCCGCCACCAGCACACCGGTGCCGGGGGCCGTCTTCACGGGGATGTCCCTGGTCTCGATGAAGTGCGGGATGTGGCGCATGCGGCGCGGATACACGCGCGCGGCGCGCATCCGCCCTTCCAGGAAGGAGCTCGGGCAGATGAACACGCGCACCGGCGAGTACGCGCGCGTGATCGTGTGCACGAACAGCTCCCCCGCCATCACCGCGCTCGAGCCGAGCGAACCGTCCTTGCACCGGCGCAGGATCGCGTGCTGGAAGTGGCCGCCGAGACATGCCTGGCACAGATTCCCGTGGTCGAGGAACTGATACGTGGGACATGCCAGCTTGTAGTCATGCAGGGTCATCACGGCCGGAACGTTGCGATGCGCGACGGGGCGCAGCACCGACGGCGACAGCTGGTGATAGATGTTGTGCAGGTGCACGACGTCCGGACGGAAATCGGCGAGCACCGCGTCCATGCCCCGGCTTGCGGAGCTCGAGTAGAGCATGCGTGCGACCCCGCGCACGCGCCCGCTCAGCGTCGGCGGCGGGGGCTCGAGCTCGATGTGCGACGGAAAGTGCGCGGCATATTCGAGATGAGTATTGAGCGGATGCGCCATGCCGAAGAACGCAACCGTGTGGCCGGCCGCACGCTGCAGGTCGGCGAGGTCTTCCATGTACGCCTCAGCGCCGCCGCGGCGGTAGAGGAATTTGTTGACGTGGAGGATTCGCACCTGGCGTTGCCTAGACGGTTCGCTACATGGCTGACGGGACGGGCAGTCCCGTCAGACGCCCACGCGGACCGGCTGGGGCTCCTCGACGGGCGGGGGCAGTCCCAGCAGGTCGGCGTTCTCGCGGTAGCGCGTGACCGCGTAGGCGGCAGCGGCGAAGGCAACGTAATACCAGAGCACGATGACCTCGGTGATCACGTTGGAGACGAGGCTGATGACCAGGAACGCGATGACGCACGCCGCGAACCCGACCGCGATCGATCGTTCATACGTCCACGCTCGTCGTTTGGTGAAGCGCATGGAGTCGCGGGCGACCAACACCATGCTCAACAGCAGCGCGAGATACGCGATCGTCCCGATGACGCCCGTTTCGACGTACGCGCGAAGGAAGTCGTTGTGCGGCTCCTTCTGCTGGCTCGTCTCGTACGAACTCATGTTCAGACCGATGCCGGTGATCGGGTCCTTGCTCGCGAGCGGGAGCACGTCGCCCCAATAGCTGAAGCGCCACGACAGGGAGTTGGACGAATATCCCGCAGCGCTGGTCGATGAGCCGAGGTCGGCGAAGCGACCTGCGATCGAAGGCAGCGCGACCAGCGAGACCATGATGGCGGCAACCATCAGGCCGAGCATGAGCCGCCGGCGTCCCATGATCGCGACGGCGAACAGCCCGATCACGCATGCGATCCAGGCGCTGCGGGTGAATGTGTAATACAGGCAGACGAGCGAGAAGAACAGCAGGGCGGCCATGCCGATCTTCTTCTTCTGGGTGAGGTGGGGGAACAGCGCCGCGCCCATGACGATGAGCATCGTCAGGTAGATCGCGAACGGATTCGGCTGCGAGAACGTGCCCTCGAACCTGGAGAACCCACCGCTGGTGAACTGCGAGTGATGCGTGAGCACCTCGAACATCGTGTAGCCGACGGGAATCAGCGCTGACACGTAGATCGAGGCGATCAGACGCTTGATCATCTCGCGGTCGACGAGCATCACCTCGAGCACAGCAAGCATGACCACGACCGCGGTGACCCGGATCGCCTCGAGCAGGCTGATGCTCGGGCTCGCGGAGTCGATGATGCTGAGGAAGCCGGCCCCCGCGAAGAGCATCAGGCAGACCCGGTGGATCGACATGGGCGGGGACTTGCGTCCGTCGCGCATTCGGGTGAGCAACCAGAAGAACGCGACCAGGATGAAGAGCACCGCCAGAGCGCCGGCGGGGTCGAGACCTGAGGCGGTCGGGTTGCCCACGCCTGCGGCGCCGGTGTTGCCTGCCTGCGGTTTGGTGATGTCGAGCGTGGATCGGATCGCGATCGTGGTGAAGACGAAGTTCTCGAAGTTGACCAAGCCGAGAGAAACCATGCCGGCGCCCGCCAGCACGCTGATCGGGACGATGAGGAGGAGTTTGTTGCCGCCGAGGTACACCTCGATCCCGCTCTCCACGGCAACGGCCAGGATCAGCAGCGAGATCGACGCGAAGAACACCTTCGTCCGTCGGGTCATCGGCGTGACCACCTTGGGCTGCCGGAATATGGCCGTCGACATCAACTGATTCCCCTGTTCGCCTGAGCGCCCGTCCCGCGGTTGGTGCGCGAAGCCCCCTTCCGATCCAGGATTCCGGCCATCCCGCAGCGAGGATCGCAACCCTGTCGGTACTCAGTGTAAGGGCAGTGAGTGTTCATGGCAAGTTTGCGGCGCTTGGCGCGCTTGGGCGGCTGCTCATACTCATATGTCCGGCCCCTGGTCGGTCGCCTCGTCGTCGCCCAGGATTGTGGATGATCCGTCGGCTCCGGCGGCGGGCGCGCGGCGGCGGAGGAGCGAGCGCCAGTTCCGGATCTCGCCGCCGGCAAGCAGGTACACCGCGACCAGGAGCACCGCCAGCCCCACGACGCCCGCGATCGGCGTGCGGATCAGCAATTGCACGCGGTCGCCATTGCGTGACTCGTCGCCGAGGTTGAGGACGAGCGAGGCGCCGATCATGGCGACCGCGCTGAGCCCCGACGCGATGAGGAGCCTGATCGCGAAAGGAAGGAGGCCGCGCAGTGGATTGCCATCGGTGTGGGTGAGCCGGTACCAGGCGTGGGTTGCGTTGACGTACTGGGCAAGCGAGTACGCGAGGGCGACACCGATGATCGCGTTGCGGTTGTGCAGGCCGAATGGCAGGACGAGCACGGGCAGCAGGATGAGGTTGGCCACGAGTCCGTACAGGGCATTCCGCAGCGGAGTCCGCGTGTCGAGCCGCGCGTAGAAGGGCGCGAGCAGCGCGCGCTGCATGGCCTGACCGACAAGGCTGATCGAGTAGACGACGAGGACGGTGCCGAGCAACTCGGCTTGCGGCAGCAGGAACTGGCCACGATGAAAGACGGCGACTGCCGCAGGCTTGCCGAGCACCGCCATGAATGCGGCGAGCGGAAGACTGATCGAGAGCATGATCCGCACGCCGAGGCCGGTGACGCGCCGCACCTCCGCTTGTCCGCCGAGATTGTGCGCATCGGTGAGCCGAGGAACCAGCGCGACGATGACGGAGCGGAAGAACACCGTTCCGCCCACTGCCGAGTTGATCAGGAACCCGTAGTTGAGAACGCTGATCGACCCCGTGGGGAGGAACGATACGATCAGCTGCTCCCCGACACGTGCAACGGGGTTCAGGCCCGCGGCGCCGAGTGGCCGGACGCAGAGCTTCCCCACGAATCGAAGCTGTTCGTCACCCAGATCGAGCGCCGGCCGGATGCGTAATCCGTGCCGCACCGCCATCACGCACATGAAGACGAGCTGCGCGGCCGCGCCGCTGACAAACGCGATCGCGACCAGGAAGATGTCCTTCCAGCCGAAGATCGGGAGGACGATGATCATGGCCGCGGCGAGACCGTTGAGAACGACGGTCATCAGCGCAGGAGCGACGAACGCATAGCGCGCATTGAGGTACGCGCGCATGACCTCGGCAATCGCAACCAGCGGGACCATCGCGAACATCACCGGCACCATCGAAGCGGCGGCGCTGAATTCGCTGGTCGGCAGGCCCGGAGCAGTGACGCGCACAAAGGGACCGGCGAGGAGCCACGTCAGCAGTACCAGCGCCGCGCCGACGATGAGCACAAGGGCCATCACCATTGAGATGAGGCGATCGGTGGAACGCTCGCCGCGCTGGGTCAGTGACGTCCGGAATGCCGGCACCAGCGCCTGGTTTGCCGCAGCTGTGATCACCGCGACAAGACCGATCGGGATTCGGGCGGCGACGAAGAACTCATCGGTATGCGCTCCCGCCCCGAACCGGAACGCGATGCTGATGTCGAGGATCAGGCCGGCGATAACTCCGGCCATCGCCGCGACCCCGGTGAGACCCGACTGCCGGAAGATCGCGCGATCCGAGTGCTGCTCCGGACGCCGGACGCCCATCTTCGCGCTCACGCCGCGTGTCTAGGCTGCGGCGCCGTCGCGCTGCCCGCGCAAGGCTTCGTCGAGGCGGTCCTGGAGGTGGTCGCAGAGCGCTCTCACGCGCGGGTCGATGTCGAGCTGGCGCGGGCTGCCCGGGCCCCGTGGCGAGATGTGCTCGATCAGCGCGGGACGGTACGTGAGCCCGAGGAACTGACAGATCGCCTGCATCGCGGGCACCGGCGTTGCCAGCATGTCCTGGTAGGAGGCGAGGAGCACGTCGTCACGCCGGTCGAGCCCGGTTTCGAAGTAGAGACCGTTGCGGATCCACCAGAACAGCGCGGCCGCGGTCTCGGGCGTCATGGTCATGTAGTCGTAGCTGCCGATCTCGTCCAGGGTTGCTTTGGAGAGGCGCTGGGCCTGCCACATGGCCGCACCCTTGCCCGCGGCGATGTCGCGGAGGGTGAGCAGATTGTTCCGGCCGAATTTGGACACCGCGGAGCGGACGCGTCCGTCGACGTCGCGATACGCCCAGATCGCCCTGCCGGGAGACGGCGTGTCCAGCGCGTCGAGCAGGTGGTCGACGCGGTGCGAATCGCAGAGCGGTTTGAAGAGGACGTACTGGTGACGGCTGGTCATGACCACCCGCCGGACGACCTCGTCGTCACGCAGCAGGAAGTGGTCGAAGACCGCTTTGTCGTTCTCGTTGTGCACCTCGAACTCGGGTGCGATATCGAGGCCGCGGGCGAGCATGTTCGTCCCGGATCGCTGGAGGCCGACGAGGTAGACGGGCGTTGCGAGACCCGCCGGCCGCGGATGCGACCTGCGCCACTCCCATTTCGCCGCGGCCACACGGGCGCGGGTCACGGGGTTGAGCTCGTCCTCCTCGACGAGACGTGAGAAGCCCTCGGTACGTCCCCACCGGAGGTGGCGACGCACGCGGCGAGCAAGGCGGGATGCGGTTCCCTCACCCGCAGGCGCCCGGTCGAAGATCGTCTCGTCTGCAGGGGATCGGTTGACGGCGGGACGGAGCGGATAGCCGTAGCGGAGGAGCAAGGGCGACGTGAGTGTGCTCACCAGGCGACGGTTCCGCGGCGCCATGGCGGCGCGCCAGCGGTCGTCGCTGCGCAACGTGATCACCCCGTGGCGGAGCCGATCCGGGTTGCCCGCCACGCTGTGATTCGGTGACGTGCGCGCCTCGTGGGCGTTGGCGAAGGGGAGGTCAGCATCCTGCATGCCGACCATCGCGAGGATGCTGCGAACGGTCCCCGGTGGATCGGCAACGAAATCCTCGTAGCGGAGGCGCAGATAGCGGTCGGCCCCGCCCTTGAAGAGGACACCGCCGGCCAGGTTCCAGACGTCCCAGAGCACCGCGCTCTTGGCCGGACCGATCTGTTCCATATGCGCTCGCGCGGCACCGTCGGCCAGCGTCTTCTTGCTCGCCCAGGAATGCGCCGCACCGCGCGGGTCCCTGATGAGGTGGACGACTCGCAGATCGATGCCGGGCGTCGCCGCGAGCACATTCGCGTAGGCGGGGAGCTTCGATGAGTCGACGATCACCCGGCAGCCGGTGACCTCGGCGATCGCGGCATAGAGGTCGCCGAGCGCGGCTCTCGCCGGGGCCAGCGCGTGCGACTCGGCGGGATCCAGACGTGGTACGAGGGTTCCGGCGATGACCGCCGGGAGGTTGCGGATTCTCCCCGTGCGCTGGAGCATCGAGACGATCGCACCGGCGCGCTCGGGATCGTCAAGCTGTCCCGCGGACAACAGAACGCGGCTCCAGACGGGGCATTCGCGCACGGGAAGTCCGCAGCCGCAGAGCCGGCCCTCCGTGAGGCCGCGCTGCCAGAGATAGCGAACCTCTCCAGCCGCGAACACGCCCTCGACTTCGCCGAGGATGTTGGCGAGCACTGTGCTCCCGCTTCTGCCGGTGCCGGCGATGTAGAGGACGACCGTGGACATGGATCTCCGAGGTTCAGCCCGCATGCGACCGCCGCGCGGCCGGCATCACGTTGCTATCGGCGGCGGAAGAGACCGCCGCCGGTGCGTTCCGGTTCTGCGTCTGTGCCCGGCGCGTCCGCCTGCCCGTTTCCTCCGTTGGCGTGTCCATTGCCATTGCCGTTCCCATCGCCGCTGGGCGTGGACGACGACGACGTGGCGCGCCACGGATCCCGGCTTGTGCTCGGCGCAGCTGTCGCGGCCATCGCGGGCGTCGCCGCCGGCCCCGCGGCCTTGGTCTGAGCGGACGCCGGAGGCCACGCGAACGCGCCCTGCTGCCCGCTGACCAGCGCCTGCTCGCGCTTGCCGGATCGCATCAGCTCGAGGATGAGGATCAGGCCGAGCATCATGATCAGCGCGAGCGCGAAGGCAATCGCTGCGAACTTGATGGTGTCGCTGAGCTTGGACAGGCGGCCGACGTTCTTTGTGGTCACCGTCCCGGGCGCCGAGTCGGTTGCGATGAGCGCCTGCGCGGCAACCTGAGCTGCGATCGCATGATCGTTCGCCGAGATCGCCGCAGCCTGTGCGTTCGCGAGCGGCTGATACTGCTGCACCGCTGTGCCGAGGGTGGCGAGCTGGCCCTGGAGCTGAAGGATGATCGCCTTCAGCGTTGCCTGCTTGGGGTCGTTGCCGATGACCGCAGTCTGGTATTGCGCTTCCACGTTGCTGAGCCTGGACTGCATGTTGTTGTAGACAAGCTGCGGCGACGCATTGCCGTACGTGTGATCGAAGTTTGCGATGTCCGCGTCGGCCTTCTGCAGCAGAGTCGCGGAGTTCGCCACCTGATTGTTGGCCTGGATGAGCTGGGGCTCCGCAATGGCGTTCAGCGTGTCGATCGTCGCCTCGCGAACCGCGCCGACGAGGTTCTGACCCTTCTTACCGGTCAGCACGACATTGATCAGGTTGCTGGATGCAGTCGTTGTGCTGGAGGTCAACCCGGTGACGAGCTCGCTCTGCGGAATGCCAAACTTCTGAGAAACCACTGGAATGACCTGCTGCGAGGTCAGCACGTCCTTGAACGTGCTCGCGTACTGCGACGCGGCGCTCTGCGAGATGCCGTTGGCCGTGATGGCGGGAACAACTGCGATCGCATCGGCCTGGTACGAGGACGGCTGCAACTCGATGAATCCACCGACGAGCAGACCGGCGACGACCGGGACAGCGATGACCAACCACAGAATCCGGCGGATCGCCCGCAGGTAGTCGCGAATTTCCATGTGCTTCTCTCCCCTTCTCTTTCAGATATCGATGCGACGTCCGCGCACCCCGACTGCAACCATACCGGCGCCCGCGATCAGGAGCGCAGCTCCGATCGTCAGCCAGCCGCTTCCTGCTCCAGTTCCGGGTGTGCCAGCTGTGATGCCCTGGACGCCCCCGGTTGGCGTCGGTGTCGCCGTCGCACCGCCAACCCCTCCGGTCGGCGTCGCCGTGGGTGTAGGCGTTGCGGTGGGTGTGGGCGTAGCGGTGGGCGTCGGCGTCGCCGTGGGTGTGGGCGTCGCCGTCGGTGTGGGCGTCGCTGTCGGTGTCACCGTCGGCGTTGGTGTCGGCTTACCCTGGCACCCGAGCACCCGAATGAAACCGGACGCGAGCGTTGCGCGGTTGCGCCCGTTGTCGCCACCCTGCTTGAAGGGCGCCCAGATGTCGAGTTGGTAATACCCGCATGCGTCGAACGAATAGGTGCGCGCAATCGCGAGACTGCCGTTCGGATCCCACGTCGCGGTAAAGGCCTGACTGCCCGGCATCAAAGCCTGCGTGGTACCGGTGGGGCCATTGAACGTGATTCCAGGCTGGCCGGGCTGTCCGTCCGACACGTCCGCTCCGTTGTACGTGAGGATGTGGTGCGCTGAGAAGTTCAGCGCGATCGATTGCGACTGATTGGTGAGATTGGTCGTCGCGACATTGAAATCGACCGTCACCGGGCCACCCGAGACGTCGTAGGCGTCAGGGCTGCTCATGAAGCCCGTCGGATCAGCCGCCGAGATGATCCCCTCGAAATCCGGGTTTCCATGGGCCACGACACCCTGCGAAGCGAGGACCGAAAGCCCCAGGACCGCAGTGCCGGCGAGCGCAGACAAGCCTCCAATGCGCTTGAGCGGGAATCCCGATGGCTTGTTCATGTGCGCCGACCTACGTGTGCTGTCTTCCTTCGCATTGTCAGGCATTTCTAGGCGACGCGCAGTGACAAGAGGGTGCCGATCTCATTCACGTCGCCAACTGCGGTGGACAGGGGCCCGAGCGGGGCCCTCAGCTGGGTCAGTTGCGCGCGGGCACTCAGGATGGTTGCCTTGTTGCCGGGGTACCCAGCGGGGGTCAGCGCCAGGACGGCCTCAACCTGTGCGCTGGCGGCGGCCCTGACGGTCGCGATATCGGATGCCAGGTTCTGAAGACGTGCCATCTCCTGGCCGTAGTTGGGATCGTGGTGGTTGAGGTTGACCTTCCGTTCGAGCGTCTGGTACTGACCCTCGAGGAGGTTTGCCGCGTTGAGCTCCTCGCCTCCCGCGACAGCGAGGTGGATCATCGGCTCGATCAGCCCGAAAACGCGGGTTGACGGGCCGATTGTCAGGATCACGGTGCGAAGAACGTCGATGAGCGACGCGGAGGAGACGCTGCTCCCTTGCGCCTGCAATTGACTGGTGACGCCGTTGAGCCTGGTGAGCAGCGTGTTGGAGAGTGTGGTCCTGTTGATCTCCACGCCGCGAAGGTAGGTCGCGCCGCTGACGTCAGCCACGAGGGCGTTGATGAGGTGCTCGCGCTTTGTGATCTGGTTGACGCCAGTGTTGACCAGGCTGGCGAAAGTCTCCGCCTGGAGCAGCGAGGACTCGCTGTTGAGGGCGTTGAGCTCGATGAGAGCTTCGGGCGGCGTGTTGTCTGTCTGGGTAGCGTTGATAGCGCTGAGCTCGTTCGCGACGGCCTGCTCGAGACCTGCGAGGAAGTCCCCCGCCGGAGGAGTGACCCCCGGGGCGGCCGCGGGCGGCCTGGCGATCACGGCAGGTCCCGGAACGGTGGTGGCGCAACCTGCCAGCAAGGCAACTACAGCAGCACTGCCAACCAGTATCGAGAATCGCGAAAGTGACCGGCCCATGTGTCCCCCGTAAACGCCCATTCTGTCTCCCTGTGGACCGCGAGCCTGTGCGGCTACGAACGCCGCCCAGACCCTTCCAAAGCAGCCAGTCCGCTCGTAATCATGACGGAGGGCGGCAGGAAAGTCAAAGGCTCAGATCGCGCCGAACTCGCCGATCGATGCCCGCGCCGGCGGGTTTTCGCAAACCTGTAGAATCATCCCAAGCGCGTCGGAAGCGTCATTTGACTACTGGTCGAACGCGTCGTTAGAATCATCGCTTGGGAACGGAGTCGGGGTCGGTGCGGGACTACCGGGGGGACCGTCCCAGGGCACTGTTGCGACAGGGGGAACAGTCGTGGAGCTAGCGGAGGATCGTCCACCATCAGCCCTCACCCATGAGGGTGGATGGAGCGAAGGCGAAGCAGGGGGGGTCGAGCTCGTCGGTGAGCTGCAGATGAGGTCGGCGATTGCGCCTGCCGTCACACATAAGGCACCAACGCGCCCGTGGCCGCTGATCCTGGCGTTCATCACCTTCGGAGTCGACCTGATCGCGCTGACCGGCGCGTACATCCTCGCGAAGGTGATGGTCGGGGAAGACTTCCAGATCTCGAGCGCCCACCCGGTCTTCGCGACGATCGCGATCTGGCCGGTGGTCTTCGCGATCTACGGTCTATACGACCTCCGGCGGCCGACACATGCAACCGCGGAGTTGCAGCGTCTCTTCAACGCCATCGCTATCAACGTCCTGCTGGTCGTGCTCTTCATCTTCGTGACCAAGAGCAAGTCCTCGGTTGACTTCATACCGGTGCTGCTCGTGGTCTCGCTCGTGACCGTGACCGCCGGCAGGCTGTTGACCCGCCGCCTCGGCCATTCGCTCAACGCGCACGCCGTGACCAGCCAGGTCACCCTCATCGCCGGCACCAACGACGAGGCCCGGGCGCTGGCCCGGACCCTGCAGCGGCGCCCATGGATGG
>OBLU010006643.1_pt1 | contig 10278 bp, 14 predicted proteins | sample 1518681 | NCBI WGS metagenome assembly OBLU01 (sample SAMEA3539304, study PRJEB22396) | soil metagenome | biome: tundra; feature: field; material: soil | place: USA | collected 2010-05 | depth 0.15 m
ACGAGATATTGGCGTGACTGGAGTTCAGACGTGTGCTCTTCCGATCTATATAACATAATTATATGAAGATTGCCTTATTGCTCTCGGGCCACTTTAGAAGCTATGAGAGAACATTTAATACTTTACAAAAATCTATATTGGGTCCATTTAACCCTGATGTTTTTATATTTAGTTGGGAGAATTTGGGATTTGATGGTATTCGTGGAGATAATCATATGTCTAAAACATCATTAGATATTCAAAAAATTGATAAATTATATAATCCTAAAAAAATATTAATAGAACAAACTAAAAATTGGAATACAAATAAATATTTATCAAGGATGGGATCTGGATTGAGACATCCTGAAATATTATTTGGTATGTTTTATGGAATTTATAAATCTAATCAACTAAAGATGTCTTTTGAGAATGAAAATAATTTTTGTTATGATATAGTTATTCGTGCTAGGCCAGATATATTTTTTGAAAATGGATTAAATATACAGGAGCTAAAACAATGTCAAGAAAACCCATCTATTTATTTTCCAAAGTTTGGAAACTATAGTGGATTAAATGATCAGTTTTGTTTTGGAAGCTCCAGTGAAATGGATTTATATTCAGAACTATATAATAATTTAGATAAATATTTTGATTCCGGTTGTCTATGGCATGCTGAAACTATGGTAAAATACAATGTTGATAATTACAAAATTCCAATTGAAAGAAGTAATATAAAATTTAAACTTTCAAGGGCAAATGGATCGTTTTTTCAATCTGCGTGTGAAACTCATTTGGGGGACATAAAGTAATGTTTGGAGGATCCTACATAGATTGGAATCAAAAAAAAATTAAAAATATTATAGATATATATGGTATAGATTTTTTTAAAGACAAAAAAATATTAGATCTTGGGTGCGGGCACGCTGAAATTAGTTCTGTGCTACAACAATACGGAGCAAATGTTACAGCGGTTGATTCAAATAAAATACATTTAAAATTAATTTCAAAAAAATTTCCAACCATTAAAACTGTATTAGCCGATCTTGACAACGAGTGGCCATTTACTAATGAAAAATTTGATATAGTATTAGATATATCATTAATATGTTGCTTATCTAATTACGAAGAACATATTAAAAATGTATGCAATTCAGCAACACACTTAATATTAGAAACAGCAGTTTGTGATTCCGATGATCCTAAAAAATTTATTAATGTTGAAAACAAAACATATACACACGACGGCCCACTGAATGGTATAAGTTGTAGGCCCAGCTCATCAGCAATAGAAAAAATACTTACAGATTCTGGAATGACCTTCCAAAGATATGATTGTAATGATATTAATTCGGGCCAATATGTTTATGACTGGGTTTCGGAAAATAACGATACAAGTAATATAAATAAAAGAAGGTTTTGGTTTTGTGTTAAACAAAGTAGTAACGCAAGATTCCCCGGTCCAATTTTAGATTCAAGAAAAGAACTTAATAATATAATTTCTCCTATTATAAAAAAAATAGAAAAACAGCCTTTTCCAAGAATTGCCGTATGTATTTCGGGACATATGAGAACATTTGAATCAACATATAGATCTTTTATTGATAATGTTATTCTTCCAAGCAATGAAAAATGTGATGTATTTATTCATACATGGGAAACAATGGGATCTATGGGATCTAAACTCGGTAGTGATGAAAAAATGTCTAATATAAAAACAGAAACACAGTTATCAAAAATTAATGAAATAATAAATCCAAAAAAAATTATAATAGATAGTTATGAAATTTATAATACTCTTTTATCTAGAATGAATAAATTAGCAAAATTAACCACTGATGATAAAAATTATTTACATAATAAAGATTTAATAGCTTATTCATCAATGTTATACGGAATGGATCGTGTGAAAAAAATATTTGAAGATTATGAAAATGAATTTAATTTTAAATATGACATAGTAATAAGATTAAGAACAGATTTATATTTTACAAATAAACTTATAATTAAAAATTGGAATTTAAATAGTATAAATATTCCAAATATAGGAAAATATTATGCGCAAGGAATGAATGATCAGTTCGCAGTAGGCAATAGTCAAAATATGAAAATATATTTAAATTTATTTGACAAAATTTTAGATTATATTAATAATAGAGAGTGTTTAATTAAACCAGAGGTATTTTTAAAACACCACTTAACAAAAAATAGTATAAATATATCCGATCAACAAATAAATTTTAATATAATTAGACCTGATGGAAGAACCACCACACAGACAAAGGATGGACAATACTGGAGTAAAAAATAATTATTTTAAGCTATTAAGATATATATCGCGATCCTCTGGAGTTCCAATGCCCCACATTTTTTTACAAGGATAGTTTTTAATTTTTAATCCGTTTTCAATTGCTTCATCATATTTTTCATTATTTTCTTCGATATATTTTTTGAATAAATTTATACTTTTAGTTAAGGCGCGCTGCATAGAAACTATTTTATATGTTTCTTGTTTGCAAAAATCATTATAATCTGGTAAATTATTATCTATTAAAAATTGTTTATCTTTTTCAGGTTCGTGTTTATTTATTTCATATTTTTTTAATTTATCTCCAAAAAAATTTATAATTTTTTCATCTACAATGTCTTGATTATTTTCATTTATTTTTTTTGCTTCAATAGTTTCAAATGTATTAAAAAATACATCACAATCTAAAACATCTAAAACATTTTCTTTTAAAGTATGTTTAACAAAATCAAATGTTCTAAAAAATCCATAAAATATAATAGCTGTTTTCATACATTAATTCCTATTTTTAATATAATTTTTTAAATTATTAGAGTTTCTTTTTAAATTTACCGCAATAGCAGATGGATAGGGGTTGGTATCAGAAAAATCATTTACCAATATTCTTTTAGCATGTGGTAAATTAAAAATAATATCATTATATTTTATACCTAATTTATTTAATTGATTTATAGTTTTCTCTTTTACATTGCTTTTTCTAGATGTTGTTATTATTATTGTTGTTTTACCACCATCAAATAATTCATTAATTATTTTTATATTTTCTAATAAACCATCTGATTCTCCCCACGATGGTTCAAAAAATTCAGATGTTTGCTCACATAGCGTTCCATCCATATCAATAAAAATAGTTTGAAATCCAGATGTGTATTTTTCCCAGTCCTCTATCGTTCCAAAATCTAAATAATTATATGCTTCATCTATATCAAATTCTTCTTCATCTAATAACATTTGTTGTATAACATGACTTATATAAATTTCTTTATTATTTATTGATTTTAAATTACTTAATTTTTCAAATGTTTTTTTAAACTTGTTTGGATCAGAAAAAGAATATCCACCACAACAAAAAATATCACCAATTACTTGTTTCTCTATTATTCCAGAAACCTTGCCAAATTTGTTTAATGATACATATCCTTTATTTATAGCATTTGTTTCCCTATTAAGTTTAGAAATACAAATATAATTTCCGGTAATTATTTTTGTATTAAAAATATTATCACAATCTTTAATAAAAAAATTATCTTCTATATTTTTTTCCACAATAGTTTTATATATTGTTTCCGACTGACTTGTTGTAAAGCTATCCAATATAAAAAATTCTGGTATTATTCCTTTTTCTTCGTTTATTTTTTCTGATATTTTATTTAAATTTACTTTATTATCTTCTATGTGACATCGCGCTACAACTATAACAATTCTAGAAATATTTTCAGTATCTAATCCAAATAAAGATTCCATCAGCATTAAATTTCCGGATGGAGCCGTTAATAGATATTTTGGTCTTGTTGTGTCAAATCTTGAGGACTTTCCAGCACATGGCATTATTAAAGTTATTGACATGCGTTTTTTGCCTCAAATATATTAAAAAGATTTATTATTTCGCCTTTAAGATATATAAAAATATTTTCGTCTTTTACATATGGTATAATTCGTATTAAATTTATTAATTGAAATGGTAAATAGTATTCAGATAAAATTTTATTTTTATTTATAAATTTTTCTATTTGAATATCCATATAGTTTAATAGAATTAATACTCTATTTGTATCTATTTTATTAAAATTTCTTATTAAATTTAATGTCCACAAATGTTTTGTATCTTGTCTTATTTTTACAAGATCATTTATAGGAGAATGTATAAATGAATCAAGAAAGTCTATGGCATCTATTTCAATATTATTTTTATCACTATAAACAAATAAATTAGTTAATGTAAAATCTCCATGATAATTTCCATAATATAATTTATTTTTAAATTTCATTTCATTTAAATAAAATATTATATTTTTAATTTCTATATCATTAATTTTATAAAACAAATCTTCTAATTTATTTTTCCAAATATTGTAATCAAATTCTTTTTTCTTGCTGTTATTAATTATAGATGAAAAATATTCTAAAATTATCTTTTCTAAATCATATATTTGATTTGATGTAGCTTTCGATATCCAAACCATGGCATTATCGCATTTTAATCTCGGCATTTCTATAAAATTTTCATTATTAGAATTTATACCTTGATTTAAAATTGGAACAGACTTAATAATGTTTTCTTTAAATTCTATTTGTTTTTTAATATTTTTAATAAACCTATTCTGATCTGTTCGGCAAGTTTTTATTATTTTATTATCAGTAATAAAAATTAAATCTCCTGATAGCCCAAATTCTTCCATTTTACAATCCAGATTTAATTGCATGATTTACGGTTTCTAAAATTCCGTCATCAAAAGAAATTTTTGGTTCCCAATTTAATAATTGTTTTGCCTTGTCATAACTTCCCTGTGAAAATTTATTTGTTTCTTTTGTAATAAGACTTTCATCAATTGCGAATCCTTCTGTTAAAGAGGTATATTTATCCCATAATAATTTTGGATCACGAAATTTTGGTTTAATATCAGATTTCATAATTGTAGAAATTTTATTATAAATTTCGTTCATTGATATTACAGAATTAGAAGCAACATTAAAAGTTTGGTTTTTTGATGCTATTCTAGTCATTGCAACCTGGCACATACGACATACATCGGCAACATTTACATAGTCTCTTTTTTGTAGTCCGTCACTGTGTAATAATGGCACCTCATTTGTCATTAAACATTTTATAATATAAGCAATGAGCGGAGGAGATTTTCTTCTAAAATCATGATGTGGCCCATAAACATTAAAAAAACGAAGAGTTGTAATATCCATATCATAACTTTTTATATATGATTGTACTAATTCTTCTGCATGTTTTTTTGTCAATGAATAGATTAATGTAGGATTGATTTTGTCATTTTCTTCAAATGGAAATTTTATATTATTTTCGTATACGGCAGAGGTACTGGCAAAAATAATTTTAGATACCTTGGCTTTTCTACATGCTTCAAGAACATTTGCCGTCCCCGCCACATTATTATTATAGGCATTGCATGGATCTATTTGATTTATTGGTAATGGTGCAATACCAGCCAAATGAAATACGGTATCAACATCTTTTAAATAATTAATAAAACTATCACTTCTTATATCATTTAAAATAAATTCACCAAATGTTTCATTATTTATTGTTAAATTGTCCTTATAACCGAAACTTAAATTATCTAATAAAACAACTTTATATCCTAATTTATGTAAATAATGTCCTAATTGTGAGCCTATAAATCCTGCTCCACCTGTTATAAGTACTTTCATTATAAAAATGCAAAAATATGGAAAAAGAATATTACTTCATTTTTATATAATGCATATTCGTCAAAGAACCAGACTTTTAAAGATTTTGTTGGGTCAAGCGGCTCCTCCTGCCTCAAATCCAATCGGAGGAACCACAACACCCACTGCGACCCCACAAACAGCACCCACAATCACCATTCAAAGTCTTCCTGGGTTTAACGCCGCATTGTTTGGAGTTAAGCCGGCAATTATCAATAACCTTAATACTATTGTAAATTTCTTAAATACCAATATTTTTAAATTAAGTAGTGGAAAAGCAAGTTTCAATCTCGTTTTCACAAACGCTTCGGTATCAGGTTCCGAATTCACCAATAGCCTAAAACAGCTTATTAATATATCAAAATGGATTTATTCGGTTCTTATATATCGAGGGCCAGATTACACACTAGATGGGTTAAAGAAATTTGCAAATGAATTAATTACAAAGGCAAAGGGGTCTTCGTTTCCTGACGCTCCAAATGTATCCCAGGAATTGGCAACTATGGCTCAGGGAATATTAACTCAATTAGGCTAATTTCGATTTCTCCGATATAGTAAGTATTGATGACAACTATTAATTCTTTAAAAGATAGGGTGAAGTCCTATCAAGAACTGTCAGATTTCAAACTTATGAAGGGCTTACCATTAATTTTAGTTATAAATGGTAGAAATTTTTCAAAAGTATCATCATTAATAAATAAACCATTCTCAATAGATTTTACAAGTTGTTTGGCTGCCACAATGTTAAAGCTTATTCAAGAAGTAGATGGTTCAGTAATGGGATATTGTTTCAACGATGAAATTATAATAGTATCTCATAGCGAAAATTATAACGCTCAATTTTGGTATGATGGTAGAATTCAGAAAATATCCTCTGCCGTATCATCTGTTGGAACTCTTGAATTTAGTAAGCAGGCAAAAGAAAAAAATTTAGAGCTTCTTGGGGATCCTATTTTTCTTTCTCACGTTTTTTCACTTCCCAATATTCAGGAGACTATAAATCTATTGATCTCTAAACAGAACCAGTGTTTTAATTCTGCGGTTAATTCGGCAGCATATCACGAGCTATCAAAAAAATATTCTCATGTAGTGGCACGTGATACCCTAAATGATAAGACAACCACGGAGAAAATCGAAATCTTAAACGAGGAGTGTAATATCGAGTTTGAAAGTTATAGCCTACCGTTTCGAAATGGAGTTGCTACATTTAGAAGAGAGTCCTTGATTGATGGCTCAGAACAAACTAGAAAGAAAATAGTATTAGACGTGGATCTTCCTAGATTTTCAAAGAACCAAAATTATTTAAGAAATATTTTCAATTCAATTAAAATTCAATAAAGAAAGCGCATAAATATATGAGCGGTCAATTCATAATAAAAAAGGCTGGAGATAAGGGTAATGGATTATTTACAACCCAGTCTTATCCAAAAGGTACAATTATCTTAAAATTTGAGGGAACTACTATTGTTCGTACTGATATTAAAGATTTTTCTGGTCAGGCAGCATCTTGTTTATTACAGATTGGTTCAGAATTATATTTGGATTTAAAAGGAGATTTTTCATTTTTTGCCAACCATTCCTGTAATCCCAATACTGGCATTAAAGTTGTGGCTAATAATGCTTTTTTGATTTCTATTCAAGACATTAAATCTGGTGATGAACTTTCCTACGATTATTCAACAACAAGCACTGAGGATAATTCAACTTTTATATTAAATTGTAATTGTTCTAAATTTAAATGCAGAAAATTAATTTCGGGATTTGATACTCTTACACAAGAACAAAAACAGAAGTATATTGATTTAGGTGTAGTTCCAAAATATTTATTATAGAAAGATTTATAAATGAAAGAAATAAAATTTAAGATTTCAGAGTTAAATAAAAAAATGTTGCACCCTGGTTTTATAGAGCATATAAGTTATGACACAGATAATACATCAGTTATATTTCTAGGGTCAGAAGAACAAAATAACCCGGCAAATTATGACATGGAACTAAATGATTATTATTTAGTAAATCATGATGATATTTATATGGTTTGTAGACCGAATTTTGAATATACTTTGGCGGGATCTTCACTAGAATTTGATTTTACATATTTAGATATTGTAGCTATAGAAGAAAATATTGATAATATATATTTTGCAATTTGGATTCCTGCTCTATATAAAGCAAAGAAATTATTGGTATTAAAATGAAAATAACATATGAGTTATCTGAAAATGAATTAGAGCCAAAAGTTATACACGAGGGCTTTGCTAAAAATTTTATTTTCGCAATGACTGGAAAATATAAAGATAATTTTGAAAATTTAATTTTCTTGGGATCAAATAAAATATCTAATAAGGATTATTATTTAGTTAGATTAAAAACTATTCTGTCAGTAGATCAGCCATATATGCATCAAATTGGTTCACACTTTAATACAAGATTTACAACTGATCAAATTGAAGTAAAACTAATTCAAAGTAAAATTGAAGATATAGTATTCGCAAATTGGATTCCGGCATATATGAAGTCTAGAAAATATCTTATGCTGAAATAGTTCCACATTCTTTTATGAACAAAGTAGAAGAGCTTGCGAGTCTTTATGTGGCTCAGTTAAGGTCAATTTACCTAACCCATCAGAACCACCATTGGCTTGTTTCGGGTAATGATTTCTATGGCAATCACCTTCTTTTTGAGCGTATTTATAAAAGTGCCGCAGAGGATGTTGATCTTGCCGCAGAGAAGTTTATTGGCTTGTTCGGTAAAGAAGTTTTAGATCCACAAATGCAAGCACAACTAGTCGGAAAACTTTTAGAGGAGTTTTCTGGCAAAAATGAGTTAGAGACTTCATTAGCAATCGAGAAGAAATTCCTTGCCTTTTCAGAGAAGTTCTATGGCTTACTAAAATCTGAAAACAAAATGTCTCTTGGGCTTGACGATATGATTATGAGTATAAGCTCTAATAGGGAAACGGCGTGTTTTTTATTACAACAGACACTAGAAAAAGGAGATGACATGTCAAGAGTAGCAGAAAGAATACAAATGCTTACTAAGTTAAGCCAGGAAGATCAGTTTAAAAATGAACAAAAGGCATACAGCTTATTAAAATCTGAAATTTCTTCTTATTTAACAATGAAGCTAGGAAATGGAAATGCTGCCCAGTTTTCGGTTAAACTTTCACGCGCCGGAAATACTAATAATGGATATACTATTATAATTACACTTTCGAAAAATTCTCCTGAGACAAAATTTCAACAAGACTTAGAACGAGATGGTGCAACTTTAGTTAAAAAAGTTCCATTTTTTGCTAATAAAGACTGTCAAGTATCGGTTGTAGTTTTTTGATTTGTAATTTTAATATCTCTAATTTCATTTAGAATTTTATTTTCTTGGAGCAGTGGGTAAATATTTATATTCTCTGCATCCGAAAAATAAGTAAGAAGAAATAATATCTCTCCGAATTTTTTTTTCTTTAATGATAATAAAATTTCTTTACCATAATTTAAATTATAAATTTCCTTAAAATCATTTACTACTTCTGATAATTGATTTAATATTTCTTTTTCTGGTGTATCTTTAAATATTTTTTTAGATATTTCTTCGGCGGAAACCCATATCTCTTCAAATGATTTTTGTTTATCGTTCATTGTCATTATTATATTTTTTTTGAGTTATGCTACTTATATTCATTTCTTCCTCACCTGGGTTAGAAATAAATATCAAAAATGCTACACCATCAGAACAATCAATGGTGAAAGGCCCTTTTATTTTTCCTAAATAATAAGTATTACCTGACCTATCTTTTTGTGGCTCCAAATCAATCTTAAGTTTATCGCTCATACTATAATCCTTGCAAATGTTAATTTATAATGTGAAGAATTATATCTTCAATTAAATCTATATCAGATCTGATGGATTTTAGTTTATAATTTAGTGCCTATTATCGATTTTGATATTAGCCACCGCCTTTATTGCTCAACTAGACCATACCAATAAAACCTATCCTGCAACATTCTTATTTTATTCAAACGTATCCCAAGACGTTTCCGTGGTGAAAGTTGTTTTAAACCAATTTATTATTCAACCAGCAGATATTGGCACCTGATATCAGCCACAGAAAGATACATCGAAACCAGGCAGCCACGGAACATACCACGCCAATTTTCTCACTTACACACTATATACGCGCGCCTGATTATTAATTATACTACTTATACTTATTTCTATGTAATTAAGTACCTAATGACTTTTAAAAAAGAAATACTCATGTTGAGAAACTGACAGACATAATTAGTTAGTAGTAATACTTATACTCATATCCCGCCTCCCATCATTCTCATTTCTTTTTCATACCTCTTCACCTAATTCTTTACCCCGTTATCTTACAAATCAGAAAGGAACTAGAACCATAAATGAAGAAGAACATAAACCGAATAGACTTCGAGTTCTTCCTATCACAGTTTGAAAGAACCGAAGATCCTAAATGGGCCATCGACATAGTTCAAATGATCAGTGATAAGAAGATTTCATTAAGATTTCGAGAAGAAATTGACCCCACCCAATTAAAATTTATACCGAATAGTAAT
>OBLU010006645.1_pt1 | contig 10277 bp, 5 predicted proteins | sample 1518681 | NCBI WGS metagenome assembly OBLU01 (sample SAMEA3539304, study PRJEB22396) | soil metagenome | biome: tundra; feature: field; material: soil | place: USA | collected 2010-05 | depth 0.15 m
AAGAAGTTCCACGCCAAAGCCTACATCACCCACCCCCGCGTCGCAGTCATCGGCTCGGTTGCCCTGGTCGGATCGAGCAACCTCACCCTCCCCGGCCTCACGCAAAACATCGAGCTGAACATCCAGGTCAAGGCCGCAGGCGACGTGCGCCAGTTGCAGGAATGGTACGAAAAGCACTGGCAGGAAGCCCAGGACATCACTCCGGATATTCTCGCCGTCGTCGAGCACCAAATCCGCGAATACCCGCCGTTTGACGTTTACGCCAAGGCACTTGACGAGTTGTTCCGCCGCCACGAACTCACCGCCAGCGAGTGGGAAAAGAGCGGCTCAAAAATCAATCCCATCCTTGATCAGTACCAGCGCGACGGCTACGCCTCCCTTTACCACATCGGCTCCAATTACAACGGCGCATTCCTGTGCGATGGCGTCGGCCTCGGCAAGACCTTCGTCGGCCTCATGCTCATCGAGCGGCTGGTGATGTACGACAAGAAGCGCGTCGTCCTCCTTGTCCCCAAGTCCGGCCGCGTCCCCGTCTGGGAGCGCAACATCAAGCGCTACCTTCCTCAAATCCTGAACGGTTTCCTGCCCTTCAAGATTTACAACCACACCGACCTCATGCGCGGCGTCAGCGCCGACGGCCTGGACTTCCCGGCCATCTTTGAGCAGCTCGGCGAGCAAGCCGACGCCATCGTCATTGACGAGGCGCACCACTTTCGCAATCGCGGCCTCGCCCGCGAGTCGGGCGGCTCGCGCTACTGGACGCTCTACGACCTCTGCGAGGGCAAACAGGTGTTCCACCTGACGGCCACGCCGGTCAACAATGCCCTCACCGATTTCCAGCACCTGATCGAATTGTTCTCCCGCCAGAAGCCCGACGCCTTCGCTTCGCGCGTTGGCATCCACAATGTCGCCGCCCATTTCCGCCAGTTGGAAAAGCAGCTCGCCGAAATCGTCAACGGTCAGGTCCATGGCGAACTTTTCCAATCCAATCAGGTCGAAGCCGGCCAGGTCCTGTTCAGCGACAAATTGTTTCGTGAACTCGTCGTCCAGCGCAGCCGTGCCTATGTCATCCAGAGCCAGAAGCAACTGGGGTCCGCCGAAGCCCTGTTTCCCACCAAAGAAGACCCGCACGTCGCGGACTATTCCGTCAAGAAGACTTACGGTCACCTGCTGAGCAAGGTCGAACTTGCCTTCGCCAGGGAGAAACCGCTCTTCGCCCTCGCCCCGTATCACCCCTTGGATTACCCCGTCGGGGATTTGCAGGAGAAAGCGGACTTCGAGATCGGTCGCCAACGCGGCTTGGTTCGCCTCATCCGCGTTCAGTTCCTGAAACGCTTCGAGAGCTCCATTACGGCCTTCGAGCAGTCCTGCCAGAACCTCCTGCTCAAGTTTCTCGGATTCCTCACGGTCAACAGCCAGACCAAACGAGAAAACGAGCGGCTCGAAAAATGGCAGATCCGCAATGCCGACTTGCTCGCCCACATCAAATCTCGCCGCCAGGAATTGAACGAAGAAGACGAGAGCGAGGAAGAGGACACGGCCCTGGGCGAGGAGTTCGCCGACCACTTCGAGCCGCTCGACCGCAAGACCTATCGCGTGGACGAAATCTTCGACGACACCTTCGACGACCTCGATACCCTGGTGAAGTTCCTCGAGGAGCTGAAAACCTTCACCCCAGCCCACGACGACAAACTCAAGGCCCTCGTCAAACTGCTCAAATCCGATCCCGCCATTAAGGGCCGCAAGGTGCTCGTCTTCACGGAGTACATGGCCACCGCCCGCTATCTCAAGCACGAGTTGCAGGCCGCCGGGATCGACGGCGTGGACGAGGTGGATAGCGCCAGCAAACGCGACCGCGCCGAAGTGCTCCAGCAATTCGCCCCCTACTACAACGACTCATCCTCCTCCGACCTTGCCGCGCGCGGCCTGAAGGAGACCCGCATTCTCCTCGCCACCGATGTCCTCTCCGAAGGTTTGAACCTCCAGGACGCCACGCGCCTCATCAACTACGACCTTCACTGGAATCCCGTCCGCCTCATGCAGCGCATTGGCCGCGTGGACCGCCGCCTAACCACCGCCGTCGAAAATAAAATCAAGGCCGACCATCCGGAGGAAGCACCGTACCGGGGCAAGGTCGTGTATTGGAATTTCCTCCCGCCTGATGAGCTCGACGACCTGTTGAAACTCTACAGCCGCGTCGCCCACAAAACGCTGCGCATCTCCAAGGTCTTCGGCATCGAAGGGAAGAAACTGCTCAAACCCGAGGACGATTACGATGCCCTCCGCGATTTCCTGAGCAACTACGAAGGCGTCACCACTCCCACCGAGAAAATGCAGTTGGAACTCGAACGCCTGCTCAAGGAAACCCCCGGCTTGGAAGACCATCTCGACAACCTCCCCGGCCGCGTCTTCAGCGGCAAGGCCCGCCACCAGCCCGGCGCGCAGGCGGCGTTCTTCTGCTACAACCTCCCGGCTGAGGATGCCACCTCCCACGAGTGGACGGATGCCGCTGGCCGCACCGCCTGGTACGTCTTCGACTTCACCACGCTGAAAATTCTCGACCAGCCGGAGGACATCCATACTTATATCAAATGCCAGCCGGATACGCCGCGCCGTGCCGAGATGACCGCTGATGCTCTACGCGCCGTCCGCCTGAAAATCGAAACCCACATCAAGAACACCTACTTGAAGCAAATGCAGGCCCCAGTTGGCGTGAAGCCGACCCTCAAATGCTGGATGGAACTCAACTAACCCTATGCCTGCTAAAAGGACAGAGGAACTTACCCACTGGTACTTCCGTCTCAACGGATGTCTCACCATTCCGAACTTCGTCGTTCACCCCGAAGTAGGCAATGACCAGCGCACCGACGCTGACCTTTTGGCGGTTCGGTTCCCTCACCGCCGCGAGCAACTAATGACTGCCCTCAGTGACGATGATGTTTTTACCGAGGAAGCTGCCAAAATCCAGGTGTTTTTTGTCGAGGTCAAGTCCAGTCGCTGCAGTCTCAACCCCAGTTGGACCGATCCCGCCAAACAGACTCTGAACACGATCGTTCGTGCCCTGGGCTTTGTCCCAGAGAACGAAGCCGATAAAGCCGCCGAGTCAATCTACGCAACGAGCCACTATTCAAACAAGACTATCCTCGCGCGCCTTGTCTGCATCGGCGCCACACCGGGAGCCCTCGGCACCCGCTTTACCGGCGTGACACAAATCGTGTTCGAGGACATCTTACGTTTCATCCACGGGCGCTTCTGCGAGCATGACAGCCAAAAGAGATCGCACGACCAATGGGATGACTTTGGCCAGTATCTATACCGCGTCGCTACCGCCCACAAACTAGCTCCGGATGCCTTTTCTCGCCTGGTGCTAAACGAACTCGGTGTAGGTCGCGCCGCGAACATGACCCAATAGACAAGAACGCGAAGCGCCAATGACTTCAGCCCTCAGCCTTTAGCCTCTTACCACCTATGCCCCCCGTCGCCGATCTCGACCACCTCCGTTCCATCAAAACCCTCCCATCGCTCATCGCCTACCTGCGCGACGAGCTCGACTGGCCCATCGAAGCCGACGAGACCGAAGACGTCACGTTCGACTACGACCCGGAGGAGCTCGGCTTCGACAAAGCCGACGCGGTCCACATCAAGGAAATCAAGCAGATCCGCCCCCTCGACGCCAAGCAGCCGTGGGGCATCTTCTGGGTCAACCTTGAAAAAAAGCGCCTGCCGGTCGTCATGCTTCGGCGCATACTCGCCAATCTTGTTCTCAAGAAACGCGCCAGCGCCAATAAAGCCTCCCAGCGCGCCTGGCACCTCAACGACCTCCTCTTCATCTCCGCTTACGGTGAGGAAACCGACCGCGCCATCACCTTCGCCCACTTCAGCCAGGACGCCGAGAGCCCCGGCGACCTTCCCGTCCTCAAAGTCCTGGGCTGGGACGACGGCGACACCGTTCTCCACCTGGTGGACGCTCACCGCACTCTGGGCGAAAAGCTCCGCTGGCCAGCCCCGCCCGCGAACGTCGAGGCTTGGCGCAGCCAATGGGGCGACGCGTTCACCCTCCGCCACCGTGAAGTCATCACCACCACCAGCGAACTCGTCGAAGAGCTTGCCCGCCTCGCTGACGCCACCCGCCGCCGCGCCCGCACCATCCTCGCCCGCGAGTCCGAGCGCGGCCCGCTCCGCCGCCTTTACGCCGCCTTCAAGGCCGCCCTCATCCACGACCTCACCGAGGACGACTTCGCCGATGTCATTGCCCAAACCATCTCCTATGGCCTGCTCATCGCGCGGTTCTCCCGCGCCGCTATCTCCGCCCAGAACCTCGTGGACATGGTGCCGGCTACCAATCCATTTCTCCGTGAGCTACTCGGCACGTTCCTCGCCTTGGCTGGCCGGCAAAAGGCCTTCGACTTCGACGAGCTAGGCATTCAGGACGTCGTCGAAGTCCTGAACCGTGCCAACGCCGACGCCGTAAAAGCCGACTTCGGCAACCGCACGCGCGGCGAAGACCCGGTCATCCATTTCTACGAACACTTCCTCGCCGCTTACGACAAGAAGAAGAAAATCCAGCGCGGCGTCTTCTACACGCCGCAACCCGTCGTCTCCTACATCGTCCGCAGCGTCCACGAATTGCTGCAAACGGAGTTCGGTATCGAAGACGGCCTCGCTTCCACCGTCACATGGGCCGACATGCTCAAGCGCCACCCCGAGCTCAAGCTGCCAAAAGTCCGCGCGCCCAAGGCGGGCAAGGCCGAAGGCGAGGAAGTGGACCTCTCGTCCGACGAGTTCTTCGTGATGATCCTCGACATCGCCACCGGCACCGGCACGTTCCTGGTCGAAACCATCGAAGTCATCTTCCAGCATCTCCAGGCCAAATGGGCAAAGCACGGGCTCCAGGGAATGCCCATCATCCGGCACACTGCGCTCCGCATCCCCTCATTCAAAGACTATTGGAACGCCTACGTTCCCGCCGCGCTGTTGCCGCGCCTTTACGGCTACGAACTCATGATGGCGCCATACACCATCGCCCACATGAAGCTCGCGCTAAAGCTCTCCGAGATTAACGCCCGCCTCGGACAAACCGACTACCTCTTCAAGTTCGATGGTCGCGCCAACATCTACCTTACGAACACGCTTGAGCCCCCGTCCGGCTTCCAAACCCAGCAGTTTGCCGACTTCTTCCCCGCGCTCGCCCACGAAGCCACCGCTGTCAATGCCGTCAAACGCAGCAAGCACTTCACACTCGTCATCGGCAACCCGCCATATTCCAACTACGGGCAACTTAATCGCATCCCTTTCATCCTCGATCTGCTGGAGGATTACAAACGGGGCTTGGACGAGAAGAAGCTCAACCTCGACGATGACTTCATCAAATTCGTCAGATACACGCAGTTACTGATCGAGAGGGCCGGGTGCGGATGCGTCGGGATGATCACCAACAACACCTACCTCGACGGCGTTACTCACCGCAGAATGCGCCAGAGCCTACTCGAATGCTTTCAGCGTGTTTCAGTAACCGACCTTCACGGCAGCACCAAGAGACGCGAAGTAGCACCAGATGGGACACCGGATGAGAACGTGTTCGATATTCAGCAAGGGGTCGCGATTGCCATATTTCGCAGGATGCTTGGGAACAGCGAAGCAGCGATCGAGCACACTGATCTGTGGGGGAATAGAGATGCGAAGTATGCGGCGTTGGCGAAGGCAGCTCACTCCGTTACCAACTGGAACAGCATCTTGCCCACCCAGCCTCAGTTCTTCTTGGTTCCGAAGGTCTTCGCTGTCCAAACGGAATACGATGACTACTTCCCGCTCCGCGAGGCTGTCGTGGTGTCGGGTAACGGCCTCAAAACAGAGCGCGACGGAGTAACAATCCACTTCAACCGATCGGGAATTGAGGAAGCCGTGGCAGATTTCAGGAAGCTCGACGAGGCGCGCATTCGGACAAAATTCGGTCTCGAGACAGACAGTCGAGACTGGAAGGTGGCAAAGGCCAAGGCAGATGTTCTCACCAACAAAGGCCTATCGCTTTTCAGACTGCTTCTCTACCGTCCATTCGATAATCGCTATACTTGGTATAGCGGCCAAACCAGAGGATTCATTGGTACGCCGGGCTACCCCGTGATGAGGCACCTGCTCCAAGGATCGAACTTCGCGCTGGTTTCTGGCCGGCAGGGTCAGGTCATGGGCGACATCCCTTGGGATCTGGTCTTTTGCACCTCCAATCCTGTCGACACAAATCTCTATTACCGCGGTGGAAACACTGTTTTCCCTTTATATCTTTGCGAGGAGCCGTTGAGCTTCGCTCTGGGAACCGAGGAAGACGGTTCTCCACAGTCTGCAAACCGACGTCCCAATTTCTCACCGAGTTTTCTAAAGTCCTTAGCCTCCAAGCTGCACCTACCACAAAAGGGCGCGTTTGGCCTGCCCTTTGGCCTGACACCGGAAGACATCTTCCACTACGCCTACGGAGTATTTCACAGTCCCGGCTACCGGAGTCGCTACGCGGAGTTTCTGAAGATAGAGTTCCCGCGCCTGCCGTTGACCGGGAATATGGAGTTGTTCCGCGCGCTGGCCCGCCTCGGCGACGAACTCGTCGCCCTGCACCTGCTGGAATCGCCCAAGCTCGACAAGCCAATCACCGAGTTCGTTGGCGGTCGCGGTCCCGCGGTCGAAAAGGTCTCGTGGTCCAGGGACACCGTCTGGCTGGACAAGGCGCAGACCAGCGGCTTCAAAGGCGTGCGTGAGGGCGTGTGGAACTTCCACATCGGCGGCTACCAGGTCTGCGCGAAATGGCTCAAAGACCGCAAAGGCCGCAACCTCACCGCCGACGACCGTGCCCACTACCAAAAAATCGTCGTCGCCCTCTCCGAAACCATCCGCCTGATGAAAGAGATAGACACCGTCATCGAAAAGCACGGCGGCTGGCCGTTGAAATAATTATGCCTCGCCTCCATAAATACCGCGACCGGAACGCCTGCTATGTGCTCACCGCTATTGGCGGCAACGTCATCACCTACCAACTCACGCCCGACGGCGAGCGCAAGCTGACCGCCGCCGGCATTGCGCCCGGCCAACAGTTCCAGCGCGCCCTGCTCCTGGACCTTTACCGCACCGGCGACGCCTTCACCCACGGCAGCGGTGTTGACGACCCGGCGCTGGCCGCCGCCGGCCAGTTGGAAATGGACTTCGCCAACGACCCTGACCCCGAAACGGCGTTCCCCGCCTGTGACGTTTGCCGGAGCGTCAACGACCTCCATCTCACGCTCACTGGCAGTCCGGAGGACCTCGTCGCCCAGCTCCAATGCGCCACCTGCCGCGCCGTTCCTGCCGCCAGGCCGGACACCAGCATCCCGGTCGCGCTGCTTTCACGGCCACTTCTTTCGCGGCTCTTCCAGATGAAACTTGTGGCGGGGAAGGGGAAGAACGTGAAGCAGTTCGAAGAATTGCTCCGCACCGAGTTCGAATCCAAGTGGGAAGCCCTTCGCAAACGCCATGGCGCATCCCAAACGCCTCTGTTCGATCTCGGCCAAAGTGGCGGCCTCAATCTTCCGTCAGACTGACTAACCGGTGATAACCGAAATCATAGGCCGCAGCACCCAAGGCATAACAACGTCCGTTCTCTGCCGCGGCGTGCTCGATGGACCCCGGCCTCGGTGTCAGCTTTAACCGAAAGAGGGTTTTATGGCAGAATTAGAAATTGATCAACTGGTTCTCCGTTACTGCCGCCAGATCATCATGAAGACGATGGATCATGTGCGGAGCACCATGCGAGGCGAGAACCGTCTTAACCTCAAGTGCGCCGTCGCCGATCCCCGGCTCCAGAAATCACAACAGAACCTGACCAAGGCCATTGATCGGGAGGCCGAAGACCTCATCCTCGACGCCCTCCACCTTAAACTTGCCAAACTACCTGGAGTCCAGGCTTACACGGTGTTCTCCGAGGAACTTGGGATCAGGACCTTCCCCGAGAGCGCGAGTGAAAACGATGCGGACCTGGTGGTTTTTATTGACCCGATTGACGGCACAGAGTTTATCGAAGCCCTCCAGGGCGGCTGGTCGTTGATCGCCGTTTATGACCGGCGCGCTGATGAGGTCATCGCGGCGGTTGCCGGGGACATCTTTCTGGACCGGCTCTACTGGGCCTCCAAGAGCGGCTATCCTGAGGGGCTGGATTTCATCACCCATTCCTGGTTTCGGTTGGATGGCGGTCCGGCGCCGAAAACCAGCCTTCAGGGCGCCCGGGTAAATGTGCTCACCACCAAGGTGGAGCGCTATCAGGCCTTGTCCCAGCAAACCGCGCTGATGAATGCCATCCGTGAGGCGGATGGCCGGGTCAATCTCTCCTGGGGCTCCAACACTATCATTCAGGTGGCGGCGGGCTATGCTGACGTGGCCATTGAGTTCGCCAAAGGATTTGCCACTTATGACATACTGCCCGGACTGTATATCGGGCTCAAAACGGGCCTGACGATTCTGGACCTGTCCGGCAATCCAATCACTTCGAAATTGGACCTGGAAGACATCTTTGCCACGTTCCGGCGTGACCCCCAGCGTCCCAAACGAACGCCCTTCATTGCCGCCAAGGAGCCGGCGCTGGCGGAGCAGGTGCTCAGGCTGCTGAAAAGACAATGAGGTTTGACGACATGAAGAAGGGCAACATCCAAACCATCCTCGTCGAGAGCGAGCAAGCCCCGCGACCTGGAGAAGGCTCACCAAATCCAGGACGAGAAGGACAAGGCAGCAGAGACTTGCCTCGCAACCCGAATTCGCAATGAACTGAAACCATTCATGTCCGCCGACTCTGACCAATTCGATTTCTTCGTCTCCTACGCCCGCAGTGACAATGCGGACGGCTGGGTCACGCGTTTCATTGCCGAACTTGCGGTGGAACACGCAAAGTTTGCCCCTGACCGACCGTTGAAACCGTTCTTCGACAAACAAGACATTCGCAGCCTCGACGACTGGCAGCAACGCATCTTCAACGATGGCCTAGCCAAGTCCCGTCTATTCGTCGCATTCGTTTCGCCAAACTACTTCGCCAGCGAATGGTGTCGGCGTGAGTGGAAGGCGTGGATTGATACGGCGCGGGCGGCACCCCGGAACAGCGGTTGCGCCGGATGCTGCTGGACCGCGCCCACGCCCTGCCCCCGACGGTGGAGGCGCTCTACGGCCATCTGCTAGGGCAGATCGAAAAGGTGGCCGGCGTTGCTGAAGCGCGCGCCTTTGCCGCGCTCATCGCCCTGAGCCGTCACGGCTGGCGGGAAGAGGATTTGCAGCATCTCCTGCCCAAAGCCGCAACGCTCTTTGCGTCCGGGGTTTCCTCCTCACCCGCCCCGCGAGCACCCTCTCCCCCAGCGGGGGAGAGGGACGGAGTGAGGGGGCCGTTGCAGCGGGACCTGAGCGTGAGCCATGACCGGATGGGCGACGTGCTGCGTGCCCAAGGCGATCTGGCCGGGGCGCTCCAAGCCTACCGGGAAACGCAGACGATCCTCACGCGTCTGGCGGCGGCGGACCCCTCCAACGCGGGCTGGCAGCGGGACCTGAGCGTGAGCCACAACAAGGTGGGCGACGTGCTGCGTGCCCAAGGCGATCTGGCCGGGGCGCTCAAAGCCTACCGGGAATCCTTGGCGGTGGCCGCGCGTCTGGCGGCCGCGGACCCCTCCAACGCGGGCTGGCAGCGGGACCTATGGGTGAGTTGCTGGCGGATGGCAGAAATGGCCGAAAAGAGCGGCACCGGCGACGCGCTGGAGTGGTGGCGGAAGGCGTACGAGCAGTTGTCCAGGATGAAGGAGCGGGGGATCATGCTGCCCACGGATGAGCAATACCTGGGGCAATTGAGGGAGAAGGCAGGGCTGAAGTGATCAGTGACCAGTAATCGGTGACCAGTGACCAGTAATCGGTGATCAGTAATCAGGAGTGCCGATCTGACAGATTGCGGTTTCGACGTAGAGCAGACAAGAATCAGGTGTGAGCGCTGTCTGGAAGACAGTTCGGGTATTCATCAGCAGTACCTTCCGCGACATGCAAGCGGAGCGGGACATTCGAATGTAGAATGGCGAGTGCGGATTGCGGAATTCAGGCTGGGATAACAAACATAGACCATGAGCCAGACGTGGAAAACCGTGCGAGTCTTCATATCCTCCACCTTTCGGGATATGCATGCCGAAAGGGATTACCTCGTGAAACGCGTCTTTCCGGCCCTGCGGCAGCGGCTGGAGCCGCGCCGGATTAACCTGGTGGACATTGACCTGCGCTGGGGCATTACCCGCGAACAGGCG
>OBLU010006646.1_pt1 | contig 10276 bp, 8 predicted proteins | sample 1518681 | NCBI WGS metagenome assembly OBLU01 (sample SAMEA3539304, study PRJEB22396) | soil metagenome | biome: tundra; feature: field; material: soil | place: USA | collected 2010-05 | depth 0.15 m
TGCCCGCAGAGTGGTTGATTCCACCCTCGTTTCGTTCATGAGTGACCTCCAGGAGAGGCTGCGCTCTAGAACAGAATACCATAGAAATGTTTGTTAAGTGAAGAGTGTTGCGGCTAGCCGGTGTCGTGTATGGTCGAGTCACCCGCTGATTGGCGACCTGCTGATTACGAAACAATCCCCGGATCGTAAATAGCTGACGATTCGGTCTTCGGCGCGTTATCTGCAGCGCCCTCGGAGGGCACCTCGGCGGAAGTTGAACAGGTTTCTGAACAGGCTGGAACGGGAGAACCCTGAATTGCAGCCACTAGCTTGAGGTGGCTGCGCCCACAAGGCATGGGGGTTCAAATCCCCCCTTCCGCACCAAGACACAATATCGAAGCTCTGTTGATGCAAGTCGTCCGGGTTGGCCGGTAGTTTCCGCATGCTGTCCGGCGTCAACTATTTCTTGCCTCGCCCGATGCAAATCGGAACGTTTTCTTTGGTATGTTGGTCTTGGCCGATGGAGAGAATTGATAGTGGCGCCTGCTGGGAATCTCGCTCTGTGGAGCTTCTCCTTCGTGATGGAAGCGAGGCTACAGTCCGTCTGGCGCTGATCAGCGACGACTCCGATCTTTACGCCACCGAAAGAGCAATCATTTCGGAGGGCGTCGGCGTTGTTCAAGGCATCGAGGACCTTCCCCCAACGCTTGACCAGTATCGAGAAAAGTTTTGTGCCCGGATCAGCCAACGACCCGAAGACTGTCTTTATGCGGTGGGTAGTCGGCATTCACACAGCGTGGGTTATGTGCAGATAGAACGAATTATGCCCCGGAGGCTCAGACACGTTGGTGTCGTGTCCGTCGGAGTTCACCCACTACATCAAGGCCTGGGACTAGGACGAGCTTTGATGCGATACGCACTATCATGGGCAACATGTGTGCAGCCACCCCTTGTGCGTCTTGAACTCGGAGTACAATGTGACAATTATCGCGCTCGGCGTCTATACGAGACTTTGGGCTTCTCTCGCGAATCCACTCGCCGCCGCTTCGTCAGGAACATTCGTGGGGAAGAGAGCGATGACGATGTAATGGTCCTATTTATCGACAGCCATTCTTGATTGGACGAAGGGAAGCTTTCGTCATCAATACGGCCGGTGCGCCAAAGGTCACTGGCAGGTTATCCTGTCCAAATTTATCGCACCCAAAAACCGGAGAAAACCAGTTTACAGCGGCCGAACTACCGGCAATCGCGCCGATCGCCTCGCGTTTATCGCCGAATATGTCAAATCGGTTTACGTAACGGTTGATCAATTTACCCGACTCGATGAAACGCCCAAAGGCCGGCCTGATTACAAATTTCAAGTCGCCTGATCCACCACCCCAAGTTCCTCCACAAAAAATCCCTTTATCAACTTTGCCAATTAGATCTTCCAAGGGCTCCTCGCCCCCACTGAGCCACATGTTTGCCATGCGCGGTAAACTTCGCCGTGCACCAACGACCCGACGGCCGTGGCTCGCGGGTCGTTTTACTCGCTCAGCAAACTCCGCGCTAGTAAGTAGGTCTGTCCATAGACCATTCGTAACAACTTGGACTCCCCTCGCTGGTTGGCCGTCATCGTCGAATAAGTAGCTTGCTCTGTGGCCTTCAATCGTTGGATCATCGTATACATTGATCGGGTACTTGCACCACTGATAACCCAGCCCCAAACCGCGAGGTTGTACATACGATAGATAGTTGTCGGCTTCCGAGCTGTGTCCGATGCATTCGTGAATCAGTTGCGCAGCCAGAACAGGGGCTAGAATCACAGGGCACTCCAGTGGCCCGTCGAGTCGGTCGCCTGCCAAAGCGGCGACCATCTCCTCACGTAGCTCCGCTCGCATGTCCAAGCTCAACTGATGAATCGCTCCGTCCCCAGCATGTTGCCAGCGAACTGGAATCAAACCGTCGCCAGCCGAGATCATCGCGTTTACAACTAAAAAGTGCTCATGCAAGATTGATAGCGGGCAATCGGGGCGAGCTTTCTCGATTCGGCGCGAACCGACACGCACCTCTCCCTTTGCGAACGCGTTGGCGAACTCGGGGAGGACGGTTGCGATTAGGTCCGCTGCTTCGCGAGCGTCGTACTCAAGCGCTTCAAAGGTGGCTAACCCAACTTCGCGCATGCTGCCTTTTGATGTTCGGGTGACGCGCCCGCCGTTGAGTTGGTAAACAACACAACGTTCCCACGCGCCGTCCAGGTCTTGGCCCATTACGTAGTACCAAGTGCCCTTTCGAAGCCATGGATCAGTTGCTCGCCCCGGTCAGTGAAAGAACAGGCCCCCTTCAGATTATCAAGAGCAATCTTCACTGATTTGCGACTAGTATCGATATAACGTTCAATCGATAAAGTCCCTATTTGACTCACCTTTCCTTGGAGTCGAATTGACATGTGAATATCTTGCAGAAATGAAAAAATCCCGTGAGCGACGGCGGATACTGGTCGCTGGGTTTTCACAAACGGCGAATATGCTGTCGGTTCGGTTTGGCCTTGAAAAAGTGTGAATACATCACAAATCGAGCTGAATGTATTGTGTCCAGTCTCGTGTACCAACGTCTGCGCGGAGAGATATCCCGGACGTGCACTAGTTGTGATTAGTCCGCGAAACGCATGGACGCTTGCGTTGTGTGGCTGTAGTCCCGAGGTCCGAAGAGGCGCAACAGTACGTATCCGGCTCGCTATCTCTCGCCATGCCTCTGGCCAGTATTGGTGCACGAGTTTCGCCCCCGATGAAATGGAGACACAGAAGTTGGAGAATTCATCATCTGTGATGCCAAAGTATATCGGACTTGCTCGACTTAGCCGATCTCTAGGGAAAAATTGCTCGTACCATGCATTCCTGCGAAGAATAACCGGTCCATTATTCGGCAGGCGTGGTTTTTGCACCCAGTGCGTGCCTTCCCTGTTCTGCTGAATCGGAAGAGTGAATGGTAGTGAAATCTCTATCACCGGACCAGCGCAGTCAGCGAGAGCGAGTCCAACACCGGTTCGAGTGACGCCGACTGGGCCACTCACCTTGCGACCTATTGACAGTTCCACGCTTGAGAGCCCAATGTCGATCATGTCATTTCGACTCGGTGTCATCCAGCCGGTCCAGCCAATCTCCAAGCAATCATGGGCAGCCAATGGGCCAATAAGAAACCCGACCAGATGGTGCACCATGCCCTCAAGACTCACAGCCGAACCGTCTTGAAGTGCCTCCCTTACCAGGAAGATCCAAGATGCTACTTCCGGGCGCGCTACGGTGGCGAGCATCACCGAATCCGGAAGCCGCTGGAACCCCTCCACTAGGCTCTGCAACAATAGGACTTCGGATTCATCAGTCAGTGCGGCGCAGAGTCGATGGCCGGCTTCCAGAAACCGTTTGGTGAGTAATAGAGATAACAGCCGATGGAGTTTTGCCTCGCCGGAATCCACGAGACCAGGCAGCACGAGATCTCCCAGGTCGAAATCGTCTCGGCGGTCCGCGAAAATGAGTCGGAGTTTGTTCATGTCCAGTGGTAGTTCTCTGCGCGCGCTTCTAAAGTTGGACATCGCCGACGCAGGCACACCAAGCGAGGCCCTGCGATCTGTCGGCATGCCCGGAGTTCCGAATGAGTTTGAACCCGCCATTGGTTTTCCTGCCAAGCGCTAATGTGTCGCGGTCTGAACAGCCATTAAAGCCGACCACGTCGACCGCAACGCCTTCTCCTTCTCCTGGAGTGCCAGCACGGTCCCTCGATGATTCAGTTGTCGGGCCGCCCATAAACCGAGCGTGTAGCCCTCGGCTCTCATCGGGAGCCTTATGACGAGGGATTGCGCGTTGAAGACAGCCTCATCATATCGCCTTAGGCGACACAGGCATAATAGGTGCAATAATGCCGCGTGGGATTGCATCGAATCTACCAGTTCCGGCTTGAGTACTTCTTCGAACCACAACCTCGCGTTCTCGTATTCCGCACGTGCCAGCAGCCGCAATCCTATTGCATATGCAGCCCATTTCGCGCGGTCCCCTGCCTCCCGCGCTGAGGCATATGCCTCCGAGGCGCTCTCAATATTGTTTAAGCGAGACTCCAGTACTGCCCGTAAAGCGAAGCCGGGGCCGCCGAGAGAAGATAATTCTGTTCGCCAAAAGCCTTCAAGATCGGAAGGACTGATTCTTTTGTTTGAGGCTAGAGCAGCCATACTCTCTTGAGCCGTTTGACGCGAATCCTCCGATAACGAGAGAGTTCGACCTAACGCATCACAAAGCTCATGCCCGACTCCTCTAGCCGATTCGGGCAGAAACCCGCTAAATAACGAATAGCTTAACGTTTCCACCTGGTCGACGATTTTGGCTCGCCTAAGTTGCGTGACAACATCTGTCACGTTGTGTTCAAAAACTCCTAAGGAGTCGCAAAAATAGTCCAAGTCCACATCAACGTGCGAAACCGCGGTGGACTGCAGATGGTGCAGTCGCCTGACAGTCGTAAGTTCGATTGTCAGCGTTCCCATACTGCAACGAACCGAATGTCCGTCGACGACGAAGGTTGGTGCAATCGCATTAGGGCAGTTGGGGAACAGCGACACTTCCTGCCATAGGATGCGCGCAAGTTGAGAAAGTGACAAGGGAATGGGTTCAGGACAGATCCAGACGAAGTGGCTAACATATCCAAGTGCATGGGCGGCAAACACAAAATTATCAAATCCATATGCACAAGAATCGTCGTCGCGAAACGGCAGATCTCGCCGAAGCGCCCGGACTTGGGCAGGCTGAAGTGGAGCATTCATCAAACGATCAATTTGGCTGGATGAGATCCTTTTTACATCGAGGTGACGATCAAAGCAAATTATCCTCTGATGCCAAAAGCCGCGTGCGCACCAACTCTCCAACAAGCTATCGTGTTCCTGAAAGGCAATTACTGGAGTCAACTCAATGTACCTCTCAGATTAGTCCGAGTTTCGCGAAATGCACTTCCCACCGTTCTGCATCCTTGTTTATCAACCCATCATTATGGTAACTCGCGGAGCTGCCGCTGCGATGTTCCCTTATGAGTATGGCGGCCGCCGTGGTAGAGATCGGGCCCCGTATAAGCGCCTGGTTGGCAGCAGCATAGAGAAAGATTCGCTCGTCACCTTTTGGCTCGCGCACCTCGACGTTTCTAATTGCGCAGATGAAAGCAGCAGAGTAGGTTACAAGCGCGTATCTGCAGGCGTGATTTTGGCGTACCGTCGGCGTCCGGATCTCAAAATTGGGCTCGGGGCTGGTCGCAAGTATTGCGAATATCGCACTCAGGAACTCGTGCAGCATCCACGGATGCTGGCCGTGCCAACTCATAACCAGTTCGGGGTCACCAGCGACAAAGTTGTAGAATGCTTCTTCAATGGACAGGCCGCGGCCCGCGAACGGGAGTTCACGACTCTCGCGAAAGTCTTCAGAAGCTACAAACCTGTCAACTATGTCCTCAGGGGCGCGTCCTGCCGTAGCCAAAGTCATAAAAGTGCGAGGGAATGAACGCAGTAGGTTCCCGCTACCGGCGCCGCTCAAAACGTCCCGGCGCACTAACGTGGCCATTTTGCCAAGCTCATCTGTGTCCACGCTCATGAGGTGATCATAGTCTGATGGACGAATAGGAAGGTCCGCCCATTTGCCACTAGTGAAAGTACGGCAAAAGTGACTATCGAATAGTAGTCGATATAAGACTTCATCGAGTGAGCAATGGTTTTCAAATGGATTGTCAGCTCCACAATGCAGTCTAGTCGAAGAAGGCTTAGCGGTCATTCGCTCTTCCATAGATTAACGATCTTGGCCAAGCGCTCAAAGTTGAGCCTAGATCGGGCGACCAGTTCACCGTCGCGCGTAAACTTCGGATCTTCATATGTAACGCCTTTTAGATTTGGGCAATGCGGCAAAAGGTATTCAAGGACGTCGATTTGTTCATCAAGGAGCACGCCGTTGTGTAAGTCACGAAACTTGCCAGCGATAACTTGGCATCCAGACAGATGAAGTTCAAAACATTGATTCAGAGGCAACCGCTGGAACTCGTCGTAATGAATACGCTGGGTTCGTCCTTGAAGCCATTGATAACTCATGATATGTCCTATATCGATAGTCACTCTGCAACCGGTCTCTGCGGCGAGTTGAGCAAAGTAATCAAACGCATCCATCCTGCCGATCGTAAATGAAATACCTTCAGTGAAGCCTGGAAACTCTACATACAAAGGAGCAACAAGGCCGCGTTGATATCTATCGACGTTTCGGATGCTAGCTCGTAGGCCTTCAGCCGTAAGAAAAGGAGGCAATGGGTACGGCAAGGGCTTGCCTCGAATGGACCATATGCCAAGATCCTCAAGGACCCACGAAAAGTGATACCTCGCAATAAGCTCATTCGTGAATTCAATTATGGGCTCGGGATCATAGGGCTCCAAACTACCCAGATTGAGAATTGTTTGATGAAAGGCACGCGTTCGAGGTATGTGCCCTTCCGCGGATGCGAAGAAACTATCGTAAGCCTCAAAGTAGTCCGCCGCTCGTAAGACATTCCGCGCCTTCGGCTGAAAAGCGACAAAAGCATAGTCAAAAACGGTTCGGTACCGATCGAAAAAGCATCGCAGATCGCCTGAGAGTGTATCTCCATTACTGGGGGCAAAGCGGAAGCCTTGACCGTCCATGCTCCAAGGCATATCGATTCCGACTCCAAGGCCTAGTCGGGCTCTCGGATTAGATACAGACAGCGGTGTCATCACTTCCGCCCTCCGTGCAGATCGTACCAGCGCCAACGGCCTCCAAACGCTCGAGAGCGGCTGCGGATTCAGGTTTAGTCGTTTGTAAATATCGGCCATTCCTCGCCGGTGTTAAGGACGGAGGCAGCCAATAGAATCGCTGCCAGAGGAGATCGACCAAGAGTGAGCGTGATTCAGTTGCGACTGGGGGAAGGATGCACATCCATGGATTTAGCTGGAGGATCCGTGCAGCAGAATCCCGCGTCGGTGCTATGGGAAAGTGAGCTTTGGAGCTAGCCGCAGTGGCGGAACTCATGGTTCCCGGAAACACCTCATCGTTTTTCAGAGGGGCGACATTGTAGAAGAGACGGAGGAAAGCGTTTAACCTTGACTCATAAGTATCACCATCAGGATAGATTACTTTTGCTCCCATTCTTCCATGGCAGAAATTGAGCAACTGATTGCCGCGCAGTGCCTCACCCGTGGCTAATCGAACGCCGTACGCCTCTGGATTGTCCGTCAGATAGGTTTGTGGCTCAGCCACTAGCATTTGCATGACATCGATGCCAATCTTTTCCTGATTGCCCCGTAGAAACGCTATAGAGGTTTCCAGTTCCTCCGGAGTCTCGTCCAATATTCCGCCCATCACCGATAGCCGGAGATCTATCCCGACGCGGTGCAAGTTGTCAAATATTGGCTGATAGTGAGACGCTTTAATACCCTTATCCATTGCGTCTAGGAGACGCTGAGAATTGGTTTCGTAGCCCGAAGACATCAAAACGCAGCCACGAGCGGCGAGATCGGCGCAGAACTCATGACGCAACAGGACGCCATCAAGGCGGTTGCGCGTGCTAAAAGTAATCCGTTCTCCACGATCGTTTATCTTGCGTACGGCATGCAAGACGAGTTTAAGATTTGTATTTTCATCTACGAAATTTATTCTGTGAACCCCATATCTGTCGATCAGGTCCAAGCACATCTGAGCGATTCGCGTCGGAGACATTTCCTGATACGTGCTGTCGCGATGGTTACGGTTGCCGTATGAACAGAAGCAGCATCGCCCCCAATAACAACCGACGCAAGTCGTGAGCGGTAGTTGGACCTCGTCACTCAAATAGCTGGCTAGAGGAAGGGATGTGAAATCAGGCGTAGGCAGGGCGTTCAGGGCGATCGATGCCGTGGCGATGCCCCCGGGCGACCATGGGTGATGAAGGCAGCGTAATCCCGGCACATTGGCTAAATCATCTCCATCCCGAAGTGCATTCACCATGGATAGTAGGGTAACTTCCCCGGCACCTAGGCCCAAGGCATCGATGAAGCGCTCAACACCTGGCGCTCGCGCTAATTCCTCGTGACGCATCATGACCTGCGGCCCGCCGAGAATGACTTTGCAATCAGGACATTCGCGTTTAACTAAGGCTGCAAGATGTAAACTTGGGAGAATCTGGCTATAAAAAGGGACAGAGATCGCCACCACCCGTGGCCGGAAGCGCACCAACGTGTCCGAGGTCAGTTGAGTCAGAATGACGGAAGTCGGATCTAACTCTTGACCACTCATGAGAAGGCGTGTTTGGACGACGAGACCACGAATCGAATCCGAAGGATGCATATAGGCCGAGTCCGCGGTAAGCAAGTCAATACCTTGTCGGACGAATCTGATAACCGCGCGTATATCTATATGTTTCGTCGTTTTGGTGTGCAGGGATTCGATCAACTCCGCGTGGTGCCGAAGGAGGAATAGAGCCATTTCGACTCGATACCGCGCCTTCAGATCCTTCTCGGCCTGGTTCTTCCCGATATAGGCTTCTAATTCAGCAGGCGAGAAGACTCTAAGAGCGACCTCGATGTTGAAATCTCGCTGCTCTACTGTCAGGCCCGATTGCCGCAGATAGGCAGTCAGGCGGGGCAAACTTAAATATGGGAACAACCGAGCTTCAGTGATTGGCGGAAATAGCAATAAGACGTCAGTGGGGGCCAACCCTTGGCCATTCGGAAACAGCAAGGAGTTATCGGACGTCCGGTCACTTCTATAAGGTTTGGCCATTGTACCTTCGCAAGCTCCGGAGGGAAGCTTTCAAAGGCGGCCCCTCAAAGAGCCTGTGGCTTTACTTTCGCGTCTTTAGAGCAGCTAGAACTCCACGAGCAAAGTTCCCGTATGCGTTCGGTTCCACAGCTGTTTGCTGGGCGAGTTGCTGAAACTCGTCGAGTTTGACACCCATAGCTTTCGCCGCTTCCTCGAGAAGTGCTTCGGTTTGCGTATCCACTTTTTCGCTGGTGGCTCTAAAGCGAAACGCATGAAAGGCGTTGCCTACGTTAAGTTCGCGGGCTTCGATGACATCCAATTCTTCTAGTTGAGAAAAATCGTTTGCATCGTTTTCGTTGGGCATAAAATCTCCTCGCCGGATTATACTGCACTGTGTGGGCGTAGTCAATACCCAGCGCCACTGCTGTCCGGCTAACGAGGGCATCACCATTGGCAAGTGCTTTTCTTGCTGAGAGTTGAACGAGCATTTCGCTTGCCGCGATTTGAAACGTGGCGAGCCCTCCGATAGCCGAATCGGGGGACGGTCCACAATGGTGCGTGAATCAAGGCCGAACCGTCTTCTCTCAGTTGTTGGGCTTCCTGCCTGATCGCGAATTTCGCCGTTGCGTGGATCGATACGGCGGAGATGCACGGCCGCGAGGCTTCTCTTGTTGGGATCAGTATCGGTCGATGGCCTTTGCACAACTCACGTACCGGGACGGCCTTCGCGATATAGAGGCGTGTCTGCGATCTCTCGGCGGCAAACTCTACCATATGGGTTTTCACGGGCGGGTGTCACGCTCCACTCTGGCCGATGCCAACGATTCGCATGATTGGCGTATCTACGCCGACTTCGCCCAAGCCCTGATCCGACTCGCACGGCCGCTCTACGCATCTGACCCAATCGGCGTTGAATTGGATCAGGGTCTATACGCGCTGGACTCGACCACTATCGACCTGTGCCTTTCGCTGTCTCCGTGGGCCAAGTTCCGCAAGCACAAAGGCGCAGTCAAGATGCACACGCTGCTCGACCTGCACGGCAATATCCCCACGTTTATCAGCATTACCAACGGCAAAGTACACGATGTCAACGTCCTCGACGAGATTCTGCCGGAGGCCGGGGCATTCTACGTCATGGACCGCGGCTACGTGGATTTCGAACGCCTCTACGTCTTCACGCTCAGCGCAGCTTTCTTCGTCGTCCGCACGAAATCCAACATTCTCCTCCAGCGCCGCTACTCACACTCAGTGGACAAGGCCACGGGCGTTCGCTCCGATCACACCGTAATCCTGACCGCCATCGATTCCGCGAAGGCGTACCCGGAGGTCTTGCGTCGCATCAGTTATCTCGACGTGGAAACCAAGAAAAGGTTCAAATTCCTGACCAACAACTTCACGCTTCCGGCACTTACCATCGCCTTGATCTACAAGTCGCGGTGGCAGGTGGAACTGTTCTTCAAGTGGATTAAGCAGCACCTGCGAATCAAGTCTTTCTATGGCGCCAGCGAGAACGCCGTGAAGACCCAAATCTGGATCGCCGTGTCGGTTTATGTACT
>OBLU010006647.1_pt1 | contig 10276 bp, 5 predicted proteins | sample 1518681 | NCBI WGS metagenome assembly OBLU01 (sample SAMEA3539304, study PRJEB22396) | soil metagenome | biome: tundra; feature: field; material: soil | place: USA | collected 2010-05 | depth 0.15 m
GATCGGTATGTCGGACTGGTTATAGGGGCTGCCATTCTTTCGGGAATCCAGCAGGAATTTCGCGAGGTTGAGATAGCGATCGTCGCCGCTGGTTCGGTAAAGCTTCACCAGCCCCATTTCGGCAATCTGGTGGCCGGGCCAGATCACCTGCTTGCCCGGGCCGAAAGTGCTGTCCAGCAGGTTGGCCGTGCGTAGCGCGATATCGAGCAGTTGGCGCTTGCCGGTGGCCTGATAGTAGGCCACGGCGGCTTCATAGAGGTGGCCCAGGTTGTAGAGCTCGTGGCTCAAAACCTCCTCTTTTTCCCAGCGGCGGGTGCCCGCCCAAGGGTGCGGGTGCACTGGGTCGATCGTGCGCGTGGTGTACAGGTAGCCATCGGGCTCCTGGGCAGCCGCGATCTTCCGGACCAGGCCGTCGACATAGGCTTCCAGCTTGGGGTCGGGTACCACGCTGAGCGTATAGGATGCGCCCTCTATCACTTCGTAGATGTCGGTGTCGTCGAAAGGAAATCCGGGAGGGGTCTTGTCGGCGACGGTCTCGCCCCTGAGCGCAGCGGCTGCGCGCTCGAAATTGTAGACGCGGCCGGTCTCTTCGCATTTCCTGAATGCGAAGGGAATGGTCACCTTTCTGTTGGTCTCGATGCGGGGGAGCCAGAACGTGTCGTTGAAGTGCACCGCCGTGAACGGAACCGGCTTGACCGGGTAGTCCCGCTGGAGAGTCTGTTGGGCATTCAGCCCCGATAATGAAATGACCAGAAGAGCGCTGCCGGGTAGTATTGCTCGGAACAATCTCATTCACACCTCCCAGGTGTGACTGCACAAGGCAGAAATGGGACCCACTCTGAGAGTGAGCCCGCGAAGGCCGCAGTCAAATTTCGGTTCAGAACTTGAGGTTGGCACCGATCTGGATGTTTCGAGGCACACCCTGACCGGTCGATCTGCCGAACGTCGAGCTATTGAAATTCGAGTCGACGCCGTTCAGGTTCACCCGGTTGAAAGCGTTGTAGAACTCGAAGCGCAACTGCAGAGAGAAACGCTCCGTGATCCGGGTGGCTTTTGCCAGGTTGAGGTCAGTCTGCGCGTACCCGGGATTGCGGAACCCGAAGGGCTTCTCGTTGCCTTCCGTTCCCATGGCCGGGACGCTGAAGTTGGAGGCCTGGAAAACACCGTTGAGATAGGCCTGGCGGCTCGTCGGTGTCGCATAGCTGGCGACGTTCGGATAATCCAGGTTATTGCCATCCGCGTTGTAGTCGCCGCTATTGGGAGCCAAGCCGATGAACTTGCCGTTGGCGTCCTTAACGGGGATGAAGGGATTGTAAGCAATGACCGTGTACGGGTTCCCGCTCTGCAGGATCGTGGTGCCGCTGATGCTCCATCCTCCCGTAACGCGTCCGGCGAACCCCATGCCGTGGTTCACGCCCGGAAGCTCGTAGCTCCAGGTCAGCGAAAGCCGGTTCGGCGCGTCCCATGCCGATGGGGCCAGGTACTGGCCCACGTTGGTGGCCGTCGGGTAGACCTGGGAGTTGTCCACGGAAGCGGAACGCGTGTAGTACGCATTCACAAAGCCTCGTGACCCGATTCTGCCTCGCACTCCCATGATCAGCGCATTGAAATGCGAATCGCGGTCGTGGTTGGTGTAGTAGATTCCGCCGAAGCTCTGATTCAGCCGCGTGGGAACGGTGCTGTTGTGCTGGATCAAGTCGCCGGCATAGGTATTGATATCCACCCCGTAGCTGACGCTGAACTGCTGCCCGCCGCCGGCGAGCAGGTCGGTTGCCCGCGATCCGGAATAACCGGCCACGGCGACCATATCCTTAGCTATCCTGCGTTCCACGTTGATCGTGTAGTTGTAGGCAATCGGCGTCTTCATATTCGGGTTGATCGCGCCCACGCCGAACTGGAGACCGGTCAATCCGCCATGCGCATCGAGCGCGCCGGGAGCGAGAGCCGGGTATGTGAAGCCGAACGGCGGCTTGTCACTCGTGCCCAGCACGAACAGAGGAGCCGGCGTCGAACCGGCGTAGAACGTGGGGTAAATGGGTCCGGGCGGATTTCCACGGAACTCTTCCTGCGCGTTCGCCGGAGTGACCCAATTATGGAACATGCCGGCGCCGCCTCGAATCACCCAGTTCGAGGACATATCGGGCGACCATGCGAAGCCGAGCCGCGGACTCCACGCCTGCTGGAAGTGGTTGAACACCGGAGATTGCACTTTCATCACGCCGTCCGTCACCTGGCTCGCCAGCGTGGACCCCTGCCCGAGGAAGAAGTTGCCGAAAGCCGTGAGCGGGCTCCGGGAATACGGGTTGCCGAAATCGTCCCAGCGGATTCCCATCGTCAAAGTCAAGCGATCACGCGCCTTCCAGGCGTCCTGGGCGAAAACGCCGTGCGTCTTGGACGCGGCGTTCCAGTCCCACAGAACCGGCTTTCCGGTCAGCGGATCGTAAGAGACGGCGCTCTCGGTGTTGGGCGCATCCTTTACGAGATCCAGGAGGCTGTTGAACGCGAAGTTTGGCTGGGAGTGGGGCCCCTGGAAATTCTCCACGTCGTCGCCAAACCACCCGTCGTACCCGAACTTCAGGGTATGGGCGCCGCGGATGTGGGTCAGGACATCGCGCCAGTGATAGTTGTGCTGGATGAAATCGCCCTGGGCGAATCCGTTGCCGAATCCAACGCCCTGGCCGGACACACCGATCGACGGGACCGTAAACAGACCCGTTTTGGCGAGGATGCCCTCAACGCGCATGGCGCCGAATGACGCCTCGTTCACCGTATTCGCGGCGAACGTATGGGTCTCATTCATCTGATACGCATACTGGGTATACCAGTCGGTCGATTTGAATGCCGGCCGGATCGCTCCGCCCCCGTCATCCAGGCGGGTCTTGTAGATGGTTCCGTAGATTCGATCCTTGCTGAAGTACTTGTCGATACGGCCCATGTATTGCGTACCATTGCGATAGCTGGTGTTATTGAAAACGCCGGTGTCGACCATAGGCGTCGCGCACGGCAGGAAACTCGTGGCGCTCGTCCCGCAGGTGCCGGGGAAAAGGCCCGCAGCAGTCTGGGCCACTCCCGTCGTCACCGCGCCGCTCGGTGTGTAGCTGGTCAGTAATTTTGTCCCCAAGGTATTCGGGAAGTTCTGCTTAGCCCAGTTGGTGAAGGCCGCGTCCTCATAGGTGACGATTCCGTTGCCCGTCGCGCTGGAGGCTCGCAGCGGCTCGTACGAGAAGAAAAAGAAGAACTGCTTCTTCGGGACAATCGGGCCGCCGATCGTGGCCGATACATTATTGGAGTGGTACGGCGCATATTGGTGAACGAAGATGGTGCCTGCCGCCAGCTTCTGGTCCGTGAAATAGTCGCTGACATTACCGTGGAAACCTTCCGTTCCGGACTTGGTGGTCATGAGCATCTGGATCGAACTGGCGCGCCCATACTCTACCGAGAAGGTGTTGGTCTGAATGCTGGTTTCCTGAATGGAATCGGGGTTGGGTGTCATGTTCAGCACGCCGGGCCGGATTGCGCTCGAAATGTCGAGCCCGTCGATGACGTACATGTTCCCGACTGAACCCATGCCATTGGCACTCACGTCTACTTGGGTCTCGGTCGAAAAATTGTCGATACCGGAACCAGGGCTACCGTTGGACGTCACGCCCCGGCCGACCGCGCCGGGGGCGGTGGTCACCAGCGAAATCATGCTGCGACCCGCCAACGGGAGTTCTGCCAGCGCCTGAGTCTCCAGCGTAAGCTGATTGCGCGACTCCGCCGTGTTCAGGACCGGCGCCTCGGCGGTCACCACGACTTGCTCGGTCGTGCCGGAGACTGCCACCGAAACGGGCACGTTTAGGTTCTGGCCCGTATCGAGCTTGATGTTGACAGCGGTTTTGGAAAACCCGCTTGCCTCGACCGTGATCGTGTACGACCCTGGGGCGAGGCTGACGAACCGGTAGTTTCCGGCATCGTCAGTCTTGGTCTGTGAGCTGACCTGAGTCTCAGTATTGAGGAGACTCACCGTCGCATTTGCGACAACTCCGCCGGTGGGATCCTGTACGGTGCCTTGGATACCGCTGCTAAATTGACCAAAGCAGGAGCTGACGCAAACCGCTACTGTCAGCAACGACATGGTGCAATGAGCCAGCCTGCAAAATAGCTTCATACTCATCTCTCCTGGATGGGGAATCCCGGAAACTGGATACGGCAATCCGATTCTACGGGGTTGCCCGACCAAAGCGTCGGTCCGCGTGACCTGGCGGGTTGTCCAACCCTGCACAGGGGCTCTCTTGGCCCTAACGTCACTTATAAACCAGGATTGCGCGCAAGTCAACAAAAAAATGAAAGCGGTTTCAACAAGGTTTGTCCTACGCGAAAAAAACCCTGCCGGGAGCATCCCGTTTACATCTCCACGTATCTGCTGTATATTATTGAAACATTGGGATTTAATCATGTTGTTCGGTGCGAATTAACATGTGTTTTACAGAGTGGTAGCCAAGCCTGGAACCTAGGCGATTTCAGAAAGCTAATGGGGGATATACTGGAAGCGCTTCCAGGAATTGCGCAAGCGGAATATCCGTTGGCGAGATGGCCGGCTGTGGCTCGGGTACAATCGGAGGGAATCGCCAAATGACTCGAAGAGATCTTTTAGCTGCGCTCTTCGCAGCCTCGCGGCCCGCGCGCGGGCAGATGGCTTCGCGCGGAGTGCCAGCGAAAGCCCGCGGAAAGGGCTCGGGGCTGCCCTTCAATGCATCGCTGTCCGACGTCGCCGCGGCCGCCGGCGTGACCGCCCCAGTAATCTACGGCGGGGTAGATCGGGATGCGTACATTCTGGAGGCCATTGGTTGCGGTGCCGCTTTCCTCGACTACGACAACGACGGTTGGCTCGATATCCTGGTGCTCACCGGCACCCGATGGGAAGGATCTCCGGCGGGCACTACGAACCGCCTGTACAAGAACAATCGCAACGGCAGCTTCACCGATGTGACCGCGAAAGCCGGCCTGACGCGTTTGGGCTGGTTCTGCGGTGTAACCGTCGGAGACTACAACAACGACGGCTTCGAGGATATCTTCATTAGCGGCTGGCCGCAGAACATCCTCTACCGGAACAATGGCGACGGCACTTTCACCGACGTCACCAGGCCGGCAGGCTTGCTTCATGAAGGCAATCGGTGGGGAACCGGCTGCACCTTCGTGGATTTCGACCGGGATGGCAACCTGGATCTCTTCATCTCCAACTATTTAAAGTTCGATCCCAAGATCATCCCGGCCACCGGCAAGGACAATATCTGCAATTTCAAGGGCGTCCCCGTGAACTGCGGCCCGCGCGGCCTGCAGCCCGAAACTCAGATGCTGTACCGGAACAACGGCAACGGCACCTTTACCGATATCAGCGTTCCCTCGGGGATCGCGAAAGCCACCGGCTCTTATGGACTCACCGCGGTAGCGGCGGATTTCGACGACGATGGATGGCCTGAAATCTACGTCGCTTGCGATTCCACACCCAGCCTGTTCTTCAAGTACAACAAGGACGGAACGTTCAGCGAGAGTGGCATCGAGATGGGAGTCGCGCTGAACCAGGACGGCCAGGAACAGGCAGGCATGGGACTGGGCATCGGGGACTTCAATCTCGACGGCACCCTCGGCATTCTGAAGACGCACTTCAACGAAGACACCCCAGCCCTGTATGCCTATCGCGGCAAGAGGGGCTTCGAAGATGTCACCATTCGATCCGGCCTGGGCGTCGAGACCCGTTATGTAAGCTGGGGCGCATCCATCCTGGATCTCGACAATAACGGTTACCCCGACCTGTTCTGGGTGACTGGCAGCGTCTATCCAGAGGTGGAGAAGAAACTCCCGCAGTATCCTTACCGGACTCCCCGGGTGCTGTTTCGAAATCTCGGCAACAGCAGGTTCGAAGAGCTATTGGAGGAGGGCGGGCCAGGGGTAAGCGCTACGCACTCGAGCCGCGGCTGCGCCTTCGGGGACTTCGACAACGATGGCGATCTCGATATTCTGATCGTCAACCTCAACGAGCCACCTTCGCTCCTGCGCAATGACATCAAAGGGGATAACCGCTGGCTCAAGGTGAAGCTGAATGCCACCAAATCCAACCGAAGCGCTATCGGCGCCCGTGCGCTGGTCCGTTATGGCGGCCGCCAACAAGTCCAGGAGATTATCGGACAGGCCGGCTTCCTGTCTGTGAATGACCGGCGCCTGCACTTTGGCCTCGGCGCCGAGCGGACCGCCGATGTAGAAGTTCATTGGCCGAGCGGCATCCGTCAGAGTTTCAAGGGGGTTGCTTCCAATCGCCTGGTGACCATCGACGAGACACGGGGAATCGTGGACACACAGCCATTGAAGTAATACTGACGCGGCGGGCTATTTCGCTGGCCCGGATGCGGTTTCTTCTACCAGCTTATAGCGATTCTCCTGCGCCTCCTGCTTGCTAGCCATTTGGCGAGCCTCGTTGAATCTCCGAAGAAGCTCGGGAATCTGTTTGGCATCCTCAGGATTCCCTGTGTTCTTGAGCGCTCGCATCAGGCGATACAGCGCAACGGGATCCTGGGGGTTGTCACGCAATACCAGGCGGCACTGCTCGATTGCGAGGTTCACCTGTCCAGCGTCCAGGTACAAGCGGCTCAAAAGGTTCCGCGCTAACGTGAGACCGGGCTGGAGCCGGACGGCAGTTAACGCGGCGTCCAGGGCCTTTTGGAATTCCGGGGTGCCGGCCGGCGGCCCCTGCCAGTTGAGGACCTCGGCCAAGAGATAGTAGAGGAAGCCATCGTTAGGCCGGCCCGCCATTTCCTCCTGCACCGCTTGCAGCGCCGCTTCCATGTTGTTCTGTTGCAGGTGTGTCAGCACCCGCGCGGCGGCGGTACTTGGCTGTTCGGGATCCAATCGCTCGCATGCCGCGAAATCCGCGTCTGCCCGGTCGATCTGTCCGATTTGGACGTAAAGAATCCCCCGAGCCAGGTGGAGTTTGGGCGAATCCGGCGACAGCTCCAGACCCGCGTTGATCATCTGAATGCCGGCTTCGTACGACCTGTGCGCGAAGCTCAGGGCAGCAAAATCCAGATAGTAACTCACGTTCCTGAGGTCAAGGACGATGGCCTGCCGCAGCGTGCTGACAGCGTTCGGGGTGTCGCCCATGGCCTCGTATGCCGCCGAGGCAAGAGCGAGAGCCTCGGGGTCGGGATCCCTGCCTGCGATGAGCGACTGCAAGGAATCGAGCGCCGCTTGGTGCCGTTGCGCCATCATTTCAACCGACGCAAGCGAATACCTGGCTGGGCGGTTTGCGGGATCCTTGGCGACAAGCTGCCGAAACACCTCCGCGGCGGCTTGCGGTTGTTTGAGCCTGACCAAACAGATTCCAAATTCCTTCAGCGCTTCCCTCTGAGATGCAATTACGGACCGGCTCTGCTCGAAATGCAAGACTGCGGTTTCACAATCGCGGTGCTTCCATGCCATGACGGCTCGCATCGCATGCGCGGTCGGCTCATGCGGCCGCAGCTTCAACAAACGGTCGAGCAGTGGGATAGCGCGATCGCGGCCGGCCGCGTATTCGAGTTGTGCCGCGCCTTCCAGGGCCGCCAGGTAGTCCGGTGAAAGCTGCAGCACCCGCTGAAACGCCGCGAGCGCGTTCTGGTCCTGACCCAATTCCTTAAACGCGAGCGCCTCCAGCGTCAGTACCTGAACGTCGTTCGGCGCGGTTTTCAGTGCCTGCCTCGCCAATTCCAGCGCACGATCGTATCGCTTCGCCCGAATCGCCGATGCGATGGACTGCGCACTTGATGGCCCGGTTTGCGCCCAGCCGACGAAAGCGGGGGCGCACGACAGCGCCCATGCCAATACCATTTTCGCAACGGCCTTCTTCCCGTTCATAGTTACCAATCGACCGAATCCTACCTGGCAGCATAGCCCAAAACGGATGCCGCAACAGCAAGTCCTTACTTCTTCCGCGTGGCCAGTCGCTCCACCAAGTCCGGACGATCTCTCCAAGGATCGGGCTTGGCCGCCCGCCGGGCCGGATGGAGCGCGCTAGCCTGCGGCGTGGTGTTCATGAGCTTGGCGGCCGTCGCGTTCCTGACGATTCCCGAGCGGATCGCGCGCATCTACACCGACGACCCGGCCGTCATCCGCGTCAGCGTCACGCTGCTGGCCATCGCCGCCGCGTTTCAGTTGTTTGACGGGTGCCAGGTGGGTGGCCGCCGGCGCCTTGCGGGGCACCGGCAACACCCGCACGCCGATGTTGTGCAACCTGCTGTTCTACTGGTTCGTCGGCCTGCCTCTGGGAATGTGGCTGTGCTTCCGCGCCGGCTGGGGAGCGGCCGGGCTGTGGACGGGCCTCTGCTGCGGCCTCATTCTGATCGGCTCGGTGCTGCTGGCCGTGTGGCGCCAGACAGTGGCGGACCTGCGCCGTAGTGCGGCTGCCATGCGACCTCGGATGCCTGCCCCGCCGTAAGCCATCGATTCCGCCTATTTCCGCATGCCTCGCGCCTCTGTAACGCACTCAATCTATCTACGGAGCCGCGCACGTCGGTAAGCCGTGTGTTGGGACTTCTGCCACGGTCTGCTGGCGGAATCGCGCTTCTCATGTCCGCTCCCACTTTGTCCGATATACAGGGTGGAACGTGAGAATCGTCGTCATCGCGCCCCAGGAACCGGCGGCTTTCTTCGACTTGCTCTGGCAAGGCGTCTGGGAGGCCACCTTCGACATCGCTCAATTCGGCGTTGAGGTCGCCGATGTAACGCCTCCCCGGCACGACGTGGAGGCTCAGCGCTCGATCCTTGCCGATCTGCTCCAAGAGCGGGTGGACGCCATCGCCATGGTGCCCGTGCATGAGTCGGCGCTCGACGACCTGATCGGCCGGCACGTCGCCAGGGGAGCTTCAGTCGTCACGTTCCATTCCGACGCCCCCCAAAGCGGGCGGACGTTATTTGTAGGGCCCGATGCCTTCCACTCCGGCGTCCTGGCCGGAGAACTGCTCGCCAAGTTGATGGGCCGGCGCGGACGTGTCTTCACATTCCCTGGTCCCCGGCATGAGTACCACCTCGGGCAGCGCTATGACGGTCTGCGGCGCGAAGTGGAGCGCCATCCCGGCCTTAACGAGGTAGTCGCCTGCATTGACTCCGATTTGACCTCGAGCGTAGTCGACCTGATTCGGGGCGCCGGGCCGATCAATGGCATTTATGTCGGATCCGAGCAGATCGTGGAGGTCGCCAAAGCTCTCCAGGAATGCGATCTCCGTATCCCCTGTGTCGGATTCACCAACAGTGAGGAGGTGGAGCCGTTTGTGAAGAGCGGGGTGGTCTCGGCGATCGTCGATGAAAGCCGTTTCCAGCAGGGCTATTTCGCTGTCCAGAAGGCCTACGAGGCGGCCGCCAAGAGGGGTGCGCCCGCCCCGCCGGGAATCCGGATACCGTGCTCGGTAGTACTGGCCTCCAACCTAAGAGAGGCGGGCGCCGGCCAGTCTCTGAACGAAGCCTTCGAGAGACTGATCTTTCAACGTACAGCCGATATCATCGCCCACCAGAAGATGCTGCAGGAAGCCAACGCCAAGCTCGAAAACCTCGCCAATACCGACCCCCTGACCGGCCTCTTCAACCGGCGCCGGTTCCAGGAAGCCCTGCGGTACGAAGTCGACCGGGCGCGCCGTTACGGGACCGTCTCCTTGATGATGATCGACCTGAACTGGTTCAAGCTCCTGAACGACCAGTACGGGCACAACGCCGGGGACGAAGCCCTCAAGACCGTCGCCCAGCTTCTCAGATCCCGCTGCCGGACCACGGATATCTGCGCGCGCCTCGGCGGAGATGAGTTTGCCGTAATCCTGCCTCAAACCGGCGCCGATGGATCGGCAATTGTGCGGCAATCCATCCTGGACCTGATCGAGCAGACACGCTTGCCCTGGCAGGGCGAAGAGTTGAAGCTCAGCTTGAGCGTCGGCATCGCCACCCTCACCGGGGAGACACCCGCGCCCGAGGATCTGATGGCGGCTGCCGACGCCGAAATGTACGGCCATAAGCTCGCGCTGAAAGCCAATCGCCCAGCGTCCGCGCCCGCACAATCTCGCGCAATTTCCGACAATCCGCCCGTCTTCAACAAACTGTGCGACCCCCCGCCGACGCCCCACGCCGAGTCGTGGTGACATATCTGGCAAATCTGAACCTATTTTTCTGAGGGGTCCTGCGGACCGAGTTCAAGGAGACCTATAGTGCTCCCTGAGCATTATGCTCCAAAGGTTCCGAGTGGGCAAGGTCCGGCTCAGCAGCTCAGCAGCTCAGCAGC
>OBLU010006648.1_pt1 | contig 10276 bp, 3 predicted proteins | sample 1518681 | NCBI WGS metagenome assembly OBLU01 (sample SAMEA3539304, study PRJEB22396) | soil metagenome | biome: tundra; feature: field; material: soil | place: USA | collected 2010-05 | depth 0.15 m
GAATCTGTTCTTGCGCCTTTCGATACCTTCCTGGAATGCGTCCTGCTGGGTCTCCTATGTCGATGACGCCGCCGAGTGCGCTGAGTCCCGAGCCGCGCAGGACGTTTATGTCAGTCTTGGCCTCGGCAGCAGAGAGTACGGTGACACGGAGATCTGTACGCCAGAGGAATTCGCAGCGCTGGTCGGGGTCTCGATTGACATAGCCTTGCGTTCCGATGCACAACCGCAGGCCCCAAGGCCGCGAACGGTGGAAGACGCGCTCTCGATCCTTCCAAAGGACCTTCCGCCGACATTTGTGGTGCAAACCGGCGATGGGGTCCAGGCTTGCTGGCTGTTTCAAGATCCCTACGTCTTCGAGAACGACGAAGATCGCAAGCAGGCGGCCAGCCTGGGCGAGCGCTGGAACGCTCTGGTACGCGACAACGGAAGGATGCGCGGGTGGCCAATCGAACGCGCTGTGGATTTGGCGTACCTGGTGCGGGTTCCAGGCACGACGAACTGTGAAGACCCGGCAAACCCTAAACCTGTTACCTTCCGGCCGCGCAGTGATCGCCGCTACTCTCCTTTCGAGTTGATCGACTACCTTGACGACCAGGAGGTGCCAGATCCAAAAGCGGCTGCCGAATTTCAGCACTGGGCTGGCCAGGACAGGCCGCTGGCGATTAACCTTTCAGCCCAGATTACGGATGAAGACCTTCACCGGCTGGAAGCTGACACATCCTTCAAGAATACCTGGTTCCGGCTGCGAAGCGACCTATGCGATCAATCCCAGGAGGAGTACGATCTTTCCCTTGCCTCTACCGGTATCCGTGGTGGCCTTTCTTATCAGCAGATCATCGACCTGATCATCCACCACCGAAGAATGCACAAGCAGAAACAGAGAACTCGGCTTGATTACTACAAACGGGTCCTGGCCAAGGCGGCCAGCAGTTCGACCGGCACTGGTCAATTCTTGCCATGCATAGACGTTCGGGTTCCCGGCATGCCCGGAAACGCTACAGACAACGGTCCGGATCAGCGATCATCCAAGCCAAACCAGGGCGGCCCCCGAACCACTATTTCGGATAGGGAGAAGATCGCCCTATGTGACCGGATATCGGCTGCACTTGGAGTCGAAGTAATCCGAATGGTAAAGCTGTCCGGCAAAGACCCGCTCTACCGCATGGAACTCCCGGAAGGAAAGGTCGAGTTCCAAAACGTTGGAAAGCTCATCTGTTACAACGCGGTTCGAGAGGCAATCGCCGCACGCGCGAATAAGCTGATACCTGGCATCAACCGGGCGCAATGGCCGCAGATAGCGCAGTGGATGCTGGACGCTTGCATCGTCGAGGACGGCGGCGAGGAACTGGAGGACGAAGGCGCCGCGCGAGCGTACTTGACCCGATACCTCGTGGAAAGTACATTGATTCCGGCACTAGTGGGCCAGAGTCCGCAGGATTGGCATAAGCCCATGGTCCGCGCAGGCCGGATCACCGTCAGCGCCAGCGATTTGCAGATGTTCATCAACAGGGTAACGGTACAGAATCTCTCGGTCCGGGCGGTTGCGGCCTTGTTGTCCGCCATCGGCGGCAAGCAAGTGCGCGTTCGCGACAACACGGTACGCGTCGGCAACAAGATTAGGGAACAGGGCAGGTGGGAGTTGCCACTGGAAGAGTTCGATCCCGCTGATTACTCATCCAACTCAAATGCTTGAGCAGATTGCCGACAAACTCGATGGCATAGGTGCTCGGGATCACTCCGTATCCCGCGAATACCGGATCTACGGCCCGCCGGGGACAGGGAAGACGACCGAACTCGCGCGTCAGGCTCGGCGTGCCCTGGATCGCTTTGGTCCCAACTCCGTGCTGGTGACCAGTTTCTCCCGAGCGACAGCCGCCGAACTGCGGACTCGTGACCTGCCGCTCGATCCCGACCACATCGGCACGCTGCATTCGCATTGCTACCGCGCCCTGGGGAAGCCGCGGATCGCGGAGGTGTATGCAAAGGCCTGGAACCGGCTGAACCCCGGTCTGGCAATTACGCCTGTGTCCGAGGAGGCGAAGCTTGACGGCGAGGATATCGACGAACAACTGAATGCACCCCTGAAGCTTGGCGATCAACTCCTTCAACAGCTCAACCGCTGCCGGGCGTTGATGCTTCCGCGTGACGTGTGGCCGCCGGCGGTCCGTAAGTTTGAGTGGAAATGGAGCCGCCACAAGGCCGCGCACGGGCTTCTGGATTTTTGCGACCTGATCGAGCGCTGTTTACTGGGAATACCCGTCGCTCCGAGCCGCCCGCGCGTCATTGTCGCCGACGAGGCACAGGATCTTACGCCTTTGATGGCCGCTCTGATTCGGAAATGGGGCGCGCACACGGAATATTTCGTCCTGGCCGGCGATGACGATCAACTTGTGTACGGCTGGACGGGTGCGACGCTCGATGTCTTGTTGAAGCCGCAGATCCCCGACGATCACGTGGTCTGCCTGGGTCAAAGCCACCGTGTTCCGCGCACGGTTTACTGCATCGCGGACAAACTGATCCTGCAAGTTACAGAACGGCAGGAGAAGCCATACGAGCCAAGGGCGGCCGATGGCGCAGTGATCCGATTGTCGCAGGCCGGATACCGCTCGCCGGAGTACTTCATCCTGAAGAGCGCCGAGCAACACCTACATGACGGCAAGAGCATCATGTTTCTTGCCTCGTGCTCTTACATGCTCTGGCCTCTCCTGGCTGTGCTGCGGAAGAACGGCATCCCGTTCCACAACCCTTACCGCAGACGGAACGGGTTTTGGAATCCGCTTCGAATTGGCAGCCCCGGTTCGGCCGCGACCCGTATGCGCGCGTTACTCGCACCATGCTCAGGATTGCCTGGCGGTCGGCTCGGCTGGACACACAGCCAGATAGGCTCCTGGGCCAAATGGCTGCGCAACGAAGGGGTTCTCAGGGTTGGCGCCCTAGACACGCTCCAGAAAATGATCAAGGAGATTCCTGCGGGGCGCGCGGTCGGCGATGACACACTACGAGAGCTATTTGAGCCGGAAGCGCTTGCCGCCATTATGGTACTCGGCGAACGGGGTCCGCACGGGCTGCTGGGTTGGTGGCGAGACCACCTGGCAGCGGAGTATCGGAAACGAGTAAAGTTTCCAGCGGACGTTGTTAGGCGGTGTGGCGTAAGCGGTCTTAAGGATTCGCCGCAAGTGGTGGTTGGGACGATTCACTCGGTCAAAGGCGGACAGGCCGATGTCGTTTATCTTTTTCCGGACTTGAGCCCTGCTGGGGACGCGCAATACCGGCGGCCTGGGCCGACGAGGGACCCGGTCATCCGGACGTTCTACGTAGGCGCCACCCGCGCCCGCGAAACCCTCTACATCTGCTCGGCCGAAAGCGCCATGGCGGTGCGGATCTGAGTGAAACAATGGGACTTGAATGATGGGCGTGGACAGAGGTACCCTGCTGACGCTGACAGGAGGTGTCATGTTGAAACAGCGGGTACAGCACCCTAAAGTCCACGAGCGCAAAGACCGTGGTAGCTACTACTGGTTCTTCCGCTACCGGCACGACGAGTTGCTGCCGGACGGTTCGATTAAGACCACGCGGAAGTTCCATACCATCGGTCCAAGCCGCGGCGAGAACGCCATCGCCAAGAAACAAGCCGAGGCCAAACGGGACGCATTCCTCGCCGAACTGAACGCCGCGCCAACGCGATGCGAAGCGGCGGTGGTCGCCAGCCAGCCGGTCGAGGTGACGGCGATCCTGTTCGGTAAACTCGCGGAGCTGTGGCGCAAGGATTACGTTGACAATCCGAAGATGAAGCTCGCGACGCCCACCCGCGAGAAGTACCGCACCCGCCTGGACAACCACATCCTGCCCCGGTGGAAGGACACGCGCCTCGGGGAGTTCCGCACGAAAGAAATCCTAGACTGGCTCCAGCACGAGTGCTCGTCCTGGCACATGATGATCGATCTGCGGAACATCATGAGCGGGATTTTTGCCCGCGGCCAGGAGTGGGAGATCATCCCGGAGACGTTCGCGAATCCCATGTCGCGCGTGAAGGTCGGCCGGAAGTGGACGGTCCGTCCGGACCGCATCCTCGACGACGACGAGACCGCCGCCGTGTTCGCACGCCTGGAGGACCCGCAGTTGTTGATTTGTGAGACGTGCCTCGACACCGGCACGCGGATCTCCGAGGCCGTAGGCCTGCAACTGAAGCACTTCGACCCGAAGAAGGGCACCATCCGGATTGAGCAACGGCATTGCCGCGGCGACGTGGATGAGCCGAAGACGAAGAACAGCAAGCGGATGCTGGCGCTAGGCACGCTGGTGGACCGGTATCAGGCCTGGATTGCGGCGAAGAAAATCACGGGCCACAACGACTGGATCTTCTTCCAGGAGGAGGATCGCAGCAAGCCCATGTGGGACTCGGGAGTGCGGAAGGCGCTCAAGATCGCGGCGGTGGACGCCGGATGTGACTTCCCCGGCTTCGGCCTGCATTCGTTCCGGCGCGCTAACATCACCATGCGGCAGGAGGAGGGCGGGAGCGCCATCGAGGCCAGCAAGATAGCCGGCCACGCGACCGTGAACCAAACCGGCGACTATACGGTGGTGCAGTTGAAGCGGCAAGAGGAGTTGACTCGGGCGATCCAGGGGCGGGTTTCAAAAGCGCGCGAAAAACAGCGCGCGAACAACTCATTGAAGAGCGACGCTTCTGTCGAGGCGGCGTAGACCCATAGCGGCCAGGGCCGCGTGTAGACCCTTTCCTTCAGACCCGATATAACTTGGGGCCAAAGTCCAGGCGTTGTCTAATTGCCGGCAAAAGTACATCTCGTATGGTCTCGGTCAAGCGTCCTAGGCCGTAGAGGTCCCGTAGCAACCGGAGCATCTGCTCATCATCGCACGCAGGTTGTCTGAGACGCACCGAGTCGGCGACCGCCGCAACCTCCGACGGCGGTATCTCCTCCAAAGTGCGATCTCCCCTGGCCCGCACCCACACTGGCTGCGTGTCGGCCTTTCGCACGATATAGTCGAGGGGGTCACGGCCCCCGGTCTCATTCCGCTGGTCCAGAACGTGCTTATGGATCGCTCGCACCAGCGCCCGATTGAGCACCGGGACCACAGTATCGCGCAGTCTGCTTCCAGAAGCGCGGGCGTAGATCTTGAAAGCACGTCTCCTCGTCATCGGCCCCTCAGCCGTGATGATCTCGACCAGACCATCCATCACTTCGACGTCGTCTCCGGTCAGCGGGTTGGGCAACACTCGGGGCTTCCAGGAACGGTACTCATCCATCAGTCCCCGGTCACCACCGGGGACCTCGCGCAGCGTGGAAGCGCCGCCCATTGCGGAACGGTCATCACGAGTCGTCGGTTCGCTGATCGGGTTTGACGCTGAGATGTTATGTGCATGAATTCCCAGGTGGGTGAGTTCGCTCCAAAGTGGTTCCAGGGCTTTTTCCGGGTTGCGGTAGAATACGCTTCCTCGGATACGCCAAAAGCGCAGTCCCGCCCGTTCGAGTTGCCGCTGTCGCGCCATGTCGGATGCGTATTGTTCGGCACCATGCCATAGGTCGCCGTCGCATTCGACTGCCAAGCGGCCTCGCATGCCCTCGACAAGCAAGTCAATGCGGCGGCCGGCGATTTCGAACTGCGGCAGCACGCGGTACCGCCGCACAGCGATCTGAAGGTACACATCCACTTCGAACCAGCTATCGAACTGGGGTGGCTGGCGCCTCTGGAAGCGATCCGCGGTGGCGGCGAGCTTCTGTAACTCGCCGAATGCGATCTCGCCTACCGGACCTGGGCTAACGGCAGGACGTAGGCAGTAATCCAGCAGCCGATATCGCAGGCAGTCCGGATGGAGGTCGTTCAAAGTGGCCGTGTGGAACAGCCACAACTGGTCCTCAGCCCGACTGGCTGCGACGTTGAAACGCCGTTGATGATTTTGGGCGGTCAGAGAGCCGATGCGCCTATCACCGCCCGGCGCGCTGACCAAGCTGAGGAAAACGACATGCCGTTGATCGCCCTGCAAAGCGTAGGCATCACCACAGACCAAGTTTCTCTTTTCCATCTCCTCGGGGCCAAGCCTGCGAAGGAGGATCTGTTCGATGTGGCGGGCCTGGTGCGGTCCGAGAAGGCTGATCACACCCATTGTTTTCCCATCGTAAGCAGGGTCATGGCAGCAAGCGACGACCCGATTCGCGATGGCTTCTGCCTCGGGAGGGTTGACCACGTAGGTGGTTCCTTGCTGATAGCCTGTGGCCACATGAGTTGTCTTGACAGGATCGAGCCGATCCGCACCATATTGGCGAAGAGGTATGAGCGGTTGCGCTGAGTACCACATATTGTTGGAGAACTGGATGATCTCAGGAACGCAGCGGAAATGCTCCCGTAGCGGGATGCGCTCTTGATAATAGATCTCGGCCAAGTCAAAGAAGCTGTTGTCCACGCCTATGGCATCTTTGTGCGGAAGGTCAGAGATAAACCGCTGCCGCAGGACCGCCACATCCTCGCGGTCAAAACCAACTGCCTCCGGACTGATCTGCTTGTCATCGCCGACGACCACGATCTTGCGTGCGATGTACTGGAGGAAGAGAGCCTCGGGGCCTGACTGGCTCGCCTCATCCACGATTACCACGTCGAACGCCTCCGGCACGGCACCAATATTTTCCGCCACCCGGTAGATAGGCATGATCCAGGCTGGAATAGCCGGTCGGCAATATTCCATGTGCTCCCGTGCGGACCTGCGGTGCACTTCGGCATACTTTCCAGTCCCCTTGCCTATGCGGTCCACAGCTTTCTTCCAGGACACCAGGTGTTCGCGCTGCTCCTCAGTCAGGCGGGCGAAACAGTGCTGCCAAGCGAACTCAGCCGCCACTGCGCCGAGGGCCGTCCCGACACTGTCACGATGCACCTCCAGATTGGCGACCAGGTTCATTTCGAGCCCAGAATCGCTGAACTGGTTAAGCCAGCGCTGCGTGCTGGCCCAGTTCCAGGCAGCCGCCAATGCGCGTAGACGGCCGTCCCACACGGCGTCGCTGAAGTTTGAAACCAATTCTGCTGCCAACCTTGGCGACCGCGCCTGCAATCGCGTGAGCAAAGAGTGCCGCCGCGCCAGTCTCGCTCGCGTCTCCCACAATTGTTGAACGGCGCCGTGAAGCTCTGCATACCGGTCGGTGTCACGTTGGCGTATGCTATCGAGTATTGCCGTATTGACTTGGTGACTCTCCAGCTGGAGGCGCTGGATCTCCAACAGTTTTTCCAGTTCGTTGAAGGGAGTGCCAACCTCTGCCAAATCTTCTTCAACATCTGCTGCGCGGGCAGCGGCGTCAAGCGCTCGGAGGGACTCAGCATCATTCCATGCCGGCTCCGGGAGCCCGGAGATTGTCACAGCGATTGTGCGGGCGTCTGTGATCAGGGCTTCGAGTGCCAAAATCTTTTCTAGTACCGACGCCGCACTGCGATACCGCGCGCACCGGGACCGCAACGGCCCGGCTGGCACGTCGCCGTGCTCGGCCCAATGAGCGTCCACGTGCTTCAGCCGTTCCATGACCCCCAACCAAGCCAAGAGCTGCCGCAAGCCCTCACGGGAACCAGCCGGGCGCCCATTGATCTGGGCTTCCTCTATTAGAAACAGTCCCTGTTTCACCGCCTTGGGCCGGAAGATACTCACTCCGAGGCCGCCGCCCTGTTCCAGATGCTTCAAGAGTTCTGCCGCGGAAGCCTTCACGTGGGCGAGGTCCCGGCCTTCAATGCCCGTAATCGAGAGTGTCTCCACATCTCTGAGAAGGCGCTCAACCTCGTCGAGATTTTCACGCGTCAGGGCAACGAGGTCCAGCCATATGTGATGCCGTGCGCCGAGAACATCCTGCACTGCTCTTTGGACCCATTGATCGGGCTGTTTTTCGAGCGCCGACTTCTCGGCCCCCAGTTCTCGAATCGATTGGCACAACTGCTCCCGCTGAACGCGGCCGGCCGCCTTCAGTGCGAGGTACGCCGCGTGCCTTCGTAGCGGCGCACTGTTCTCGTAGATAGATCGGGCGAGGGACTCCCGCTTGACTAACTCGGCGAAACCGGCGGGAGCTATCAGTGATTCGCAGGTCACTAGGCTCTTGCCCGCCTCACGCTCCTGCTCATCGCCGGCGCTCCTGAGCATTACCAGAAGTTCAGTCGCATCCGCATCCGAAAGCGGGGGAGCCTCATCCCCTTCGATAATGTCATGAAACCAGTCGAATCGCGTGTCTTCAGCTCGTAATGCTCGCGCGATCTTCTCCGCTGTTCCATCGTATCCTCCCGGCAGATGGTGTACGTAGGTTTCCTGTTCTCGCTTTGCGCGCAAGTGCGACAGAGTTTCCGCCTCCTGCTTACGTGCACTGTCGAGTTCGGTTGCGAGCTTCTGCGCGGTCCGGAAGGAGTGTTCATGATCCCAGGACACGTGTCGGTCAATGATGCCCCGGACCGAATCGTCAAGCGAAGCCATGGCATCGCGGTCATCGCCCAGCAGCGAAACACACAGAGGGCTAACGGTTTTGGGAATCTTTCCCTGGAGTACTTTCAGGGCGCGTGGGGTCTGACTGGTTACCAAAACGCGATTGCCAGTCGCCAGCAGATGGCAAATTAGGTTTGCGATTGTATGCGACTTGCCGGTCCCGGGTGGGCCTTGAACCAGGACGCCAGTCCGCTGCGATAGGCGCCGGACGATTCGAAGTTGCTCCTCGTTTGCCGGTAACGGGAAATAGATTTCCTGTTCGGCTGTACCCTCCGGCGTGGCATTCCCGGCCTCACCTGGACCCTGACATTGGTCTTCAACGATCGTCACTAAGCGTTGGACACCTTTCGGAAGCGGCCCGCCATTCTCAAGATCCTTTTTGATTGCATCGAAGACCTGAATGAGGCTGCGGTCAGTGCGGCGGCGCATGATCAGTGCGGGAGCAAAGTGCATACGCGGAATCGAATCCGCAGTGTGTGGGCGATCCAGGGTATCTTCGAAACGGGCGGTGGCGCGTAATGCCGTGATCCAACCTTGAACCACAGCCTTGACACGGCCGCCTTGCCATACATCGTCACCCGCCTCGGCAAGTTCCTGCGAAAATCCGTTTTGGTGCGCAGGATCGGGCTGATCCTGAGGATCGAGCATGTCCTGTTCGAGTCTCAGTTTCGCTCCTTCCGCCCCCACGCCCACTGTCAACACGCCTCGCTTGGCGTCGAACTCCAGGTTGGCCTGCGCCGTGACGATATGGCGTTTGATTTCGCGCTCTTCGCCGGTCTTCCACGTCAAGAGGCCCAGCGCCAGAACGACCTCGTAGAGTTCCGCCAGGCGATTCTGCTTCTGATAAATGGAGAAGAGATCGGTATAGGCCCTCTGGACGCGCTGCGCACGCCTGTCCAGTTCGGCCCATGGCCACCAGGCGTCTTCGACGTAATGCTCCCACATGGGCTTGATATCCGCGTGGTCGGCCAGCTTCTCCAGCGTGGGCGGTCCGTCCGGATCAAGCTCGTTGGCCGCGGTTAGGGAGTCCCGGAGTTCCGGAAATTCACGTGATGAATCGACGAGTTGGGCGGTGTCAATCCACGGCGCTAGTCCAACTGGGGGGTCTGGCGGGGGTGCCAGTTGTGGCTTTCGGACCTCGATCCAGGTGGTGTTGTCTTCAGGAGTGGCGCCCGTTCCCCACGCGGCGCAGTGGCACCCCGGCTCACGTGGAATGTCGGCAAGCCAGATGACGTTGTCGTACTGATCAAAGGATTGGATGACCTTCGTGCGCAGCAACGTCATTTCCCGGAGGAAGGCGAAGAGCCGGACGGCGCGGTCTCGCACGGGGTCCCCCGGATGCTGCGGAAAAGCCATTTCACTCATAGGCGCATGCGCCTGCGACGCGGCATTCAAGGCCGACTTCGGCGGAATCCCGCATCCAGATCCGAAATGGCTATTCTATAACTGATTGGGTAGTAAGTTTCTGCCTACATTCGACAGCCAGATCATCCTGCTATGCGGCGAGGGCTTCCTTGGGTCCATGGGGATCTCCTTGTATAGGGAATGCAATGTTGTCTCGTGATTCGTAAGACAACAACAAAAAGGGGGGTACAACCGCGCGCGTAAAAGCAATCGCCTTACCAAACGTGCGCAGGTTTGTGGAGTCCACCTGGAGTCCAAACCCACCCGAAAACGGCCCTGGAGTCCAAATGGAGTCCAAATCTTTATCGCGTAAGTCTTGTGTTTTCAGTGAAGACCACCCGTAAGTCGTTGATCCGACATCCCTGAAAAGGCTGGCGTCGGCGGTTCGATTCCGTCCCTGGCCACCACATTCTA
>OBLU010006649.1_pt1 | contig 10275 bp, 5 predicted proteins | sample 1518681 | NCBI WGS metagenome assembly OBLU01 (sample SAMEA3539304, study PRJEB22396) | soil metagenome | biome: tundra; feature: field; material: soil | place: USA | collected 2010-05 | depth 0.15 m
CGAGGTCGTCCCTGTCCGTCTTCAGCGCAGAATCCGGCGGAGTATTTGCTTCCATGACCATCGTTGCCTTCCCGGCCCGTGTGTGTAAACGCCGCGTACAGATGAAGGTCGAAATCGAACACTGGGGAGCTCGTGGCGGAGATTTACAGGACCTTTCGAGAGTACAACCCTATCAGGGACCAATCTCCCGCGGCACCCGGAGCGCTGCGAAGACTTCGATGGCGGTTCCTCCGATTACTTTCTGAAGATGTTGCGTGGGTGATTTGGCCTCTTAAGGCAATGAGGCCAAATCTCCGCAACTTCTCCTGCTGGTGCCGGCACACAGGCAAATGGTCTTCCCAATCAAGCCGGCTGCTCACCACCAGGCGGCAGTGATTGCAGCGGAAGGTCTCCGGCGTGATGACAATATCGGTGATTTCTTCTTCCTCCCCGCGGGTCATCGTCAGGAGGTAGTTTCTCCGCTCCAACTCGCGCAGAACCGCGTATGCTTGCCGACCACGACACTGCAGCCAATTGGAAGAGGCTGAGTCGGCTATTAGCGGTACATCCTCGACGTCAGCCCTCGCAATGCACTTTACAGTTTGACTTTGGCCCCACACAGCCTCCTGGCGATGGCGTTGACCTTCCAACGCCGCTTCCCAAACTATCTGAGCGAGTTACTGCTCTGTTGCACCTCGACTCCCCGCTACATGCGCATCATCGCGTCCAGCCCGTCGGATTCAAATCACTAAATCTGCGATCGCGCACTATGAAAACCAGATCAAGTATCGGAGTATTGTCCACAAGTTTAAGGTTGTTCGAACCTGACCCAAAGGCGTGTTCTCGGTTGGCTGATCTCATTGCAACGGGCGACTTCTCCTGAACGAGGTTGACCGGATGCCTGTTCTTTTCATTCAAAATGCTGCGGGGAAATCTCGATGAAGATTAATCGCCGTGAGGCGGTCTTACTGACATTGTTCACAATGGCCGACTATCAGGCTCTGACCGAACCTATGTCGATCGACTCCCAGGCCCCCGTCGGGCCCGATCGGAATGTGTCGCTCGCAAACGACGTTTCGATCTACCGTGATACATACGGCGTTCCGCATGTCGTGGGCGAGACAGAGGAGGCCGTGTTCTTCGGGTACGGCTATGCCCAAGCGGAAGATCATCTCGAGAGGATGATGATCCAGTACAGGGATGCGCAGGGCCGTCGTGCGGAGGTTCTCGGATTCGAAGCCCTGGGCGACGGCTACTTGCACTTCATCCCATACGAATACCGTTGGGACGGTGATTATCTGCAGCGGCTTCTCCGAACGAAGCAAGGCGTGCTGGACAACAGGTCCAAAATCGACCCCGCCGTTTACAAGATTCTCGATGCCTTCGCCCGTGGCGTCAACTATTACATCGCCGAACATCGGCAAGAAATTCCAGCCTGGATTGACGGTATTACGGCTGAAGATGTCGAAGCATTCGAACGTAGCAATTACTTTCGATTTTACAGTATCCACGATGCGCTCATGAAGATGACGGAGCAAACCTGGCACTTCCCCAACTTCGGTTCCAATCAATTTGCAATCCTGCCGGAGCGATCTGCAAATGGGCGCGTCATCCACGTCGAAGAGACTCATATGCCGTGGGCAAACCGATTTCAGAACTATGAGGCGCATCTGATCGTGCCCGGCAAACTGAATGCAGGGGGAATCAGCTGGTTCGGAAGCCCGTTCTTTCTCATGGGCTTCAATGACAAGATTACATGGTCCGCAACCTGGAACCAGCCAAATATGTCCGACGTTTACGAAGAGAAGACTAACCCTGCAAACGATCTCCAATACTTATACGACGGTAAGTGGCGCGATATCCGCGTTGAGATCGCTACTTTTCGAGTAAAAGGGCCCAAAGGGATGGAAACAGTTTCTCTTTCTCTCAACTATACGCATCACGGGCCGGTGGTAAGGTTCGACAAAGAACAGCACCGCGCCTGGTCGGTGAAGCTTCCTAACTTCGACGGTGTAAATTACTCCCTTGGCCTGTATGGCTTGATGAAGGCGCGCGATCTCGATGAATTCAAAGCGGCTATAGCGCGCCAACTCATACCACGATGGAACTTCCTTTATTCGGATTCTAAGAACATCTATTGGGTGCATAACGGCAATGTTCCCGAGAGAAACAATAAGTACGATTGGTTCAAGCCTGTTCCAGGGTGGACCAAAGAGACCGAATGGGGGCCGTTCATACCGTTCGAGAAATACCCCCAGCTCACAAATCCTGATTCAGGGTTTCTTCAGAACTGCAACAATCCGTTCTGGGCAGCTACTCCTCACTCGGGCCTAGATCCTCTCGCGCTTGGGCCGTACTATCTGTCGTATCCAGTCAAGCAGGGGGCGGGTATAGAGGCCTTGAACGCGCGAGGAGAGCGCGTGTTCCAGGTGCTGGGCCAAAACCGGAAGTTCACACTGGAGGAAATGATTGATCTAGGGTACGACACGTACATCTTGCCGGCGGACGTGATTGTGCCGCTCCTCACGGAGGCTGCGAGAACTCGACTAACGGCCGACCGGCTTCGTTCTCCCTTGGAAGAGTTGAAGGCCTGGAATCGTCGGTCCGCGGTGGACTCGCTTGCGACAACCTATCTCTTTTACTGGGCCAAAACGTACCAGGAGAAGTTCACGGAAGCCAAGTATGCGCGCTTCATTGCCTATGATCGCGGCAAGGTCGATATCCATTCCGTAGAGGAGCAAGACATGGCGTGGGCCGCGTTTGTTGAGGCAATCGACCGTATTGACAAGAAGTTTGGAAAGGTGGAAATCCCCTGGGGACAGATTAACGTCGTGGTGCGCGGCGGCATATTTCCGATGGATGGCGTGAGCGTCGAACTTTTCGGAGTGCTCCATCCTGACGAAGGTCCCGAGCAGGATGACGGCCGGATGTCCTGCAACGACGGATGGGGGCATTTCATGGCCGTTGTTGAGGCGGATCCGGACAACGGAACGCCCAAGCAGGTGTGGAGCCTGTTGCCCTACGGAGAATCTGAGCACCCTTCTTCGCCGCACTACAACGATCTAGCCAAACTGCACAGCCAACATCGCATGAAGCGTTTCTGGCTCACGCCGGCGGAGATATCGGCGAACGCCGAGTCAGTATGGGGGGACAAGGACCGTATCCATTGTATTAAATCCGCGGCACCGTTCTAAGTACGAGTTAAGAGGTTCACTCACACATACGCACAATTCTCAAACTCACAAATACGCACATCACTCAAGGAGAAGCCGGAAATGAAACAGTCAACATCACAATTTGTTCGCTTGATCGCCTGCTGTGGGCTAGCTCTGCTCTGGCTTCTTCCCACAGCCCACGGGCAAGTATCCTCCGCCGAAATCGGCGGAACGGTCTCCGACAGTTCGGGCGCAAGCTTGCCGGGCGCCAGCGTACTGATCTTCAATCAAGGCACGGGTGCAAGCCGGAGCACAGTGACAAATCAGGCTGGAGCCTTTGTAGTTCCCGCATTGGAGCCAGGCAATTATCGTGTTACTGTCGAAGCCGCCAGCTTTAAGAAGACCGTAGCCGACAATGTTACTTTGAATGTTGGAGACAAAAAGACTCTCAACTTTTCATTGACGGTTGGCGAGGCCACACAGACAGTCACAGTGACCTCCACCGGAGAGTTGATTAACACAACCTCGGCGGACATTAGCTCGGTCATTGATGAATCCGAGGTGAAGGATCTGCCGCTGAACGGCCGGGATCCATCCAGCTTGGTCCTGCTGACGACGGGAGTATCGAACGTCCTCGCCACAAACGCCGGCTGGGTACAGGCAGCGATCCCAACTGAGACAGCTGCATCAGCAGGTGGCGGAAAACAAGGAAGCACCTACTACCTCCTTGACGGCGTTCCAAACATGGACACTTATCTACTTACCGCCGCGCCGTTTCCAAATGCGGATGCGACCCAGGAATTCAAGGTAATATCAAATAATTACGGTGCCCAATACGGATTTGCTCCGAGCGCCGTTGTCAGCATCCAAACTAAATCGGGTACAGACACATTCCATGGTGCGCTATTTGAATTCTTAAGGAATAACGATCTAAACGCGGGAAACTATTTCACCGGGCTGGTTGATCCACTTAAGAGAAACCAATTCGGCGGGGCGATCGGTGGACCAATCATTAAGCAAAAGCTCTTCTTTTTCGCCAACTATCAAGCGACCAGGGCCAGCGAGACAACATCGACCAACACCGTATTCACTCCAACCCAAGCAATGCTCGATGGAGATTTCAGTGCCGTGCCGCTAACTCTGACCGGGCCGTTTCAAACAGTTAATGGCGTGCCCAATCAGATCAGTCCATCGCTCTTTAGCAAAGGCGCGGTTGCGCTTGACAAGGAACTACCATTGGGGCAAGACCCAATCACCGGTCAAGTGAATTTCGTGGGGCCCGCGTACAAGATTTATTACGATGAGGGCACAGGCCGCTTAGATTACGCACTCTCTGATAAACAACATGTGATCTTGAGAAGCTTTATCATCGACTACAAAAGCCCGTCAGTCGCGATTCCAGGGAATCTGTTGGCAATCGCGCTCAATCAGTCTGGTGAATCCGGTTCCTCGTACAGTGAGGTTTTAGGCCATACATGGACGATCAGTTCAAGCCTGGTGAATGTCTTAGAGGCATCGTGGGCCCGATTGGATGCCGGATTTGGCGGAAAGGTACTCAATAAGGATGGTACCGCTGCTTGCTTGAATCAATTTATCAATGTTGTACTCCCAACCGAAGGATGTTACATGGACGGTTTGTCGACCACCGGCTTTGGGATTGCAGCAGCGATGCCTTACACATACCATAGGGTTTCACTGGGCGCAACAGATACTATATCCAAAACAGCTTCGAATCATCTACTCACTGCAGGGGCGGACTTCTACCATCAGTTAGCGCATGAGGTCAGCACCTGGCCTGCGTATCCACAAATGAGCTTTGGCAACGGCTACTCAGGCTTTGGGCTTTCCGATTTCCTGCTCGGGGAAATGAACTATTTCCTGCAAGGCGGAGGCGAGGTCAATGTCGAAAATGGTTGGGTTACCGGCTTCTACGGCCAGGACCAATACCGGGCAACACGGTCGCTGACAGTGACTGCCGGTGTCCGATGGGAGCCATACATTCCGGCGGTAATTGCGGGTGCGCACGGTGCTGCTTGGGTACCAGGACAACAGAGCCAACGCTTTCCAAATGCGCCGGTAGGCATGGTGTTCATTGGTGACAAAGGAATAGAAAAGGGGCTGGCGCCAAACGATTATGGGAATGTCGAGCCAAGAATAGGTCTTGCATTTCAACCTCGCAACATGCAGAAGACGGCATTCCGGGCGGGATTTGGGATGTTCATAGCGCCTATGCAGTATTCGGAGTACAGTCCATTCGGAGATGTTCCGCCGTTCGATCCGTACTATACTTTGAATGGAACGAATACCACCTGGATCCCTTTCGATAATCCATGGGCTGGGTTTGCAGCCACAGGGGGGCTGAGCCCGTTTCCTCCGTTTGCCTCCGCTAACCAGAATCCGCCGGCAAATGTTACATTCCTCACGCCTATAACTATGAACGGAACATATTCAAGAAATTTCAAACTAGGCACAACGCAGAGTTGGAATGTTTCCGTAGAGCAGGAACTCCCATGGCAAATGGCCCTGCATGTAGCCTATGTAGGAAGTGAGTCCTACGATCAAGCTACTCCAATTGACCTGAATCCCGGAATATATGCGGATGGGGGCAATCGAAGCACTTATACCCAAATGGGCCCCATCCTTGAATCGACGACCGCTGGAACGGCCTCTTATAATTCACTGCAGGCCGCTTTGAATAAGCACCTCTCGCACGGTCTTCAGTTTCAGTCGAGCTTTACGTGGTCAAAGACTCTGGACACATTCAGCGTTAACAGCTTGGCCCAGGCCGCCGGAATACCCAATCCCTTTGATATCAGGTGGAATCGTGGAATCTCCAGTGTGAATTTCCCTTTCATTTCAGTTACAAATTTGATCTATGAGACTCCTTCCCTGAAGAATTCAGGCTATCTCATGAGGAACATTCTCGGACTATGGCAGGTGAGTGGGATATGGACCCTGCAATCGGGCAACCCATTCGGCATTAGTGGCGGCGACGGAGGCGACAACTCGGATTCGCTTCAGTACGGGGATCGCGCAGATGTAACGGGACAGCCGTATGAGGTTCATCGGGGAGGGAAATCTCATTGGCTTAATCAGTATTTTAATCCCGCCGCTTTCACGGTAAATGCACCTGGGACGTTTGGCAATTCCGGAAGAAATATCCTTCAGGGGCCCGGAACCAACACGACTGACATCGGGATCGACAAGAATTGGCGGATCCAAGAAAAGTTTGCCCTCCAGTTTCGCTGGGAGATGTTTAATGCTTTGAATCATCCCAGCTTTGCCATTCCGAACACTGACCCCTCGAGTGCCAACCCTGGGCAGATTACATCAACTGGTTTTATACCGCCTCGTGTTATGCAGGGAGCTCTCAAAATCACTTTCTAAGCTCTTGAGTCGGATTGCTGGCTCATTTGTGGTGGCGCTTCATCCCTTGAGCGCCACCAATGAGCGATCGGCAGGAGAATATGGACCCGATTCTGCTTCCTGGCGCGAACCGGCGCTGGGACTGTCTGAGTCTCGGCGAAGTCATGTTGCGCCTCGATCCCGGCGAAGGCCGGGTCCACACCACGCGCCATTTCCACGTTTGGGAGGGCGGCGGCGAGTACAACGTGGCCCGTGGCCTGCGCCGTTGCTTCGGCCTGCGTACCGCCATTGCCACCGCGCTCGCAGACAACGCTGTGGGTCGCCTGCTGGAAGACCTGATCCTTCAGGGCGGCGTCGATACTTCGCTTCTGCGCTGGATCCCCGACGACGGCGTGGGCCGAACCGTCCGCAACGGCCTCAACTTTACCGAGCGTGGCTTCGGCATGCGCGCGGCAGCCGGCTGCTCCGACCGCGGCCACACCGCCATCAGCCATGTCTTGCCAGGTGACTTCGACTGGGAGTCCCTCTTCGGAATCAGCAACGGATCGCGCTGGTTCCATACCGGCGGCATCTTCGCCGCGCTCTCCGACTCCACCGCCGCGGTTGCCGCCGGAGCCATGGAGGCCGCCCGCCGCCATGCGACGCCAGTCTCCTACGACCTCAACTACCGCGCCTCCCTTTGGAAGAGCATCGGCGGCAAGCCCAAGGCACAGGAAGTCAATCGTGCCCTGGTGCGCAAGGTCGACCTGCTGCTCGGCAACGAAGAGGACTTCTCCGCCATGCTGGGCGTCGAAATCAAAGGCGTCGGCGAGGACTTCACCGAATTGCCCACCGCCTCCTATGAAGAAATGCTGCGCGAGGTTGCCGCAGCCTTATCCCAATCTTCGGCTCATCGCCACTACCCTGCGCACCGCGCACACCGCCAGCCGCAATGCCTGGGGCGCAATCGCGCTCTATCAGGACCAGATCGTCCACGTGCCCCAGCGCGACATCGACATCTACGACCGCGTGGGTGGTGGCGACAGCTTCGCCTCCGGCCTCATTTACGGACTACTCGCCGCTAAGCCCATCGAGTGGGCCGTAACCTGCGGCGTTGCGCATGGAGCTCTTGCCATGACCACCCCAGGCGACACCAGCATGACCACATTGGCTGAAGTCGAGCGTGTCATCAAGGGCGGCTCGGCGCGCATCGCGCGATAGAGGAGAACATGCCCGAAACCACACAGCAAATCATCGAACGCGTTGGTCTCATTCCCATGCTGCGCGCCCACAATGCAGGCCAGGCGCACGCCGTGGTACAGGCTATGCTTGCCGGTGGCGTCTCGGTTGTCGAAGTCACCATGACCGTCCCCGGCGCTGTCGATCTTCTCCGCGAACTAAAGCGCGAGTATGCGAGCCAGTTGATACTCGGCTCGGGCACCGTCACCACCACACAGGAGGCCGAATCCACCATCGACGCCGGCGCGGAGTTCGTGGTCAGCCCCAGCTTCCATCCTGAAGTCGTGAACCGGACGCGTGCCCTTGGCAATGTCGCCATTCCCGGTGCGCTCACGCCATCTGAAGTCATCACTGCCTGGAATGCCGGCGCCGACTACGTTAAGGTCTTTCCCTGCTCCGCCGTGGGCGGCGCTAGTTATCTCAAGGCCCTGCTCGCGCCTTTCCTGTTCCTCAAGCTCATTCCCACAGGCGGTATCACCCTGCAAACCGCGGAAGGCTTCTTCCGCGCCGGCGCACGCGCCCTTGGCGTAGGCAGCGACCTGGTGGATTCTGGCCGCCATCGACCACGGAACCCCGGAGACCATCACCGAAGCCGCCCGCGCCTACTTGCAAGTGCTCGCTAAGGTCCGCGAAGGATGTGCCCCACGGAGCGAAAGGTCTCTTGATGCAGAGCGAGCTGAAGTTGGCGAGCTCCTACCTTAGACTCAGTATGTCATGCGTATTCCAGATTCTTGTTGAGATCAGGTCTCGCCATCTGCTCACTAATAGTCTTGGCGCTATTGTATTTTGTTGAATACGCATCGATTGGGGAGCGTTTCAAGAGAGGCGAGATGTTTTTCGTAGTGTCCTACGTATCGGACACTTTCCCATCTTGTAAACCTTCTTTATTCCAACAGTCTTCCTTTTGGAGTTAATCTGAGCTTATGGCAAACCAATCCGATCGTATCTTGAGAAGCCCGGCAACCGCAGTAGATCTTGAGTTATTCGCGCATATCGAATCGCACCTTTACACAGCGGTAATATCTGACTCTCTTGATGAGCTCGGATACCGGAATCAAGCGCTCCGCGAGTTCATTCGGCCCCTCTCTCCCGAAGATCGATTCGCCGGTTGGGCGCGGACATTTGCCTACGCAGATATCTACCATATCCCTCCCGATCCCTATGCCATGGAAATCGAAGCATTGGACACTATCCTTACAGGCGAGGTCGTTGTCGTGTCTACTGCAGGCTCCTTGCAGAACGCGCCTTGGGGTGAGTTGCTATCGACGGCGGCACGTGCGCGAGGAGCGAGAGGGGCTGTGATCGACGGCCTTGTTCGGGACGTACGAAAGATATTTCAACTCGGATTTCCGGTTTTTGCTCGCGGCATAAAGCCTGTGGATTCGAAAGGCCGCGGGACCATCATTGACTACAATGTTCCGGTTGAATGCGCTGGGGCGCTGGTTTCGCCGGGGGACTTAGTGTTCGCCGACTACGATGGCGTGGTAGCCGTACCGGCCGAGGTTCTTCCCGACGTCATTAAGCTTGCCGATGAGAAAGTCAAGAAGGAAAACGGAAGCCGTGCCGACCTGTTGCGAGGAGACTATTTAAAGGACGTTTATGCTAAGTACGGCGTCTTATAGTGCGGAGTTGTCAATCGCCTCAAAGGACGTGCTGAGCCGTGTCGCATGAATTCCAGGCAAATGCCGCGCAAGCGAAACTGGATATGATCGCGAATTATGCTTGCGAAACTGGAGAGGGCCCACTCTGGCATCCCCAGGAACGGCGGCTCTATTGGAGCGATATTCCGGCCGGACGCCTCTTCCGCTACACTCCCTCAACTGGCGCGCATGAGCAGTGTTATCAGGGCAGGCCAGTAGGGGGCTTCACCATACAGGCGAACGGGGCACTACTTCTGTTCATGGATCGAGGCACGATCGCTCTTTGGCGCGAAGGGGTGGTGACTGAGATCGTGCCGGAAATTCCGGCTGAGCGGCAATGCTGCTTCAACGATGCCATTGCCGACCCTTGCGGCCGCGTCTTCTGCGGCACTGTGCCCAACGGAGAGGGTAAGGGAAGACTTTACCGGCTCGATCAAGACGGTTCTCTTCACTTACTTTTGGATGGCATTGGCTGCTCGAATGGCATGGCGTTTACCCTGGATCGCAAGAATTTCTACTATACTGACTCGCTTGCCAGAGAGATCTATTTGTTCAACTACAATCTCGAAGACGGCTCGATCAGCAATCGCCGCGTCTTTGCCCGTTTCGATGAGGCGGAGGGTCTCCCGGATGGGGCGACTCTCGACGCTGAAGACAGATTGTGGTGCGCTCTATGGGATGGGGCTAGTATTGTTCGCCTAAGTACCGATGGCAAGATTGCCGAGCGGATCAATCTTCCAACTCCCCAGGTGTCGAGCTTGACCTTTGGCGGCGACGATTATAACGACATCTATATCACTACGGCCGGCGGAAACACCTCGGAGGGGTGCAACCCTGTGGCGGGGGCTCTCTTCCGGGTCAGAGCGCAGATTCCCGGTGTTCCGGAATTCTTTTCGCGTATCGAAGTTCCTGCAATC
>OBLU010006651.1_pt1 | contig 10272 bp, 13 predicted proteins | sample 1518681 | NCBI WGS metagenome assembly OBLU01 (sample SAMEA3539304, study PRJEB22396) | soil metagenome | biome: tundra; feature: field; material: soil | place: USA | collected 2010-05 | depth 0.15 m
CATTACAGCCTCCCCGGCGTCGATCTATCCCTCAAAAGTGCGAAAGTCGGGCTAGCACAGCGTTTCGGGAGTCCCGCCAGACGAATTGGCAGTTCAGGCCTGTTTTCAAGGGGATGGGCAAGCCTCGGAGTGTGACCGAAAACCGGCCAAAAGGCGGAGAGGCAGGCTGGGATTCTTTTTCAGCTTGAAATCTGATACTTAGGAGCGAACGCGGGGCCGCGGAGCCGTGTGCCTTGGCGGGTGCTGACTCCGGAGCATGCCTTCGCGCCCGTGATCGTTGTTATCCCATATCCGGCGGACGGATGCAGGCCTGGCGAGTATGACGGCGAGTGACTGCCACGCCGGTGTCCGGGGTGCGGTGTGGGTGGGATCGTCGGACATGGCCGGCGGAGCCGGCGGGCGCACGATGCCGGGCACGACTCGATTCGGGTACGGCGCGGAATCTGCAAGTATTGCCAGCACACGCTGACCGCCGTTCCCTGGTGGTGCGTGCCGCGAGCGCTCTACACCTTGCTGGCGCGGCAAGAGGCCATCGAGCGGGTGGCCGATGGGCAGTCAGCGGAGCAGGCCGCGCCGGACTGTGTGGATCCGAGGATTTTCGGGCCGCCGCGGGCATTCTGATTGTGGAGCCATCGCCACCATGAGTTATGACACAACGCCTTCCAGCCGCGCATTTCGCTGCTGGAGTTTCTCTATCAACGCGGCTGGAAGCCAGCTCGCGACCACGGACGCGAGGAGGTCGCCGGATTGTGCCCTCTGCATCGCGACAGCCATCCTTCGTTCTATGTGAACCGCCGCAAGCAGATGTTTTACTGCCATGGCTGCGGTCGCGGCGGCGGCCTGGCCCAGTTAGTACGCCTGCTCGACCTGTGCGGCGAGTTGCACGCGCTGGCAGCCACCGTCTACTCGCCCCCGGATAAGTTACTGGACCAGACGTATCATTTCTACGAACGGCAGATGGCTCATTTCCAAGAAGCGTGGGCATATCTGGCTGAACGCGGTATCCATGACCCCGCCATCGTCCAGCGCATGCGCATCGGTTACGCTCCGGGCGCCTGTCTGCGCGGTTATCTGGCGCGGCTCGGTTACCCCGGCCAAGCTCTGTGCGAGCGCGGCCTGATCGACCTCCGGGGCCGCGACGCCTTCTTCCGCTGTCTCACTTTTCCTCTGCCCGAGGCCGGCAACCTGTACGGCCGCTCGCTGACCCATGGCCTGTGCCGCCACCGCTTTCTGCCGGGATCCAAAGGCGGGCTTTACGGCTGGGAGCAAGCCCTGGGGTTTCCCCGCGTCGTTCTGGTCGAAGGACTGTTCGATCTCGCCGCACTTTGGCAGGCCGGCTTCGACGATGCGGTGGCGGTCCTCGGCGCACATCTCAACCACCTGCAGCTCACCCAGCTTTGCCGGATGGGCGCGCGCGCCGTCTACATCTGGTTCGACGCCGACAACAACGGCAGCGGCCCGCGGGCCGCGCACCGGCTGAGCGAGCAGTTGCGGCTAGCGGGCGTGGAGGCGCTGCGCGTCGCGCTGCCCCCGGGCCACGATCCCAACAGCTTCTTGGCGGCCGGCGCCACGGCCGCCGATTTCCAGCGCTGTCCGGAGCGCGCCCGGCCATGACCTTTCGCGCCATCCGCCGCACCGATCCCGCCGCCGGCAGTGCTTCCTTCCGCGTGGTGGACGAACAGGCCGCGAGTTGGAGTGGGTCAACCGCTTCCTGGATATGCAGTGCGTGCGCGGCTGGGCACCGCTCACGCTGCGTTCTTACGCCAACACGCTGCTGCACTTCGTGCGCTGGTGGGCGCGCCGTCCCGGCATCGACGTGACGCGCTTCACCGCCGAGCAGTTCACCGAGGCCACGCTGGTCGACTTATGTGCGCGGCCAGCTTGCCGAACAACCCCGGCCCGGCCCGGAAAACATCAACTGCCGTTCCGGCATGCTGCGGCGCCTGTTCCGGTTCTATTTCCACGATGAGATGCCGCATGGCCCTTACCGGCTGCAGCGCACCTGGCTGCGCCGCTCGCCGCTCGGTTATGGACGCGGGCGGGTGGCCGTGGCGGCCGATCTGAAAGTGAAGGTCCCCGAACGCGTGATTGGGCCGCTGGCCGCCGAACAGGTGGCCCGCTTCTGGTCCAGCTTCCGCACGGCGCGCGATCTGGCGCCGCTGGCTTTGATGCTGCTCAACGGTTTGCGCTCGCGCGAAGTCCTGGGATTAAAGCGCGCGGATCCGCTGTTCAGCGAAGCGCAGATGCGCGTGCGCGGCAAGGGATCGCGCGTGCGCCTGCTGCCGCTGCCGCCGGAAACCATCCGCATTCTGCAGTGTTGGCTGAAAACGGAACGGCCGTTGACCAATGCGCCGGAAGTCTTCGTCTCGCGGAAAGGCAAAGCCCGCGGACAGGCCATGACGCCGTCCGGGCTGCGCTCGCTGTTTCGCCATCATCGCTCCATGAGCAGCGTTCCCCAGGCCAATCCGCATCGCTTCCGCCACACTTTTGCCAGCGATATGATCCGCGCCGGCGTCAGCCTGCCCGCGCCGCAGCGCCGCATGGGCCATGCTTACATTCACACCACGCTCGTCTAAATCCATCTCACTGCCCAGGACGTCTTCGCCGAGTATGCGCGCGCCGTGGAACGGATGGCCAAACCCGCACCGCCGCCGCTGCCATGAAACGTCCGCCCCATCCCCTCGAAGAAGCGTTTCAGGCGCGGGTGCGGCTGCTGGCCACCACTCTGCGTCCGTCCACCGTGCGGCAGTATGCGCATATCGTCCGCTTGTTCCTGGCGTAGCTGCGCGAAGCTTTTCCCGAGGTCCGGCGCGCCTCCGATCTGCGGCGCGATCCGCATATACTCGGCTGGCTGGAACATCTGTGGCTGCGGCGCGCGCGTGGTTCAGGCAAACCATGCTGTAACCACACCCGCGGCGCGCACTTGATTCGTCTGCGCAAGCTTTTCGGCCTGCTGGCCGATCACGCCTTCCCGCCCCGGCCCGGCTTGTTGCTGAGTGAAGATATCCCGCGCCCCGATCAGGTGCTGCCGCGTCCGCTGACGCCGGAAGACGATGCCCGTTTGCAGACCGAACTCCGCCGCCGCAACGATCTGCTCTCCAACGCCCTGTTGCTGACGCGTCTGACGGGCATGCGCATTGGCGAGACCGTGGATCTGTCCGCCGATGGTCTCCGGCCTCTGGGGGGGCGGCGATTGGGCCCTGCATGTGCCGGTGGGCAAGCTGCACAACGAACGCTGGACGCCGGTCGACAGCGAAGTTTGCGCACTGGTCGTGGGTCTGCGTTTTCTCGCCACGCTGCCGCCCGCCGCCGCGGCCGGTGTCGCCGCGCACATCGTACCGCATCAGCTTCGGCACACCTATGCGACCAGCATGTTGCGCGGCGGTGTCAGTCTGCCGGCGCTGATGAAGCTGCTTGGACACCGCACCGCCAATATGACACTGCGTTATGTCGAGATTACCCAGAAAGATCTCCAGCGCGAGTTCCACTTGGCCCGGCAGAGCCCCCGGCATCTGCTCCCTGGGCCCCTCCCGGCCGCAAAGTGACCGATATAGATTTCATCGGCTTGCGGCGGTAGAGCGCGCGCGTGCTTGCTGGCGCGCCACGGCCGACGTCTGAAGCCGGCCGGGATGTGAAACCCGTGGACGAAGCATTCCACTCGATTTTTGGGCTTCTGGAAACTGCCCGGACTGACGTCCGCTTTGGTGTGGTCCGCGGCAGCGGAATCCAGCGTCACCTCCGGATCTCCCACTCCATCGATTCCCAACATTCGCGCCCTGACTGAGGAGGCGAGATGTTGCGGGGTCGGCCATGAAGCCTTAACTTGCACCATCCGAAAATTTGGCCTGGGGAAGAACGGACGCGATCGCTTGCATGCAACAATCCGCGCCAAAAGGCTCTTTTCCCATACGAGCCCGGCGCCGGCGCTGCCATTGTGTAGTATATGATATACTTCCTACATGGCGCACCTTACCATCTACCTTACCGATGACGTGGAACTACGGGTCCGCAAAGCAGCCAAGGCTGCCAAGGTCAGCATCGGCAAGTGGGTGGCAGATCGAGTCACCAAGTCGGTGGAAACATCCTGGCCCCCCGAGTTTCTGGCTCTCGCCGGGGCGTTTCCGGACTTCCCCGATGCCGGCGAGCTGCGGAAGGGCTACGGCGAGGACGTCCCGCGGGAGAGCCTGGATTGACACTCCTCGACACGAACGTCATCGTTCACTACCTGAAGGGCGATCCGGCGATAGTGGCGCGCATCCACAACGCCTCACGTGGCGAGCTGGCGATCCCAGCGATCGTCGTTTACGAGGTGGAGTACGGAACGCTCCGATCGAAACTTCCAGCCCGGCGCCGGCGTGAGTTGGAGGCAGGCCTTGAGCACATTCGGCACGTACCCTTCGATTCCGCCGCGGCGATGGCCGCCGCGAGCATCCGCGTCGAACTCGAGAAGCAGGGTTCGACCATCGGGCCCCTCGATATGCTGATCGCCGGAACGGCCGTCAGCCGCGGAGCCACCCTGGTGACGAACAACGCCGCTGGATTCTCGCGCGTTCCGGGGTTGCGGGTGCTGGATTGGAGCGCCGCATAAATCGGCCTTTACCGTCGAAAAAAACCCTGGCGCTGGCGTCGGGAGCGATACGCTAGATGATTCTGAAGGCGACAGGGTTGGGGCGAGGCCGAGAAGCCGAGTAGTACAACGTAAAGGACGTTATCATACCGTTACGTACGAGCTTCCCCAGATCATTCCAGAGATTCGGAGGCTATGAGATAGCCCCACGCCTCAAGTGAAGCGTAGCGGGCGCGAGGTCAGATCGGGGCGGCGGTAGCCTTGGTGCGGGAAGGGCGCAAGCACGTCGATCACGCCCAAAATATCCGGGATCACCCTGTCGGCGGCATCGAGATTATCGGCCGCGACGATTCCCAAATTTCGTCAAAGTCAACGGTTGCTTCCGGGTGAAAATCGTACCCGGTCATGACTGCCGATCACGACGGGCCGCACTCCTTACGCGTAGGCGCGCGACGACTTCGTCACCGCCGATGGGTTTCACCCTGCCGCTTTTCAGGTCGTCATAACGGCTGTCGAGTATGGCGCGAACCTCGTCCAACTCGTCAACGTAAGCGGCCATGGCATCTTGCACGAACTCGCCGGCCGGGCGTCCCGTTTCGGTTACGAGTCTGTGCAGCTTCGCTTGAAGGTCAGGGGTGAAATGCACTTCCATGGCTTCGGCTCCTTCTCTTATGGGTACGCCAAAATGGTACAGAAAAATCGTCGCTGGCGCAAAGCCTCGTGGAAGTTTGCGCGATGCTGAGAGGCCTGACGGACGATCCGGACTTCAGCCGCAATCCTTCCACCGGCCGGCCGGTAGACCTGTCATGAGCGGGTTTCTGCTCGATACCAACATCCCTTCGGAACTGACCAGGCGCATGCCTGAATCTCGGCTAAGCGATTGGACGCAATAATGAAACATCACGGCTTCGGGTCGTTTCCGTTCGGTTTTTTGTTGTAGCGTTCAAGCATGGCGGTTGATATCTCCGGGGAAGACGGCCACACGCCACCCGGCGCACCTGCGTGGCGCCGATATTTGCCGAGGGCTTCAACGTCGGGCTGGACGGGTTTTTCGCCCGCCAGAAAGACGAAGCCAACAGCGTCGCTTGGAATCCGGCTGATGTATCGCTCCGCGTCCTCGATCATGTTTCGGATGCGCCGGTGGAGGCCGGGCACATCCAGAGGCCGCTCCGTCGCCAGCACGCGAAATTCCTCCGCCGTGAACCGGCTGTGGCGTCTGATGTCGGACAGCATTTCTTCCGGCGACTGTCCGGGAATCGTCCCACGGCGGCGCAGACCACGGCCCCAAGGGGAAGAATGTTTTCATGGATCGTCACAAGATCGACGATGTCGCGGGGTTCGCGCCGGTCGGCGGCGGCGGATGCTTTATTCGTGGCGAGGTCCACGGGGTGGAGCACATAACCGAAAAGCTCATCCCGTTGGGCGGGGAAGAATCGAAAGGCGCTGTCGGCGACCCATTCAAGCTGCATGGTCTCGCCAAGACCTTCGGCCTCCGCTTGCCGGTTGCCACTTTGAATTTTCCCCCATGACAGCTTAAGCCCGGCCTCGCCGATCGCCTTGGCGTCGGCTTCGGCGGCTGCCGCAAGGCGGTTTTCCGAGTCCTGAAAAATGTCGATGTCGCCGGAAAAGCGCGGCCCCTCCCGATTGATGGCGACGCCGCCCGCGATACATCTGTCGGGGCTGCGTCCTGCCGCGAGCACACGCAGCACGTGGGATTGCAGTTTAGTGAGGGGCACGGCACAGTCTTTCAATCTGTTCCGCCAAGCGCCGCCCTTCCATGCCGCCGTGCGTTCTCAAGGCTTTTGTGATCGCCAATGCGTCGCCAGGGGTAGGGTCCTCCAGTGGCCGCATGTTCCAAAGCGCCCGGCTGCCGTAGTCCTTGAAGGCGCGACGGTAAAGACTGCCGAGTTCCTCTGGTTCTGTCGTCTGGCCGGTCATGGCGCCTCACTTTTATAGCATGAGCGGCGACCCGCTGCGGATGCCGCGTTTTGCCCGCATTTCTCCAAGAGATTGTCGTCTTAAAACTTGCCCTTTGTCAAACACAATGCACGCCGTGCGCGGCACGTTTCAACTCACTCAGTTCTTGGTTTCGGACGCTTAAGATTGCGTTAATACCCCCGCCTCTTGTCCACCACGTTGCGTAGCGGCTCGCCTTTCCGGTACCGCTCGAAATTGTCCAGAAACAACTGCATGGCGCGCTGCTGCCAGTCCGGCGTATGATCGGCCGCATGCGGCGACAGCAGCAGGTTATCCAGCGCAAAGTACGGATGGCCCGCCGGCAGCGGCTCCTCGTTGAAGACATCCAGCGCCGCGCCGCCGATCCGCTTCTCGCGCAGCGCCGCGATCAACGCCGCCTCGTCCACCAGCGGTCCCCTGCCCACGTTGATCAGCACCGCTTCCGGTTTCATCGCGCGCAGTTCCGCCTCGCCAATGAACCCGCGCGTCTCGGGCGTCAGCGGCGCGCTGAGCACCACGTAATCCGACCGCGCGAGCAGGTCGCGCTTGCGCTCCGGCCCGTCCGCGCGCCCCAGGCCGATCACCCGCAGTCCCAGCGCCTCCGCACGACGCGCCGCCGCTTTCCCGATGTCACCCAAGCCGATCACCCCCATCGTCTGGCCCGCCACTGCGACGGTGTCGAACTGGTCCCAGAAGGCCGCCTCCTGGCTGCGCACCATGCGGCGCAACCCCTTGGCGAAGAACAGCACCGCCGCAATCACGAATTCCCCGAGAATCTCGCTGAAGACCCCGCGCGCATTGGTCAGCGGAACCGCGCTTTCGGCCAGTTCCGGAAACAGAAGGTCTTCCAGCCCCGCCGAGCGCGAATGTATCCAGCGCACCCGCGGCGCCATGCGCCACACCTGCCGCAGCAGCTCGCGGCTGCCCGTCCAATTCAGGATCACGTCCGCTTCCGGCGCGGCATCCGCGAATGCCTCCACCCGGTTTCCAGCCGCGATGCGGGCGCCGTCCGGCAGGGCCTCCAGCATCGCCAGCAGCGGGTCTGTGGGATCTGTCAACACCAAAACTGTGCTATCGTCCATGAGGAGCAAGTTACCATGTTCGACCTCTCCCTGGAAGTCCTGCGCGTCGTGGAAGACAGCGCCATCGCCTCGGCCCGCACCATGGGCATGGGAGACGCTAAGACCGCCGACCACGCCGCGGTAGAATCCATGCGCCAATGTCTGGATACCATCGCCATCGACGGCACCATCGTCATCGGCGAAGGCGAGCGCGATGAAGCCCCCATGCTCTTCATCGGCGAGAAAGTCGGGGCGAGCAAGGACCAACCGGGCGCGCTCTCCGTGGATATCGCCGTCGATCCCCTGGAGGGCACCAACCTCTGCGCTACCGGCGCGGGCGGCGCCATCACGGTGCTGGCCGCTTCGGAACGCGGCGGGCTGCTGCACGCGCCCGATTGCTATATGGAGAAGATCGTGGTGGGTCCGGCGGCCAAGGGCGCGGTGGATCTGGAAGCTCCCGTCAAGCACAACCTGAAGGCCATTGCCCGCCGCCTGCAGCGCGGCGTGGACGATTTGGTGGTGGTGGTGCTCGACCGGCCCCGCCACCAGCAACTCATGGCCGATATCCGCGAAGCCGGCGCGCGCATCCGGCTCATCGGCGATGGCGACCTTTCGGCCGGCATCGCGGCCGCTGTCTCCGGCACCGGAGTGCATGCCGTGATGGGGTCCGGCGGCGCGCCTGAAGGAGTGCTCACCGCCGCGGCGCTGCGCTGCCTGAACGGCGAGATTCAGGGCCGCCTGGTCGTCAAAGACGACGCCCAGAAGGAGCGCATGCAGGCGATGGGCATCCGCGACACCGCCAAGATCTACACTACCGGTGAACTGGCTCCCGGGCGCAGCATCGTTTTCGCCGCCTGCGGCGTGACCGACGGCAACCTGCTGAAGGGCGTCCGGTTCTTCGGCGACGGCACGCGCACGCAATCCATCGTGATGACGCACACTCCGGCGCGTGTGCGCTTCATCGACACTGTGCATTTGGAGAACAAGCCGGATGTGAAGGTGAGGTTCAGGTAGTTGAGTTAGTGGCAGCTTAAGCCGCAGCTACCCGGGATTTGTTGCAAGCGGCGGCAGGGATGGGTAGTAGTATAAGGACATCGCAATGATTGGCCAACGTATTGTCGGGAAAAAAGGGTATGAGTTTATCGTCATCCGTGAAATCGGACGCGGCGGATTTGGCGTTGTCTATCTAGTGGTAAACGGTAACGGCCAGGACTATGCGATGAAGCTCCTTGCGCCGGTTCTTGATCCATCCGTCCGTCTTTCTTTCGAACAGGAACTGCTAAGCATCGAGGGACTGGCACACGAGAACCTGCTGAGTATCGTAGACTATGGTACCTGCCCAGTAGGAAACCAGCAGGGTCTCTTTGCGATCACTGAATACTGTCCGGATGGTGACTACCGTAAGACTTTACAGGACAGGACCGGTCAATCACAAGATATCGGGCAGGTGGTTGGGGAGTTTCGCCAAATTCTTTCCGGACTTGCCCTGTTACACACGAGGATCGTCCATCGCGACATGAAGCCAGAGAATGTCCTTGTCGCCGGCGGTCGGCTCAAGATTGGCGATTTTGGCTTGGCTAAATTTGTCGACGAAGCTACTCGCACCCGTACCTTCAAAGGGGCTGGCACTCCACGTTACATGGCGCCGGAAGTTTGGCTAGGCCAACACGCGACGCTCGCCGCTGACCTCTATGCAGTTTGTGTGATGCTCTTCGAAGCGTTATCTGGGAGGCCCCCGTTTCTCGCCGCGGACGCAAATGGGCTACGCGACATGCACTGCTATTCCCCCGCACCGCGGGTCAAGAGCATAAACTCGGCAGTGTCCGACCTGGTGGATGGCGTGATCAAGAAGCTTTTGGCCAAGGATCCACGCGACCGGTACCAGGCAGCCGGGGAGGTCATCGACGCTCTTGCTGCGGTGCCACCGCCAGGTGACGCCGCAATCTCCTTGTTGGCCGCCCGTATGCGCCAGCATCACGACGCAGCAGAGGCGAACGTTTGGAGCTGCAACGACGGGGGCAGGCCGCGCAGGACACGCTGGCGAGGAATAGGTACAAGGAACAGGAGGTCATAGCTATGATTGATGAGGTGGTGGCAGCCGTCAACGCGCACCTGGCTGAAACGAAGATCACCACAGGGGCAGCATCAGCCGACGGCAAAGAATACCGCTTTGGCGACCGAGCACTTCGGGTCCATTTCTTTAGGCCTGACGAATTGTACTCGGATCCTGTTGTGCCTGCTCGAATGAATGCGTTGAAGAAACGGTTCGCAGTTCACGGGGGCTACATTGAGATTAAGGAGCAGCGCCAGGACCGCGAAGGGTGGAACATCATCTTGGTTAGGCCGCCGGAGAGCATTTATGGCGAATGGCGGATCGTTGAGACCCGTGTCTCTGCCCTTTCGCGTCGTGTTGCCGCCTTTGAGCCGTTCGCGACGGAAGCACAACTGCTTGCGGATAACCTTTCGTGCCATTGGTCAACCACTATGCACACCTTCAATCTTACGGATAAAGTGCTTGAGGAGGCGGACATCTTGAGAATCCTCGAGGTATTCATTCCGAAGGGTTGAGTGGCGCAGGTGGCTCTCGGCCTGCGGCGGCCATCCAGGCCTCCCAGTTGAAGGCGATTGCGAGACCGGTTGATGCACCCTTCCCCGCTTCACGGTTCAGCTCCTGCGAAACCGTTAAGC